>ERZ1370068.3349-contig-2461_pt1 | contig 21047 bp, 30 predicted proteins | sample MGYA00561227_ERZ1370068 | MGnify/ENA primary metagenome ERZ1370068 (study PRJEB38410, sample SAMEA6850437) | metagenome | study: Metagenomic assessment of the ecological functions of the soil: analysis of the soil microbiota associated with the... | reverse complement strand
GTTCACCGAGTCGATCGAATCGCGCCAGGAAGCCGGTGACGTCACCCAGCGATCCGCGCTTGCCGAGCTTGCCCTCGCTGCCGACAACGCGCGACAGGCGCGCAGAGCCTCCTGCGCCATCCGCTCGTTCTTCTCGACGACGTCGTTGAACGCATCCGCCACGCGTCTGAGACACCGGTCAGTCCAGCGGCAATCGCACCGCGGCCAGTCGCTCGCCTCAAGTCCGTTGAGCGCGCCAGGATGACGGACATCCGCCGGCGGGAGCGATGGAGTGGTTGACTTGCAGGCATGGTCGTTCTCCGAGATTCAGTCGCCAGGTCGAGCCGCGACGTCGCTAGGCGTCCCATCACTCGCGATGCGTCGACAGCGCACAAAACATAGCCCAAACCGCAGAGAGATTCAATGTGAAGCCTGTCGCAACGTGTTGTAACAAATTACAAGCACTGCGCCGGCAGCGCCGCGTTGTTCGACGGTGACGATCGGATAGACTGGCGTGATTCGCCGTAAAACCAGTGCGCTTCCATGCGCATTTCGCATCCGCCTCTCCTGCCGCCGTACGCGTCCTGGTGCTGGTGATCACCTATGCCGTCGGGGCGCTGTGGCTCGGGTTGGCGCGTCTCGACGCGATCACGACTACCGACCGAAGCGACCGCGCAGAATGCCGAAAACGGCCAACGACCTCAACGCGCTGGTCGCGCCGTCAACGACATGGAAACCGGCGGCGCGGTTTCGTGATCACCGGCGACGAGTCGTTTCTCGAGCCGTTCGAGCGCGGCCGGCGCCGCGTCCCGGCTCTCCTGTCCGTCGCTGCGCGACGAGATGCGCGACGACACGACCGAGCTGTCGCTCATCGAAGAGCACGAGCGTCGCTCATCTCCGAGCGTTCGACGATCATCGGCTCGGTGATCGAGCGACGGCGCAGCGCCCCGACCCGCCGCCGGACCTACGCGCCTCCGCCAGCGACGCCAGAGACGTCGGACGGCATTCGCTGCTGATCGTCGCGACGCTCGAGGCGCGCGGGCAGGACGAGCTTCAGCAGATCCGCGGGACGCTAGCCCGCACGCTCGACGCCGCGCGCCGCGGCCCACGTACGTCATGGCGGCCGTGACGCTGCTGCTGGTGGTATCTCTCTTCTTCGCGGTGAGGCGGCTCCGGACGTTCATTCTCGTCGCGCCCGAGGGCGGCAGGCAGGGCAGATCGAAATCGCGCGCGACTGCGGGTGGCACGCGCTGGACGCGCGGGACAGTCGGCACGCTGTTGCGCGACGCGCTCGCTGCGGTGCGGCTTGCCGCCGTCGATCCGGAGCGCCGACTCCGCCGTCCGGGAGCACCTGCGTTCGCTCATCGAGACCATGGAGCGAGGCCGTGGCCGCGCACGGAGCATGAGGCGCAATGACGCATGGCCGTGGCGCGTACTGTCGTCCAGGCGGTGGCGTTGTTGGACGGGCCTACTCCGTCCCGGAGCGACTGACGGTCGAAGGTGTCCAATCGACCAGACCAGTCAAGGTGCGCGGACGCGGCAGAAGGCATTCCTGATCGTGCGTTCGGCAGAATGGGCGCTGGAAGCGATCGCGCTCAGAAAGCGCACCGGCAACGTCACGCTATCGCTCACCAACGCGGGCAACGGCGTCTCGCTGCTCAGTCTCGCGCTGACCGACGATCCGAAATCGCCGGTCACGCTCACGCCGAGGGAAACCGAAGAGGCGAACGCCCTGCGGCAGGGCGCCGTGGCGCGTCGGGGTCCACCTTACGTCCTCGATGACGGCCCCACGGGCTTTCGCTCGCGGTGACGATTCCCGCCGGCACTGACCGAATGCAAATATTGCTTGCGGCCGCAGGATTTTCTGCAACGAGCGGCCGCGCATCGGTCCGCCCAGTAGTTGTTTCCGCACGACGGGTCCTTGGCACGCGTGCTGCTCGCGAACCGGCACGCCCGGGGTCGCACCGCCCCCCGCGTTCCCCGCAGTCGGCCGACGGGGCGCCAACCAAGGAGGATCCAAATAGAACTGGGACCGAGTCGAGGCAACTGGAAGCAATTCAAAGGCAAGGTGAAGCAGGAGTGGGGCAAGCTCACCGACGACAATCTGGACGTCATCGCGGGCAACCGCGACGTGCTCGCCGGGAAGGTCCAGGAGGCATACGGCATGGCAAGGACGAAGCCGAAAGCGAGATCAGGAAATTCGAGAACCGCTGCGGCGACTGGTTTGCGGAGACATGCCTCCGCCGCCGTTCCGGCGATCACTCCGCGGCCGCGACCAGGCGCCCCGGTACAAGGCGCAGATGCTGAATCGGCGCCCGCCAGGAAGCGTTGGCTGAAGGGCGTATAACCAACCTCTCCCTCCCGTCCCGCTCGGGACAGGCCATTGGTCCGCGGAAACTCCTCCCCGGACCTCCTTTGGGGCGGATGCTTGCATCCGCCCTATTTGCGGAGCGAGCAAAATGAACGGGCCGGGCGCGAAGCGATCACGCTTCGGCCCGGCCCGAACAGCTGTGCGCGCTGTCGCGCCGCCACTCGCGAGGCTGGTCTTCTCGCCGGAACCCGACCGGGCGAACTCAGCCGCGAGGCGATCTGCCTGCGCGTTGTGCACCGACGCGCGAGTCAGGATGTCCGGAGGCAGCACGGCGGTGCCGTAGTAGTCCGGTTCCAGTTGTCGGCGACGTCGATCACGCTGCCCTCGAGGTTGAGGCCGCCGTAGACGCCCTTCGAGCGGCTAGAAGGCGCACGAAGTCGGTCGTGAGGTCGCTGTTCGCGCCCGCTCCGATCGGACCCGCCGCGATGCTCGCGTCGCCGCCGAGCTGCACCGACGTTGCGAGCAGCGAGTTCATGCCCTTGTCGGTCATCACCAGCGTGACGGTCTCGGACACCGAGATCGCCGGCCTGGAAGCCGACGCTCGCCGTGCCGACGTTATAGAACGCCGGCCCGCTCCAGCGCACCTCGCTCGTTCCGCGCGAACAGCACGGCACCGGCCGCCCGAGCCGCTCAGGATCCAGCCGGCCTCGACGACCTTCGGCGCGATCAGCACACCCTTGGCGCGCCCGATATGCCGCTGCAGCCACGTCATGTCGGGGTCGCGCATGAAATTGGCGAACGCTCGTCTCCGATTCTGTTCACGGCAGCTGCTGCTCCGACTGGGCGAGAGCATGCCCGCTGGCGAACACGGCGGCAGCCATCGCGAGCGTGGCGAGCCATCGCGATACAGCGGTTCTGCGTGCGAATCGATCTGTGCGCATAGGCCCTCCTTCAGGGTATGTTGCGATGCGCACGCGAATGCCTTCGCGCGGAGTCACAGCGATCGCGCAGCGCGACGGCCGGGGCTGTCGGCGGGTGACGGAAATGGCTGTAGGGGAATGCCGGCAGCCTGGCGCGGCGCCGGCTGGGCGGTGCGAATGCGGCTCGGCGCGTCGCGTCGAGCGCGCGCGCCGAGCCGGTCCGTCACAGGTTTCGCCGGTTCACGAGGCCCGACGGATCGAGGCTGCCGACGAAGAGCACGAGGAAGACGACGAACGGGATCTTCGCGATTTCCGCGGCCCCGACGGCGATGCCGCCGAAAGCCGAAGATCGCCGCGACGAGGGCGATGACAAAGAACACGAGCGCGTAGTGCAACATGATCATCCCTTCACGGTTGGCGGACGCGCTGCCGCGACGACTGTCCGAAAAGCATCGCGCGTGCCAGCGGGTAGCGCCGGCAAGCGCCCGAAACTAGCAGCAGTGTTTTTCTGGGATCGGCGGTGAGATCTGCGGCGCGGCGATGCAGGAAATGCATGCGCGCCCGGCAAATACTTCAGTGGCTGCGTGCTGCCGCCCTGATCGATGCAGCAAGCACCTTCACCGCGCCGAACTGCGTGGACTTGTCGAAGAAATAGTCGGCGCCGCGCTCGAGGCATGCGGCCTCGAACTCCGGGAAGGCGTAGTTCGTGAGCACGATGATCGTCGGCGGCGCCGTGGCCGATGCAGCGCCCGGATGGATTCGATCACGCCGAGTCCCGGTGCCTTCCTTGAGATTGAGGTCGACGATCGCGACGTCGACGGGCTGCGGTGCGCAGCTTGCGCACGGCGTCGGCTTCGGTAGCGGCGAAGCCGATCATCTCGACCTTCCCCGGCTCCGACAGAAAGTCGTCAGCCGCTCGCGGACGGAAGGCGAATCCTCGACCAGGAAGACCCGCAGAGGCGCTCGCGCGCCTCGCCGCCCGTCACGGCCAGCCTGCGCGGCGGACGCGCTCGTCTCGGACTCGGGCGGCGACGAGCTACTGAATAAGCCCATTCTTGATCGCGTAGTACGTGAGGTCGGCGTTCGACTTGGCGTTCATCTTTTCCATGATGCGCGCGCGATAGGTGCTGACCGTCTTGTTGCTGAGGAAGAGCTCGGTCGGCGATGTCGCCAACGGCACGTCCGGCGGCCAGCTTGCAGAACACCTGAAACTCGCGCTCGCTCAACTGCTCGTGCGCAGGCCGGCTGTCGCCGCCGACGTCCTCGGCCAGGATCTGCGCGACGGCCGGTGCTGATGTACTTGCGACCGCTGCAGCAGCGTGCGGATGGCCTGCACGACCTGCTGCGGAACGGCGTCCTTGGTGATGTAGCCGTTCGCCCCGGCGCGCAGCAGGCTGACCGCGTATTGCTCCTCGGGATGCATCGACAGGATCAGGATCGGCAGGTCGCGGCTTGTGCGGACGGATCTGGCGCAGCAGATCGATGCCGGAGCCGTCGGGCAGCGAAATGTCGAGCAGCAGCACGTCCCACGGTTCGCTCTTCGACCCGCTGCAGCGTCTCCTTGGCCGTTCCCGCCTCGCCGGCGACGGCGAGATCCGACTCCTCGGCGAGCAACGCCTTCACGCCCTCGCGAAAGAGGGCGTGGTCGTCGGCGACGAACACCCGGTGCGGAGACGCCGATCATCGAAGCGGCGCCATCGGCTCATCTCAGCGGCACGAACATGCACAAGCCACGACACGAGGACGGCGCACAGCGACGAGGCTGCGACCTGACGCGCCTCCCGCGCGGGGGGCGTCCGATTGTAGCCTCGTGCGATGCCATCGGAATCGTCTAGCCTGCCGCCGGCGGCGTCGGCAACGGCGGAGCGACGTTGCCGTAGCGCGACGAGCTTGTTGTAGACGGTCTTTGAGGCTGACGCCGAGCACGTCCGCCGTGCGCCGCTTGTTGCCGCCGCAATGCCGCAGCGTCGCGAGCAGCAGCTCGCGCTCGGCGTCGGCCATCGTCGATGCCGATCGGCAGCTGCACGCATTCGCGCTGGTCGCGGTCGCTGTCCGACAGGTCGTGCCGGACGCGGCTGCACGTCGAGCACGACGAGCATCGTCCGCACAGCACGTAGCTGCGCTCGACGCAGTTCTTGAGCTCGCGGACGTTGCCGGGCCACGAATGCGTCCGCGGCGAGCGCCAGCGCGCATGCGGTCGAAGCGCTTTGTGCGTGCCGTTCTCGCGGTTGAGCACGCGCCAGGAAACGCGCTGCGCCAGCAGCTCGATATCGTCGCCGCGCCGCGCGCAGCGGCGGCAGGCGCACCAGAAATACCGCCAGGCGATAGAAAGGTCCTCGCGCAGCCGGCGCTCGCGCACGACGGCTTCCGGCGGGCGATTGGTGGCCGTGACGATCGCGGACGTCGATCGGCGATCTCCTCGTCGCCGCCGACGCGGCACCATGCGGCCGGTTTCGAGCACGCGCAGCAGCTTCGCCTGCAGGTCGAGCGGCATCTCGGTGATCTCGTCGAGGAACAGCGTTCCGCCGGACGCGCGCTCGAAGTAGCCCGCGATGCTGGCGCACGGCGCCGGTGAACGCGCCGCGCTCGTAGCCGAACAGCTCGGCTTCGACCAGGTTCGCCGGGATGGCGCCGCAGTTCACGCTCGACGAACGGTCCGCTGCGCCGCGCGTGCTGTGCGCATGCAGGAACTGCGGCGGCGACTTCCTTGCCGGTGCCCGACTCGCCGACCAGCATCACCGCGGCGAGCGACGGCGATCCGGCGCAGGCGCTCGATGACCTCCATGCATCTCGGGCGATTCGCCGAGCAGTGCGCCCATCGCGCGTCCGCGCTCCTGACGGGACCCGCGCGTGCGGCCGCAGCCCGCTCGGCGGGCGCGAAGGTCGCGATCGTCGCGGGTCCCGCGGCTCCGAGACGCCAGACAGTCGCGGAACTCGACGAAACGTCACGTCCGCCACTTTCGTAATCTTGTGATCCATGGCCGCGACCATCCCGTTTGTTGATTGAGGTGCAGTGGCGCCATATTGGACAATCGATGGCGCGGCGACTGTAAGCTTGCGGCACTGAGATCCTGTAGGGCGAATCTCTCCAAGCCGTGTCGGATTTGTCCTACAGAAACAGGCCTGCCCTTCGCGTAGGCTCGGCCAAACGGGCAAACACAGTGAACTTTCTCCGCGTTCGGGCTCTTCGGCGTCGTCGTGCTCACGCTCGCCGCGGTGCTTCAACGTCGCCGCGCTATACGGCCGAGCACCGGTTCGCCGAATTGCGCGAGGCGGCATGGTGGGTCAACCATACGCAGGTCGCCGCTGAACCTGATCGACGCAGCTCCTTATCGGCTGGACGGTCGACGCCGAGACCGGGCAGCGCGGCTTCCTGCTGACGCAGGACGAGACCTATCTCAAGCCCTTACGCGGACGCGCGCGTCGAGATACCGAAGGACCTCGAGATGCTGAGCCGCGACTGACGCAGGGACAATCCGGTCCAGGTCGCGCAGTTCGCGACGCTGAGCACAGCTGCATCGACACCCGGTTCCAGCAGACTGGAGCGCTCGCTGACGCTGAAGCGCGACTCACGACGACGAGCGCGCCTGCGCGACGTTCCTGCTGTCGCACGAGGGCGTGGTCACGATGAACTCCGCTGCGGCTCGCGCTCGACGGGATGGCGGCCGAGGAGACCACGCAGTACGAGCGCCGGATCCGGCTGCTTCGCCGACAACCAGGAACGACGATCCGCCGGGGATTCCTGCTGCTCGTCGGGCATCAACCTTGCTGCTGGTCACTCTCGGCGCGATCTTCCTGAGCCAGGAATTGCGGCGGCGACGCCAGCGAGGCGATCGAGGCCCAGGGAACGCAACGTGCCAGACGCGCAGGCCGTCAACGAGCGCACCGCCGAGCTGACCGGGCTCTCGCATTACCTGCAACGGTTGCAGGAAGAGGAAAAGGCCAAGATCGCGCGGGAGATCCACGACGAACTCGGCGGACGCTGGCGGCCGCCAAGATCGATCTGCGAAGCCGCTGTCCGGACAAGCTGCCGCCGGCGGATCGCGCACGCCGCGCATCGCCGCGCATCATGTCGGCGATCGACGATACGATCCAGGTGAAGCGCCGCATCATCGAGGATCTGCGCCCGACGCTGCTCGACAACCTCGGCATCGGCGCGGCGCTCAAGTGGCAGTGCGGCTAATTCAGCAAGCGCTCGGGCGTGACCGTGCCGCGTCGAGCTGCCAGGACGAGGAACCTGCGCCTGTCGCCGGCCTACAGCATCGCGTTCTATCGCGTCGTGCAGGAAGCGCTGACCAACATCAGCAAGTACGCGCAGGCGAAGAACGTGGCGGTCGTCGCTGCAGCGGCGACGGCGACGACTGGGTGTTGCGCATCGCCGACGACGGAGTGGGCATCGATACGTCGGCCCGCCACAACGCGATGGCCGCATGGGCTCGTATCGCATGCGGGAGCAGGTGCAGAGCGCTCAACGGCGATTTCAGCATCCAGGCCGGCCTCGGACGCGGCACTGTCGCGCGAGGTCGCGCGCCGGCTCGAGCCGACGCCTCCGTAGTGCCGACCGTCCGCTCGCGCGGCGATCGCGGATGCCTGACCGCAGGCGCTCGACCGGCGTACGTAGCGCCGGCCGTCAGCGTCCGGCGCGCAGCGGCTCGCCGAGCGGGCGCAGCATCAACGCGCGCCGCATGCGCGCCGCGCCCTGGCGTGCGCGGACCAGGCGTCGCTCATACTTCCGGGCGTCGCATAGCATCTCGCAGGACTGCGCCTCCAGCCCGGCGCGATTCAATGCCGTGATCCGGCCGCGGCAATACTGATCAGCCCCGCCGCCTGCAGCTTTCCGGCGGCCGCCGTGATGCTCTCGCGACGCACGCCGAGCAGGTTGGCGATCGCGTCCTGGGTCAACGGCGACGTCGTTGGAGCCGAGCCGGTCCATGCTGGCGAGGAGCAGTCGCACAGTTGCTCCACCATCAGCGGGTGGTGGCCGTGGCAGACGCCCGGTCTGCGCCATCTGCCCGAGGAGGGACTGCGCGTAGCGGAAGCAACAGCTGGCGCAGCGCCGGATTCCGGTCGAGCTCGCGGCAGAGGACGTCCGCGCGTATCTGATACCCGTGCCCGGCATTGCGCACGAGGATCACGCAGCCTCAGACGACGTGCCGCCGCCCAGGACGACGGCGACACCCACCATTTCCTCGTTGCCCGCGGCCGCGGGCCTCCACCGACGTCCCGTCCCGCATTTACAGAGACCGGCGGACACGATCCTCCGGCTGCGTCGGGAAATAACGCGGTGGACTCGTGGCACGCAGTGCGCCTCGCAGAGGACCTTCCCAGCGCGCCGCGAAAAACCCATTCCAGCTGCGGGAGGAGCCGCGCGTAATCCTCGGCCGGGAGTGCGCCGAGCAGGGCGATTCTGATCCGGCGTGGCCGCCGCAGTGCAACGCCGCTTCACGTAATCGCCCATCCTGTAATCACCGTGGCGCTTGAAGCGCGCCCGTGAATCCCCGCTAACCCGGACGGGTGCTGGTGGGACATGCGGGCTTTGCGCTGATCAGGACTCGCTGGCTGTTTGGGGCACGGAAGCATTTCCTCGTTGCAATGACAAACCGGATGATTTGCAATGCTCTGCTGCGGAGCAACACGCATGCCACGTGCTCGCCAGGATGCCGCTCTATCCCGTCCCGGAGTTCAGCCCGAACTCGCGCGTTCAGGCGGGGACTTTTCTCGCGGAGCGTGTCAGAAGGCGTCCGCTGGGGGAATGGGCGGCAAATGACGGAGCCTTTGCGTGGTAACGTGATTACCCGTCCGGCGGAAGATCTTCCCGCCACCGCCGTGATCTTCGAACCGTGGCTCGGCTGGTCTTTCCGCCTCGGGCAGCGGGAATAGAAACGCGATTTACAGGTCGCGCCCCTCCCTTCATGACGTGGGCAATGCGAATTGCAACCGCTGACCTGCATGGAACAGGAAAGCGAGGTGGTCATCACGAACTTTGGCCGACAGCGCAAAAACCAACAGTGGGATCCACCCTGCCGGATCGAATGGTTCGGATGCGACGGCGCCAAGCCCACGTTTTGCGTGACGTCGCGGCGTATGCGCAGCCGCAGCCTTTGCGCCTGCCGTCAGCGACCGCAGCGGGAGCTCGCCGTCCTCGCGGAACTCTTTCGGCCGCGCGCGGGAGCGGGCGTGACCGGCACCATGCTGCTGGCCGAATCCTCATCTGACCATCTCACACCTGGCCGGCTGCCAGCGTCGGTCGCGGTCGATGTGTTCAGTCGGCGCAGGGGCCCGCTACAACAGGGCGAAGGCAGCACGCGGTCCATGCGCGCGTGCCTGCAGGGACGCGATGCTGGCGCTGGACAAAGGAGTAATTTTCGCCGGACGATCGCGGCGAGCGACGCCCGCGCGGCGCTGATGGCAACGATTGAGGAGTCGGGAACGCGGCTCGGCGCGGCTTAAGCTAAGGGAGATCAGCGCGGCCTACAGCAGACTGCGTGTCGAGCGGGCAAGAGCGACAGCATGTCGATCCACGCGCCGCTTTCATCTGCCTTTGACACTCCGGCTCGTGCGTCGAACTCTGACCCTCGGTCCCAAATCTCTTTCACTCCGACCTCCAGCGCAGGCTCGGCTCCCGCGCCGGGCGTCGGCAGACTCGGAGGATCAGGCGCGATAACCATTCGCCGGCTGCGCGATCGCGTCGTGAACCGCCCGGCGATTTCCCGCGCGAAGCCGCGGGGCTGTCGATGATCAACCCCATCTCCGTATTGGATACGCAGCGATCGCTGGTCGAAGTTCATCGACTCCTTAACGAACGACTCGCCCGCGGTCGATGACGAACACTTTCGCGTGGCAGCAAGAGAAGGCGCCAGAGCTGGGACTTGATGACACCGCGATTCGTCTCGGGCTCACCTGGATGCCGGCGCATCTCGTAGAGCTCCACCTCCCATCTGCAGCAGCGGGCACGCGGTAGCGGCTGTAGCCGGTGTGGACGATCGGCGGCTGTCGGTCGAGGTTACTGAGCGAGTTCCTTCGTGAGGATAGCGCACCCGCATCGCCGCGCGCACGCAGTTGCCGGAGCAATTCCATTTCCGGCGGGCCCGGCACGAGATAGGGCGAGACGATGATGAGATCGGACTTGGCCGATCTCCGGCGGCGTCTCGAGACGCGCTTCCATAGCAAACGGCCCGGCTGGTCGCCATTGACCGTCGCGTGCCTTGTCGGGGCTGTTGTAGGCGATCGTGGCCTTCGCCCAGACCAGCGGCTGCTTCCCGTCACGATGTCCCGCAGCGGATCGCCTCTGGCGAGCGAGCCCGGGTACGCCGAGGACCCCATCTTCCTCCTTGTGCAGCGCGAGGGCCGCGCGGCAGGCGTCGAGGGTCGGCGGCGGACGGCTTGCTTCGAGCGGCTGCGCTCTCCACCGGGATCGCGAGCCGGTCGTTCCAGAAGAGATCGAACGTCTGTGATAGCTGCCGGACCATCGGGCCTGCGACCGCAGATGTCGAAATCGCCGAACTCGAGCGCCAGGTGCTCGCCTGGGAAATATCTGTCTCCGATGTTGCGCCCGCCCGTCATCACGCGATGCTGTTGTCGCCGACGAAGAGCTTGTTGTGCATCCGGTAATCGGAGGCTTCCGACCTGGGAGCAGGTCATTCGACGCCGCGCAGGAGGGTCAACTGCCGCGGTGCGACGCAACGGGTTGAAGACGCGTGTCACCAACGCCCGGGTGCAGCGGAGAGCGGCCGGATCTCCCGCGCCGCCGTCGACACCGAGCGCATCGCCGAGCAGGGTGACCTGCATCGCGCACGCCGCGTGTCGTGCCGGCCGCCAGAGCAGCGCGCCGAGCGGTAGAGCTGCCCCGTGTCGTCCTGTTGCAGGACGGAAGTACTGCACATCGAGCGTCCGCTCCGCCTTCTCCGGCGATCCGCATGCGCAGCGCGAAGCCGTCGGCAGCCGTCGACGAGCAGGCGAAATCCTGACTGGCTGGATGGCGCCCTTCGCGCCGCCAGCCAGCTGCCGCTTTTGCCGAGCGCCGTGGTTTCCGGCCGGGCCAGCAGCCGTGGATTCGACCTTCGAGCGCAGCGCCGATCCCGGCGGGCAGCGTCGCGCAGCCGGTGACGAAGAGAGTCGCGGCGAGCGCGAGCGCCGGCAGCACACGATTCAGGAAAGCGGCTGCTCACTCCTAGTCGCCCAACAGCAGCTGCCACTGGCTTCAGGCGGTCTGATCTCGCCGAACACGATCTTGACCAAGTCGCCAGCGATGGGGAACGCCAGCAGCAGACCTCTTCCTCGAAGCCGCTCCCAGACCACGCCGAAGAAGAGCAGCGCGACGAAGACGACGACGGCGTTCATGCGCGCGGCCCGCTCCATCAGCGCCGTTCGGAGCCAGATGCCGACGCTCAGCATCAGCGGCACCCAGGGGACGGCGGAAAGCGGCGATCAGCTGCGTGCGCGTCGCGCTGGCACGAATCTGCAGTATAGGCGATGAGGCCCACCGCCGCCGCTCACGGCGCCGCCGCGCCGAGGTACGTGAAATCGTATGCAGAATGGCCATCGCGAGGCCCCAGAATCCCGGATGGCGGACGTCGAGCAGATACAACCCGGTCGCGGTGACGAGAGCCCGACCATGAGGTTCATCGCCAGCACCAGCGCGAAATACCGCCGGCTCATGCGCGTGGATCTGGTCGCAGGATCTGCAGCGCGCTTCGTGCGCGCCGCGAGCGACGGCTCCATCATTTCGCGGCACTCAGCCGGCGGCGGAACAGGGCCGCGCGACGGCCGAGCAGGTGAGTGGTAGGCGAACAGGACCGACACGAGCTGGCCGACGAAGATCATCATGCCGACCGTGCCGGCCACGACCACATCGTCCTGGGTTCGGCCGGCGGTGCCGCAGGGTGCCGGCGCGCGGGCGCGCGGCGGAGGGCGCTTGCCGACGCGCCCGCCAGCTTCTCGTGCAGCTCGTCCGCCGTCTTCTGCACCTGCTTCAGCGCGCCCCTTTGCCGTCGCGTTGCCGACGACGTGACTTCGTACCGGAGCTTCTGCACGGCCTGCAGGCAAATTCCTCGGCTGACCTTTCGGCCGTCCCGGTTCAACGCCCGCTGACGCCGAAGCCCCGCCACCATCTGGTGGACGAGCAGCATCGTTTCCTACGGCGGCGCCCACGGCGCGCGTGTGCACGCGGCACCGCTGCCCATCCAGTCGACGACCGGAGAGCGCATAAGCCAGCTCATGAACAGGCTCACGAACAGCGGTATGAAGAACGCGGCCCCGGCGTAGAGCATGAACGGCGCAGGACGACGAGGCACGACGGCGGATGATCGCGACGGCGCCGTGCCTTGATCGGCGGCCCCGGCCGCGCCGAGGACCTCCTCGCCTCGGCCTCGATCGCCGGCCGCTGCAGCAGGTGACCCGGCTCCCCGGGCCCGTCGGTGAGGCCTGCATCGCCCCTCCGGCGTCGACCCGCCATGGCACGGGCCGCCCGCCGGCGCGCGTGCGTCGCGGCGGGGCGGCCCGGCGTGACGACCCGGCTCAGTAGCGCTTGTGCTCCACCGCTTCGCTCTTGCACCTTGTCGCCGAGTTTTTCCACGTCCCCGCCCGCGCCTCTGCACCGTGTTGCATGCGGAGAGCGAGATGGGTCCAAACGCGAACACAGCAAGCAACAGCATCGAGTTTCTTGATCATGGCATGCCCTCTCGACAGGTTGATGACGAACCAGAATCGGTTTCGCCGATCTCGTATCTATGCCCGAGCAAACGACGTGCCATGGCAGATTTTTCACCGATGCGCGCGACGCCCCGAGAATCAACGCCGTCGCGAAAATCCGCGCGCTCGAGTCGCGCGCGTAACTACTGCCCGCGGTGGCAGGATTTACCACCGCGATCGTCGCCGGATGCCGGCGTTGTCGTCGTTCAGCGACGCTGCGCCGCCTTGCGTGCTTGCGTAGATCCTCGCGAGCGGCGTGACCGAGATCCCGTGGAGGACGATCGAGGCGGCAACGGTCGTGTAGGCGTGATCGCAATGAAATCCTGAGCCAATGGCTCCAGCGAAGCCGTGATTGAGCGCGAACATCAGGTAGAAGACGGAGCCGAGCGCCGCGGATGCCGAACCAGGAAATCAGCAGGCGCTGGTCGCGCGATACGCTCTGCGCCCCCCAGCAGCCCGAGCCATACCGAGGCGCGGGCGCGCCAGCAGGAAGAGGATCGACCAGGAACCAGCCTGAATGCGGAAGGACAGAATGTGTAGGACAACATCGCGCCCACCACCATCACCACCACCGAAGCTCGGCCAGCCGCTCGAGCTGGCCGTTGAATCCTGCACGGCCTCCATCATGTACGCGCCGGCGAGCTTCACGTTCGCGGTGAGCCGCTCCTTTCCACCCTCGGCGCCGAGCGCAAGCGACCTTTGCCGCGGGCGTACGGATCAGTCGCCGCCTTCGCATGCCCTTGATCCGCTGCAGCGCCAGTCCCGCGGCAAACACGGCAAGGAAACCCGACGCGACGCAGTAGCTGGGCGACGCCATAAGCAATCGCGATCAGCCCGAAGCGAAAGGAATTCGTCGAGGCCAAGCGCCTCGCGGTGCCTGGTGCGCAGGTACAGCACGACTTTCCCGACCAGCACACCCAGGGCACCGCCAATCGCCACGCCGCCTGCGATCGCCCAAAGCACGTCGATGGCGAGCCAGCGCCAGCGCCCGCACCGAACTCGTGGAGTCCGAGGAGCTACAGCCCAGCATCACGAACGGGAAGCCGTGCCATCGTTGGAGTCCGCCCTCGGCGGTCAGGCTGAAAGCGGAGGCGGTCGCGATCGGAAGAATCCTCGACCTAGCATCCGACGCCAGCACGGGATCCGTGGGGGCGAGAATCGCCGCGAGCAGCAGCGCGGCGCCCACGGCTGGCAACTCGAACAGCAGCGTTCCGGCCACGGCCACCAGACAGCACGGTCAGCGCCATCGACGGGAACGCGGGCGCAGCGGCAGGTACCAACGCCGGTCGCGCAGCGAACGCCCAGCTTCAGTCCGACGGCGAGCAGGGAAATCAACAGTGCCACTTCGGCGATTCTTTCCAGCTCGACCGAATAGAGATGCGGATCGGGCGCCATGATCGCGAAAGCCCGCTGGTCCAAGCGCGAAGCCGATCGCGAGATAGAGCATGCCGGGCTGAGCGGCAGGCGCTCGACGAGCGTCCCCAGCAGGGACCGTGGCAGTGAGGATGGCGCCCACGATGAGCGCCCATACGGCAAGGGACATCGCGATGATCCGGTGGCGAAATTGAGGGCAGCGTTCAGGTTCCCCAGATACTTTCAGCGCCAGGTCACTTCGGTACGCGCCGTCGTCGGGCCGCCCGAGCAGCGATGCTGGGTCGAGCCCGCGCCAGGCCTGTCGAGGACGTCGCGGCAGCCCCAACGTGCCCGGAGCGATCGTCGGCGCGCGCCAATCGGCGGGGCACTCGGCCACCAGGTCGGCGGCGGACAACCGGCAGAGACGTAGCGCCACCGTCGGGCGGCGCGGTTGCTGTTGACCACAACTTATCGCGAGCGTGCGACGGCGCACGGACCGGGCTCTTGCCGGCGGGTAACGGCTGCCGCCATCGCCGATCGGACAGGCATCGTTCAATGAAGTTATCTGCCGGGCTAAGCGTGCTCCTCGTTGCACTACTCGCGCTGGGCCAGGGTGCCGGCAGCCGTGCCGGCATGCGCACGGTGTGCACGATCACGGTCAATTCCTCGGACGAAAAGGAGATGTTCCGACAGCGTCTGCCGGCCGATCAGTATCAGTTCGTCGAGGTGGTCGAGCGCGGCCGTCCGGATTGGCTCGCGTCCGCCTGCCGCCAGGGTGTCCGTTGCGACATGCTCGTCATCTCCGGCCATTTCGACGGCAGCACGGAGTTCTATTCGGATCAGGTCGGCCGCCAGCGAGTACCTGCCGGTCGCGGAGATGGAGCGCGCGTCCTGCAGCGACTCGTGCCCCGGACTGTTCTCGCAACTGAAGGAGAGTCTACCTGTTCGGGTGCAACACGTTGAATGCCGATGCGATCAAGACCGCGTCCTCCGAAGTCGGGCGCAGCCTGGTCCGCGCCGGGCATTCGCCGGCGGACGCGCAGCGCCTCGCACGTACGCTGGATCAGCTGCACGGCGAAAGCAGCCGCGACCGCATGCGCCGCATCTTCATGAACGTGCCGGTCATCTACGGTTTCTCGTCGGTCGCGCCGCTCGGGCCCTCGGCGGCGAACGCTGCTCAGCCGCTACTTCAACCGCCGCCGCTTGACCGAAGTCGGCAGCGGTCGCGCGAGCCAGCGGCTGCTCGGGCACTTTGCCGGCGAATCCATGATCGCCGTCAGCGGCTTGAGCGATTCGGATCCGCGCGCCGTGCATCGGCGCGAGGTTTGTCAATTCATCGACGATCGGTCTGTCGCCGGCGGAAAAGCTCTGCGTTCATGCGCCTCCTCGCGCCGCGACATGGCGGAGAGTCCGCATGTTTCTGGACCGCATCGAGGGCCTGTTCGCCTCTCTCGACGCGAAGCGAGCGCCAGGATCCGGCGTTCGTCGCGACGCTCGCCGAGATCGCGCTGGACACCGTCGCGCGCGACCGGTTCCTGCGCTTCGCCGAGGACGCCGACCTTCCCCAGATGTCGGGCCCGCATGATCCAGCTCGCGGAGAAGCTCGGCTGGCTCTCGCCCTCCGACCATGCGTGCGGAGCTGATGCGCATGATCCGGTGATCTCGCGTGCAGCGCAGATGCCATCGGTCCCTGCCGAAGTCGACCTGGTCTGCGCGTTGAACAAGGATCGTGCGCTGGACCGGGAGCGCCATCGCCTGTCGCTGTCGCCCGAAGGCCGCGACGCGCGTCGCCAACGCGGCGGTGCTGGGATGCCTGGGAGCGACGAGGGCGCGCGCGCGTATCCTGCAGGCGCTGACCGACGGCAACGACGCCGAGGTCAAGCTCGCCAGAAGTGTTCGTTTCGCGGCAGCGCCGATCGACGACGTCGCCGAGTTGCGCGTTGTTGCGAGCGGAATCGCGCGCATGACCGGGTCGTCCGCGCAGGTCCGCGCGCTCGACACGCCTCGGGCGTCATCGCCTGAGCGATCGCCAGAGCCTCGATGAGCTGGCCCGCCTCTTCCCGATCACCGGTCGGTGGACGTGCAGCGGGCCATCGCCGCCGTCTTCATCCGCTCCGACTATCAACTGCTGCCGAAGTCCGAAATGGTCAGCATGCTGAGCGAGCATCGGCTGAAGTCGACCGGCGGCAGCGACGCCATCGACATCCTCCTCCGCCGTCTGCAGGCGCCGTAGCCGTCCCGCGATCCGAAGGTTCCTCGCGCGTCCCGACATGAGCGAGGCCGCATGTGATAGGCTCGCGCGCCATGCGAGCCTTCCTCCTGTCCATGTGCACGCCTGCCCGAGCGCTGCTCGTCGTCGCCCTTTGGTCATGGGCGGCCCTTTCGACGCGTACGCCGCCAAGCGCACGGTCTGCACCATCACCGTCAATTCCCCCGATGAGAGGGAGGTCTTTCGGCAGCGGCTGCCGGAGGACGAATACGAATTCGTCGAATTGGTGGAGCATGGGCGCCCCGATTGGCTCGCGTCCGCGTGCCGGCAGGGCGTCCAGTTGCGACGTGCTGGTAATTTCCGGCCATTTCGACAGCCAGACCGAGTTCTATTCGGACCGGCTGGCCAAGCGGGAATCCCTGGCGGTCTCGGAGATGGAGCGTGCCGCCTGCAGCGACTCGTGCCCGGGCGTGTTCTCGCAGCTGAAGGAAGTCTATCTCTTCGGCTGCAACACCACGATGAACCCGCAGCCGATCGCAAGCGCGTCTCCCGGAAGCCGAGCGCAGCCTGGTCCGCTCGGGGCACACCTCGCCGAGGCCCAGCAACTGGCGCGCACTCTCGACCAGCGCCACGGCGAAAGCGGCCGCGAGCACATGCGCCGGATCTTCGCGAACGTTCCTGCCATCTATGGTTTCAGCGGGCAGGCCCCGCTCGGCCCGGCCGCCGCGGCCAACCTCAATCGCTATTTCGAATCGGCGTCGACCGCCGGAACTCGGCAGCGGCCGCGCGAACCCCAAGCTCCTCAACTATTTCGCCGCGAGCGAACCGAGTGGTGGTGGCGGGCGGCCTCGCCGATCCCGGATCCCGCAGCTCGACTATCGGCGCGATGTTTGCCATTTCGTCGACGAGCGCGTTTCGCCGGCGGACAAGCTCGGTTTCGTCCACGACCTCCTGCGCCGCGACATGGCGGAGGTCCGCATGTTCCTCGGGCGCATCGAGGAATTGTTCTCCGCGTTGACGCCGGCGGGCGGGAAGGGCGACTCGTACCTGCGGGCGCTGGACGAGATCGCGCGCGACGGGGCCGCGCGCGACCGGTACCTGCGCTTCGCGGAGGACGCCGACCTGCCGACAACGCGGGCGCGCATGATCGAGGCTCGCGGGATCGCTCCACTGGCTGTCGCCGAAGCCGAGCAGCGAGGCGGAACTCGTCCGGATGGTCGGCGACCTGATTGCGCGCGGGACCATCGGCCCTTCCGAAGTCGATCTCATCTGCTCGCTGAACGGCGGAGGCAGGCTCGACGAGGAGCGTCGACGGCTGAACCCGTCGCCGCTGTCGGCAGCCAAGGCGAACAACGCCGCGGCGCTTGCGTGCCTCGGCAGCTTTGAGGCGCGCTCCCGCGTATTGCTGGCGCTGACCAGCGCGGATGACACCGAAGTGGAGATGGCGCAGGTCTATCTCAGCCATCGCCCGATAACCGACGTCGAAGAGCTCCGCCAGGTGGCGACCGGAATCGTGCGGATGCGCGGATCGGGCGAGCAGGTCCGGGCGCTGGATACGCTGGCGCGCCACCGCCTCAGCGATCGCCAGAGCCTGAGCGAGCTCGCGCGCCTGTTCCCGGCGACGGGTTCCGTCGAAGTGCAGCGAGCCATTGCCGCGGTGTTCATCCGCGCCGACTATCAGGCGCTCCCAAGCCCGGAAATGGCGCGCGTGTTGAGCCAGAATCGCCTCAAGTCACCCGACGGCGCGGACATCATCGACGTCCTGATTCGCCGCCTGCGCGCGCCTGTGCGCCGCTGAGCGCCTAGCGCGGCGGGTCGGGGCGGTCGCCTGCCGCCTGCGGACGGGTGGCGGCGAACCGGCGCAATATCTCAGCCGGATTTCACCGAACTGCTTCTGCGTCTCCGCCTGGATCAAGGCCGGGCCGATCAGCGGAGGCACCCAGACGTTCGGAATGTAGCGTCCGCTGTTCACGACATGAACCGGGCCGTCGACTTCCACGATCCGGGTGACGAAGTTCGATTCCTTCATGTCGCCGCGGATCAGCCGCGAGCGGATCTCCCGCTGAGGCACGAGCTCGACCTCGCGCACGTTGTCGAATTTGATCGTCAGCGGGCCGCGCGAGGCCTGGCCCTTCTGGTGCACGCGCAACACGTTGTCGGCCTTGTCCTGCACGCCGCTGTACTCGAGATTCGAAATGAACTTCGCCATGTGGTCGTAGTCGGTCAGCACCTCCCAAGCGAGCTCGGAAGGTGCGTCCACCGGACAATCGACGTCCACGGCGATATTCTGGCCGTCCTTCTCGACCCGGACCAGGATGTCCTGGTTGGGATTGAGCCCGAAGGCCGACGCCGGACAGCGCCGCAATCAGCAGTGCAAGGAGGACGCGAGCGATCACATGCTCACGCGGGTTCCGAGACCCTCTTCAGCACGCTGCCTGCCTTCTCGCGCCGAAGGTGGAGCGCGATATCACCCAGGGAGACGATGCCGACCGGCGCCTCTCCCGTCTCCATCACCAGCAGGCGGCGCACCTGCTTCTCCTCCATCAGCGCGCACGCCACCAGCGCGTCGCTGGCGGCGGGGCACGTGAATACCTCCTGGGTCATGACCTCCCGCACCGCGGTACGCTCCGGGTCCATCCCTTTGCGACCGGCGCGGATCGTGATGTCGCGGTCCGAGACGATGCCGACGATCCGTTGCCCGTTCGAAACGGGAAGGACGCCGATATCGAGTTTCTGCATCTTCCTCGCGGCGTCCGCGAGCGGAGCTATCGGGCGCAACGGTCGCGGACCGGGCTGGTCATGATTTCCTTGAGGTGCATCAGCGATCCTTCTGGACCTTGAGGTCGCTCTTGACCATCTTCACGCCCTCGGTGTTGCGGGCGATCGTGATGGCCTGATTCACTTCTGCCTGGCTATTGGCCGTGCCGGACATCCAGACGACGCCGTTGTTGTCGGTGTCGACCTTGATGTCGCTCGGCGCTGGCCAGGTGTTCCTGACGCCGAGCTTCGCCTTGATCTTGGTGGTGATCACCGAGTCCTTGACGAAGGTTGCGGGATTCAGCGCGGTCGGTATCTCCGTCCACCGCGAACGCTGCCAACGGCGCCATCGCCGTGCCGATCACCAGAGCATGTTGTCGCGATTGCGTGCTCATCGTCAGCTCCTCGTCATAAAGTCCGCCGCGCCGCGCGAGTGCGGGCGGGCATGAGGCAAGCCCTAACGGCGCCGCCGGGTACCGTCTGTTCGCCCGCGTAACACAGCGATGCTCCAGCAGGCGTCGGGACCCGGAATCGCGCGCGCGCCGCGGCGATTCGCGCGAATCAGCCGATGGCGCCACCGGGCGAAGGAACGTGCGATCGGGCAAAGACGCGAGATACGCAGTGGATCGTGCGTCGGCGCGATGCAGCGCATCGGGGTCGCGCTGGGCGTCGCGGTGATCGCGTTCGTCGCGCTGCCGGATTCCATCGCCTGGCACGCTCGCATCGTCACCGCCTGGGATCTGGCGCGCGCTCGCCTACCTCGGCCTTGGCCTGGACGCTGATGGCGAAGTCCGACGCCACGATGACACGCGATCACGTGCTGAGCCCAGGACCCGAGCGGTTACGCTGATCTTCCTGCTCGTGGTCGGCGCCTCGTGCGCCTGCCATCGTCGCCATCGGTTTCGTCGTCGGCGCGATCCGCGAGCTCTGCCGTTCTGGAGCCGTGCCGCGCATCTCGCGATCACGGTCGTGGCGCTCGTGTCGTCGTGGCTGCTTGATTCAGACGGTGTTCGCGATCCACTACGCGCATCGCTACTACGCAGGTCCGCGGCGGCGAGCCCGGTCGCCGCGCCACTGACCATTTCCCGGGAGGTCGGGATCCCGATTACGCGCGATTTCGCGTACTACTCGTTCGTGGTCGGGATGACGTCGCGGGTATCGGACGTCGCAGGTTGCATCACGCCCGATGCGGCGGCTGACGATGATCCACGGCGATTCTCGCGTTCATGTTCAACATCGCGGTGCTGGCGCTTTCGATCAACATCTTTGCGAGCGTGATCTAGCCCGCGATTCGCGCCGCGCAGCGCGCGCTATCGGCTCACTCCGACGCCCACCGGAAGTCGAGCGTCCGGAGCCCCGTCGGTCCGACCGCCACCGTCGCGATGCTCCACGCTGCCACGGTAGTTCGCGTTCACCTGGTAATTGCCGGCCGGCAGCTTGGCAGAGCAGCAAAGGCCTTCCGATGCGGCGTGGAGCACCACTTGGTTCGCGGCATCGACGACGACTGACATCGACATCGGCGAGGTACTCCCCGTTGTTGCGGGCGAACACGAGCTTGAGGTTGAAGTCCTTTTCCATCGCCCGGAGACGGTCCACCGCCTCGGTCCCGGCGCCGCCGGTCACATAGGTCACGCCCGACGACGCCGTAACGATTTCGTCGGGCTTTGGCGCTGGCCGTTGGCGCGGCCGAAGCGAGCCCGATCAGTGCGCGCGATCGCGGCGTAGGCCATCGCGCCGCGCACGAAGTGCTTGCGTCGAGAGTCATCGGTGGTCCTTTCAGTTCTTCGCGCCGCCATCGCGTACGTTTCCGGCGGTGGGGCGCGCATCT
>ERZ1370068.3572-contig-2681_pt1 | contig 21049 bp, 37 predicted proteins | sample MGYA00561227_ERZ1370068 | MGnify/ENA primary metagenome ERZ1370068 (study PRJEB38410, sample SAMEA6850437) | metagenome | study: Metagenomic assessment of the ecological functions of the soil: analysis of the soil microbiota associated with the... | reverse complement strand
GTTACGTATTAATTCTCACGATCGCCTTCGCGATCAGGACCGGTTGGGACGGCAGGTCGATCTCGATCACCACCTGGCGTTCGCGCGCCAGCGGCTCCAGCCCGTCGGCGACCTGACGGATGATCGGCACGATATCCACCAGCGTGTCGGGGCGGACATGGGCGGAAAGTTCCGACCCGCGACAGCGACAGCAGATCGTCGATCAGCCGCGCCATCCGCGTCGCCTGCGTGTGCTATGATGCCGAGAAAAGCGCTCGCGCGCCTTGGCGTCGTCCTTGGCCGGTCCCTGCAGCGTATCGATGAAGCCCGACAGCGCGGCCAGCGGCGTGCGCAATTCATGGCTGGCATTGGCGACGAAGTCGGCGCGCATTTCTCGACCCGGCGCAGCGGCGTCTGGTCATGGAACGTCATCAGCATGCATTTGTCGGTGCCGCCGGAACAGGGTCGGCACCGGCACCGGCGCTGATGATCAATTCCATCCAGCGATCGACCGGCACGTGATCGAGATAGGTCGCGCGCCGCGGTTTCCGATGGTGGCGATGGCTTCGCGCAGCGCGGTGATGATTTCGGGCGAGCGCAGCGCGAACTGGCGCCAGTTCAGTTCTCCGCGCAGCGCCGGCGCCAGCTGGGCCGCCGGCGGCGTTGAGGTGGATGACGCGGCCGGGCACGGTCGAGCAGCACCGCGGGATCCGGCATGCCGGCAACGACGGCGCTGACGGCGGCGGCTTCGACCGGATTGATCGCGCGGACGTCGTCGCGCGACGCGACCGCATCGTGCAATCGCCACGGCACCAGCGCGGCCGCGGCGATGCAGATGAAAACCGCGGCGGCGCGAACCAGCGACAGTTCGCCGAACGCGACCAGCACCGTCAGCGCGCCAGACCCGCGGCCAGCAGGATAATGGCCGAATGCCGCAACCGGTCCGGCCACGGCGAGAAGAAGGAGGAAGGAGAATCGTCTCATCGCCATCGGGCCGGCTCTTCCCCGTTCGGCTCCGTATCGTCAGGCGCCGGTGTCCCCGCGCTCCCGCACATAGACGGCTTCGCGCTTCGGCTTCGGCGTCGAGCCGCGGCGTCGCCGCCGCAGGCGCTTGAGTCGCGCGCCGAGTATAACCTCCCGAAGCGTCAGCAAGATTACAGATATGACGAACGGCGCAAGATAATACAGGACGCGGAACAGCAGCATCCCTGCCAGCAGGTCTTCCCGGTCCATCTCGCCACGGGCCGACCAGCATGGCGGCGTCGAACACGCCGAGCTCGCCGGGGAATGGCTGGCGAAGCCGAGCAGCGTCGCCGAGACGAAGATGACCGCGACGACGACGAAGCCGAGATTGGGTCCGTCCGGCACCAGCACGTACATCGCCAGCGCGCAGAAGCCGAGGTCGACGATGCCGATCGCGATCTGCAGCAGCGTCAGCGGGCCGCCCGGCAGCGTCACGGTCCACGGCCCGCGGCCGACCCTCGCGGCTGCGTCCAGACCCAGACCACATATGCCACCAGCCCGAGCGATGATCGGCGAATGCGGCGACACGGTTCAGCCAGGCGGCAGCTGATCGATCGCGGCTGCTGCTTCCGGATGATAGGCGATGCCGAGTGCCCAGCACCGCGGCATTGCCGAGCCAGAATGTCAGGCCGGCCACGAAAGCAGATCTTGGCGACGTCGATCGCATTCAATCCCCACGCGGAATAGATGCGATAGCGCACCGCGCCGCCGGTGAAGACGCTGGCGCCGACATTGTGCCCGATCGAATAGCTGGTGAAGGCGGCGAGCGCGTTGACGCGGTAGGGAACATCGGTGCGGCCGATCGCAGCGGACCGCGAACCAGATCATAGAATGTCAGCGTGAAATAGCCCGCCGCCACGAACAACGCCGCCAGCGCGATCTGGCGCGGCTCGGTCGTGCCTTGATGGCCTCGATGACCTCGTGCGGTATCGATGCCGCGCAGCATATGGTAGAGCACGTAGCACGCGATCCCGATGACCGTGATGCTGATCACAACACCCAGCTTATGCAGGATTTGCTTCTGGCGCAGAAACGAGATCGCCTCTGCGTATTGCTTCCAGCATCTAGACCTCGAATTGCGATCCCGCGACGACGGCTGCCGGGCGAACCTCGCCGCCGCCAGCGCCACGCTTGCTCCCTGGCCCGATGTCGTAGCGCGTTTTGAGCCGGAGTGGAATTCGCCTGAGCGATAATAAAACGCGCTTCTTCAACATATTAGGGGATCGTTCAGTGACACCGGATGCACAGTTTTGCTGCATTCGCTCCGGCAGCGCACTCCAGCGCAAGTTCCAGCACTAGGCAGCGATTTCGCCGATGCGAAACCAGCAGCTGCGCCGAGTGAAAGCTTTTCGTGAGTGCGGTCGACGTGCTGACGGCGGCTCGACGTGCCGGCAGTGCTCCGGCGCCAGCGCCGGTGCTGGCGCGACAAGCACCCGGTCGCGCAGCCACGATCCCACCGCGCAACCGCACGAGATAGAGCGCGAACATGATGAGGCCGAGGTCGAGCCAATAGCCGAAGCGGCCGGGGATCGACGCGCGCAAGCGCCGCCGCGACCAGCGCCGCCGCCAGCAGCCGCAAGCCACCGCGCCGTCAGCTTTCGATACGCCCTGGCCGCGATGAACCACCGCGATCCAGCCCATCGCGAGACCGAGCAGCAGCGACGCCAGCAGCCAGCCCCAGTAAGAATGTCGCCAGATATGCCATTGCTCGTTACCTCACCACGAAATCGATGCGGCGGTTCTGCGCCTTGCCTTCGTCGGTATCGTTGCCGGCGACCGGCTGCGTGCCGCCATAGCCGATCGGCGTGAAACGGTTCGGCGGGCAGCCCGGCCTTGACCAGATAGTCGCGCGACCGCCTGCGCGCGCTTTTCCGACAGCGCCTGGTTGGCAGCCATCCTCGCCGTCGGCGTCGGTGTGTCCGGCGATCTCGATATTGGCGGTCGGACAGCGCAGCGCCGTCTCGATCAGGCGGTCGAGCAGGCCGGCGGAATCCGCGATCGATGGTCGGCGCTTGCCGGACTCGAAGCGGATTCTCGCCTTGGCCAGCAGATCCGAGAACAGCTGCTGGCAGACGGTGCGCATCCACCGGCGCCGCCGCCGGCTTGACCGAAATTTCGGCCTTGAACTGCCAGCCTTGCGGAAAATCCTTGCCGAGGCCGGCGCGGATCTGCGCCGCCGGCGGCGTCATAGAGCGCATCGCCCGACAGCTTCACTTCGCGGTCCGACACGACCAGCGTGCCGGTCGACAGCCGCGACAGCGCGCCGAGCGCCGGCACCACCGCGTCGGCGAAATCCGGCAGGCGCGCCGACGCTCGGCCTTGAGATTGTCGACCACCTTTTCGCTGAAGAACTTGCGTCCCGCCGCCGCCGACCAGCGCGGCATGGACGTTGTTGTCGGGCACATAGCCGGTCAGCGTCAGCGTCACCGCGACCGGATCCTTGTAGGCCTGGAAGATATAGGGCGGCGCCTTGATCGTCGTTGGCGGCGACCGAAAAGCCCTCGGGCAGATTCTTCAGCGCGGCGGCGATCGCCTTCGCGGCCGCCGAGGTCGCGCGCCATGCCGGACAGGCTGACCTTGGTATCCGACAGTCGTGATCTTGCCGTCCTTCAGCTTGCCGATCTGGTCGAGCAGCAGCAAGCGCCGCGTTGTCGAAGCGCGGCGGCGCGCCGCGCGACAAATTCATCTGGTCGACGACCTCGACGCCGCCGAGACTGCGCGCGGGCCGCCTCCAGCAACCTGCCCTTGCTCGGCCGGCAACGGCGCGCTGCCGCCGCAGCGTCACCCGGACGACGTCGCGCTCGGCCGACCAGACGAACGGCTTGGCTTCGGGAACGAGGCTGGGTTTCGTCGTTGACCAGCCGCACGCCCGGCACGGCTTCCACCGACGCCAACCGCGCTGCGACGGCCGTCTTCCGGAGAATGCATCCGCCGCAAAGCGTGACGTCGCGGCCGGCGACCGCGATCCGCCGTCTTGTCGAGAACGGTATCCTTGAGCGCGGCGGTCGATGCGCGCGGCCAGATCGGCTTCCAGCGGTCGCGGTGCTCGTCCAGGCCGCGATAGCCCAAAAGATGACCAGCGGAATCACGCCCGGCCACCATTTGCTACTCCACCTGAAAAGTCCGTGCATTCGAGTGTCCTGCGGGTCTGGAACAGAGAGAAAACAAACCCTTGCGAGGCTGTCAAACCCGAAATACCACGGAGGCCGATCCGGCTACGGATAGCCGGCCCGGCTAACTGTTTCTTCAGCGGTCGTCCGCTAGTTTCGAATCACGTACCCAACCGGCCAGCCACTGCTCTGATGAAGCAGTTCCGCAACACCGTCATCCGCGCCGGACTTGGAAGCGCTGTACTTCTCCGGCGCGCATTATCTGCTGCGACCAATCTTCGCGGGCGTCGGCGCCATTTTCATGCTGCACCATGTCCGCCCGCGCCGCGACGCCGAATTCCAGCCCAATCGCCATCTCGAGGTCGAGCCGGAATTTCTGCGCGCGATGCTGGCGCACCTTCGCGCGCTCGACATCGACATCGTCACCATGGACGAGGTGCATCGGCGGCTGGTCGAGCGCGAATTTCGCGCGGCGCTTTGCCTGCTTCACCCTCGACGACGGCTATCGCGACAACCGCGACTTTGCGCTGCCGGTGATGCGTGAATTTGACGCGCCCTTCACCGTCTATGTCGCCAGCGATTTCGCCGAAGGCACCGGCCGGCTGTGGTGGATCGCGCTGGAGACGGTGATCGCCAAGGCCTCTTCGATCGAAGTCCCGATCGGCGGCGCCGCGACGCGCCTCGATACCTCGACGCCGGCGGCGAAGCAGGCGGCGTTCGACCGGTTGCACGACTGGCTGCGCGGATTGCCGGGCGAGCACGATCTTGCAGCGCGAAATCGGCGCGCTGTGCGCGCGCCATGGCGTCGATGAAATCGCGATCTGCCGCGAACTCTGCATGTCCTGGGACGAACTGAAAGCCGTTCGCGGACGATCCGCTGGTCACGATCGGCGCGCATACGATCACGCATTGCAATCTTGCGCAGGCAGACCGAGGCAGACCGCTGCCTTCGAAATGGCGACCAGCCGCGCGCGGATCGAAGCGCGCTGCAGCGTCCGGTGCTCATCTCGCCTATCCCTATGGCGACCGGATCGCGGCCGGCCCGCGCGAGTTCGCACTGGCGCAGGCGGCCGGATTCAAGACCGCGGTGACGACGCGGCCGGGCATGATCTTTCCCGAAAGCGCCGAGCACCTGACGGCGCTGCAGCGGGTCTCGCTCAACGGCAACTACCAGGACGCGCGCATCCTGCCGGTGCTGACCTCCGGCGCCGCCACCGCGATGTGGAACGGCTTTCGCCGCATCGACGCGGCGTAGAGTTTCATCTCGCGACGTCTTCCCTTCTCCCCTTGTGGGAGAAGGTGGCGCGCACGAAGTCCGGCGCCGGATGAGGGGTGCGGCTGATCGATAGACCCAGAACCCCTCACCTGTCATGCGCTCCGCGATAGGTCACCCTCTCCCACAAGGGGAGAGGGGAAGAAGCCCTTCCTTGACTCATCCAACCACCACGCCCAAAACCGCTGGCAAAGCAAAGGAGGAACGCATGTTCAAGGATCTGTTTTCGCTTCAAGGCCGCGTCGCGCTGGTGACGGGCGGATCGCGCGGCATCGGCAAGATGATCGCGGCCGGTTTTCTCGCGCAGGGCGCGGCGAAGGTCTACATCACCGCGCGCAAGGCCGGCCCCTGCGAGGCGACCGCGAAGGAACTCACCGCCGCCTATGGCGGCGAATGCATCGCGCTGCCGATCGACATTTCGACAGTCGCGGGCTGCGAGAAGCTCGCCGGCGAAATCATCAAGCTGGAGCCGAAGCTCGACATCCTCGTCAACAATGCCGGGTGCGGCATGGGGCGCGGATTTCGACGAGTTTCCGGAAAGCGGCTGGGACAAGGTCATGGACCTCAACGTCAAGTCGCTGTTCTTCCTGACCAAGGCGCTGGCGAAACCGCTGCGCGCGGCCGCATCGCACGAACGGCCCGCCAAGGTCATCAACATCGCCTCGGTCGACGGCATCTTCGTCAACCCGGGGAGACCTATTCCTACGCCGCGAGCAAAGCCGCGGTGATCCACCTGACCCGGCGCATGGCGACCAAACTGGTCAAGCGACAATATCAACGTCACCGCGATCGCACCGGGTGCATTCAAGTCGGACATGAACCGGGCCGCACGCGATCATGCGGACGAGGTCGCCAAGCGCATCCCGGCACGGCGTATTGGAACCGATGAGGATATGGCGGGGATTGCGATCTATCTCGCCTCGCGCGCGGGCGACTATGTGATCGGCAACACCATCGCGGTCGATGGCGGCGTGGTCTACGCCAATGCCGGGCTGAGATCGCGGGGTACGACGGCGTCGATGGACGCGCTCCGGCGTCGCACCGCGATTCGGCGAGTCAGTGCATTGCGGGATGCGCTACTTGCCGCGCGACTCGGCAGATTGCACGCGCATCCTGCTGGTCACCCGGATTCGCTGGCTGCGCTGACCCCGCGCTCGCGGGTGACGACTGTTGTTGCAGATCAAGATCACGTCTCGATCTTCACGTACTCGAAATCGCCGGGCTTGTTGTCGATGCCGACCTTGGGCGGCGAGATCCAGGAGGCGAATTCGCCGACCTCGGTGACCGGCGTCATCAGGCGAGGCGATGAAGTCGCCGTCGTGCGGTCGACGGCAGCCATTCGCCCTTGCGCTTGTTCCAGGTGGCGTCGTCGATCAGCACGCCGTCCGGCGTGGCGTGCATATCCCTGAACTCGCCGATCTGGCGATGGAACGCGACGTTCGGCAGCGTCAGCTTGAAGTGGTAGCCGGCGGTCGAGATGATCTTGTTCCAGCGCAGCATGCCCTTGACGCAGTCCTGCGTGTAGTCGTCGCGCAGCCGCATGTTGAGCGCGGTCAGCGCCGGCTCGTCGACGCGCTTGATCTCGCCGTTCGACCAGCTTGAGCACCGGATAGGTGCTGTTCTTGCAGCTGATGGTCGTCCTCGATCTGGGTCTCCGTGGTAGCGGCCCTTGATGCCGGCGTTGAAGGCGTTCGCGGCGTTGGTCGAGACCTCCGAGCCGAACAGATCGAGCGACAGCGAATAATGCAGGTTCAGCTTCTTCTGGATGGTCGGCAGGTCGATCACGCCGAGCGCGCGGACCTTGGCGATATCGGTGGGATCGCTGATGCCGGCTTGCCTTCATCGCCTCGCAGGTGCGCTGCACGACGCGGCTGATGCCGGTCTCGCCGACGAACATGTGATGCGCCTCTTCGGTCAGCATGAAGCGGCAGGTGCGCGACAGCGGATCGAAGCCGGACTGCGCCAGCGAGTGCAGCTGCATCTTGCCGTCGCGGTCGGTGAAGTAGGTGAACATGAAGAACGACAGCCAGTCCGGCGTCGCCTCGTTGAAGGCGCCCGAGCATGCGCGGGCTGTCGGCGTCGCCGGAGCGGCGGCGCAGCAGCTCGTCGGCCTCCTCGCGGCCGTCGCGGCCGAAATATTTCTGCAGCAGATAGACCATCGCCCAGAGATGGCGGCCTTCCTCGACATTGACCTGGAACAGGTTGCGCAGGTCGTAGAGCGAGGGCGCGGTCTTGCCGAGATGGCGCTGCTGCTCGACCGATGCGGGCTCGGTGTCGCCCTGGATCACGATCAGGCGGCGCAGCGTGGCGCGATGTTCGCCCGGGACTTCCTGCCAGGCCGGCTTGCCATAATTCTCGCCGAACGGGATGACGCGGTTCTCTTCCTGCGGCGCCAGCAGAATGCCCCAGCGATATTCCGGCATCTTCACGTAGTCGAACTTGGCCCAGCCGCGCGGATCGACCGAATAGGCGGTGCGCAAATACACCAGCGACTGCTGGAAGCCTTCCGGCCCCATGTCGCTCCACCAGTCCATGTAGCCGGGATGCCAGCCTTCCAGCGCTTTGAGCACCTGGCGATCCTCGCTGAGATTCACGTTGTTCGGGATCTTGGTCGAGTAATCGACGTTCATGATGTTCATGGCGTGCTCCTTGGAGTCGTTAGGGACATTTTCGCGTCATGCCCGGCATTGTGCCGAGCATCCACGTCTTCTTTCACCGATGGAAAACAGACGTGGATGCGCCAGTCGCTAGCTCGGCCATGACGCAGCAGAATTCGTTAAACCCGCGTCATATCGAACTGCGCCTTCTGGCCGGTGCCGTAGCGGCGCAGCGCGCCGTCTTCGCCGACCGCGTTGGGGCGCTGGAAGATCCAGTTCTGCCACGCGGTCAGGCGCGAGAAGATTTTCGATTCCATGGTCTCGGGTCCGACGAAGCGCAGATTGGCTTCCATGCCGGTGAGGCCGTCGGGCGAGAAAGCTGGTGCGCTCCTCGAAGAACACCCTGACCTCGTCGTCCCAGTCGATATCGTCGAGCGCGAAGGTGACGAGGCCGAGTTCTTCGGCCTCCTCCGCATCGAGCGCCTCGCCGATCGTTGCCTCGCGCGCGGTCGAGATCCGACGGATCGGCCTGGAAGCGCGATTGCAGCCGCGTCAGGCCGTGGCTCATCGGATAGGGCCCGAAATTCATCGCGGTGAGTTCGATCGCCGGCGGCGCGCGGTTGTCGCCCTGCCGCGAGCCGATCAGCATGTAGGAGCGGTCGGCGGCGAACACGAGTTCGGCCAGCGTGCCGACGAAGCAGGAGCCGGGCTCGACCAGCGTCACCAGCGTGCGCGAGGTGACGTCGATGCGCTTGAGCACCCGCTTCCAGTACTGCCTGATCTCGTTGACCAGCCAGTGCGCCTTGTTGGCTTCGAGAAAGGCGTCGCAGGCCACGACGTTGGCGCGCATCGCCATGCGACTTGAACACCAGCATCGCGATCTCGAGTTCGTTGATGCGCAAATGAAGGATCGCGTCGTCGAGTTCGCGCGCGACCTGCAGCGGCCAGAACGATGCGCCTTGCGCGATCATGCCGTCGATATCGGCGGGCGGCGCCGCCTCCGGCGCCTTGATCGAAATGGTGCGCGATGCGCGCGGCGCGATCGATATCGACGCTGACAAAGCCGTAGCGGATGCCGTTGTCGTCGATAGCTGCGCGTCGAGCGGCGTCGAGCGAGATGCCCTTGCCGTTGCCGTTGCGCGTCGAGGCTCGCGGCGAATTCTCTGCGCGCGCTCGGCGACCTTGGCTTCCAGCTTGCTGTTCGGCACGATCTCGTCGACCAGCCGCCATGCGCACCGCGCGCTTGCCCTTGATGCCTTCCTCGATGGTGCAGAAGATAATCGGCATGATCGCGGCGCACCTTGCGCTTGTCGACCACGCGCGTCAGCCCGCCGGTGCCCGGCAGCACCGCGAGCAGCGGCACTTCCGGCAGCGCCACCGCCGCCGAGCCGTCGTCGGCGAGGATGATGTGATCGGTCGCGAGCGCGAGCTCGTAGCCGCCGCCGGCCGCGGTGCCGTTGATGACGGTGACGAAACGCTGGCCGGAATTCTCGATGAATCCTCCAGGCCGTTGCGGGTCTCGTTGGTGAACTTGCAGAAGTTGACCTTGTGGGCGTGGGTCGCGCCCGCCAGCATGCGGATGTTGGCGCCGGCGCAGAACACCCGGTTCTTGCCCGAGCGCATCACCACCACCTTCACTTGCCGGGATGCTCGAAGCGCAGCCGCTGCACCGCGTCGGCCAGTTCGATGTCGACGCCGAGATCGTAGGAATTCAGCTTGAGCTGATAGCCCTCGAACAGCCCGCCATTCTCGTCGACGTCCATGGTCAGCGTCGCGACCTCGCCTTCGACGTCGAGCTTCCAGTGCCGGTAGCGCGACGGATCGGTCTGAAAATCGATGTGCTTGGCGCCGCCAGCGAGGACGCGATCTTCACCGGCCATGGGCCACCCTTATCTGGTTTTGGATTATCTGTATCATGCATAATAATGCATGTTCTGGACGCAGGTCTAGGCTTTCAGACCGCCAAAATCTGCATTTTTCTTCATGTCCGGCCGGCTGACCCGATCTTCATCCAATCGGACGCGGATAACGAGGGCTTCGCCAGTTTTATCTGCAGGACCGCCGTGAGCGCGGCTGATCGGAAAACAGTCGGCAAATCCGCCGCCCGCGACGGTCGCCACGCGCGCGCCGAGCGCATTGAGTTCTCCCAGCGCTTCGCCGAACAGCCGCACCGCCGCGTGGGGCTTGTTGATCCGGAGCTTGAGATTGGCATTGGCGATCTGAATGCAGGCCCGCAGCAGGATCCGCTCGCGCCCGCCCTGCGGCACCGCGGCCCATACCGTTTCCAGCACCTGATGCGACTCCCAGAAATACCCGGCGTCGTTGAGCGCAATCCCGTAGCGCAGCGCCGGATGCCGCGCCGGCACAAAGCCGCGGAATTGCGACGGCACCAGCGCCTTGGCCTGCCATAACGTGTCGTGATCGGGCGCGGCGTCCGCGCTCTCACCGGGACATAGGCCCAGCGCGGCAGCGGAAGGTTGACGACGGTCGAAGGAGAGATGCTCATCTGGGCATCGCGACGGCCAATGTTTCAAGCGGCTCGGCCTTCCGAGCCTTCATGCAAATACAAAATGCGTTCAACAAATTCTGAAATCGCATCGAGCGTCGCCTCCGGCGCTTCGCGATGCGGCGAATGTCCGGCACCCGGAATCGATCGTCACGTCGACCGGACAATAGCATTCTTCTTGCGCGATCTCGATCTGACGGATGGTCCCGTACTGATCGTCGGCGCCTTGCAGGATCGCGACCGGCACCCGGATGTAGGCGAGATACTCCGAAATATCCCAGCTGCGAAACCTGTGGATCGAGCCACGCGCCGTTCCAGCCGTAGAAGGCGTTGTCGACATCGCTGTGCCAGCGCTTCAGCTTCTCCTTGAGGCTCGTCGGTCTCATAGGCCTTCCTGATCTCGGCGATCGACGTCAGCCCGAAATATCTTCCACGATGAAATGCGGCGCGATCATCGCCACCGCGCGGACGCGATGATCCTGCACGACCGCCGGCATAGATCGCCGCGATCGAAGCGCCGTCGGAATGCCCGAGCAGCAGGCCGCGGCGAAAGCCGATTTCTGTCGAGCAGCTTCGGCAACACGTCGAGCGCTTCGACATGCATGTAGTCGAGCGGGCGCGGCAGCTGCGACCGGCGTCGAGGCGCCATAGCCGGCGCGTGAATACACGAACACGCCGGCGCCAGTGGCGGCGGCAAGCCGGTCCGGAAAATCTCCCCACAGCCCGGCACGATCCCAGGCCTTCGTGCAGCATGACGATGGTCGGCGCGTCATCGGGCGCCGGACCGATCATGCGGTATTCGAGATCGGAGGCGCCGATGCGGAGGAAGCCGGAGGATGCGAGCGCGGTCATGTTTCGTATACCTGCGGCCTGAAACTCGTCGTCATGCCCGCGCTCGTCGCGGGCATCCACGTCTTCGACTGCCGTACAGACGTATGGCCGGGTATCGCGCGAGCGCTCGCGCTGACCATGACGATCAATTATGTTCCCGCAACTTGAACCGCTGGATCTTCCCGGTCGCGGTTTTCGGCAGGCTGTCGACGACGTCGATCCAGCGCGGATATTTCCACGGGCCGATCTTCTGCTTGACGTGCTCCTTCAGCGCCTCATGCAGGCCGTCGGTGTCCGGCGTCCGCGCGCAGCACCACGAACGCCTTCGGCTTCAGCAACCCTTCCGGATCGGCTTCGGGCACGACGGCGGCCTCCAGCACCGCGGGATGGGTGATCAGCGCGCTCTCGACCTCGAACGGCGACACCCAGATGCCGGACACCTTGAACATGTCGTCGCTGCGGCCGCAGAAGGTGTAGCGCCCGTCGGCGTCGCGAATGTATTTGTCGCCGGTGCGGGTCCAGTGGCCTTCGAACGTCTGGCGGCTCTTGCTGCGCTGATTCCAGTAGCCTTCGCCGGCGGAGGGCGCATCGACCAGCAGTTCGCCGACTTCGCCGTCGGGCACATCAGCTGCCGGCTTCGTTGACCAGCCGCACCCTGTAGCCCGGCACCGGACGGCCCGGACGAGCCGTATTTGATATCGCCGGGCGCATTGGAGAGAAAATATGCAACAGCTCGGTCGAGCCGACGCCGTCAGAGAATATCGACGCCGAAGCGCGACTTCCAGGCTGTTGCCGACCGATTCGGCAGCGCCTCGCCCGCGGAGGTGCAGATGCGCAGGCGGGAGCCGCCGCGTTCGTTCTTCAGCGTCTCGTCGTTCAGCATCGCCGAGAACAGCGTCGGCACGCCGAAGAAAATGCTGGGATTGTATTTGTTCATCAGCGCGAACATCACAGCCGGCGTCGGACGCTCGGAATTGAGAACGGTGGTGGCGCCCACCGACATCGGAAACGTCAGCGCATTGCCGAGGCCATAGGCGAAAAACAGTTTCGCCGCCGACAGCCCGACGTCGTCCTCGCGAATGCCGAGCACCTGCTTGGCATAGGTCTCCGCCGTCGCGGCGAGATTGGAATGCAGATGCCGCACGCCCTTGGGCATGCCGGTCGAGCCCGACGAATAGAGCCAGAACGCCGGCTCGTCGGCGTGGGTCGCGGCGGTCGCAAATGAATCGCTTTCGCGCGCGAGCTCGTCGGACAGTTTCTTGTGGCCGTGCGCATCGTTGCCGGCGACGATGACATGATCGAGATCGGGCATCCGCCCGACCATGTCCTTGACCACCGGCAGCAGCGCCTCGGAGATGAACAGCACCCGCGCGCGGCAATCCGCCAGCACATAGGCATATTGATCCGAGGTCAGCAGCGTGTTGAGCGGCACCGGCACCACGCCGGCGCGGATCGCGCCGAGAAACACCGATCGGAAAATCGACGGTGTCGAGCATGATCATCGCCACGCGCTCTTCGCGGCGGACGCCGAGACGGCGCAGCAGATTGGCGACGCGGCAGCTTTGCTTCTGCAGATCGCCATAGGTCAGTTCGGAAACGGTATCGGTGAACGCGAGTTTGCCGCCGCGGCCTTCATCGACATTGCGATCGAGCAGCCAGGTCACCGCGTTGTAGGACTGCTCATGCGCGCTCAGCCACGCGTGCACGACGTTCTCCCCAATTTTAAGAATTATAATTCATAGAAAGCCACCAGACGCGCTTGCTGTCAATCCTTGTCGGCATTATGTTTCCGAAGCCCGCATCGCGATCAGACCAATCCACGAGGGACATGACCGAAAATCTCGATCCCGAAACCGGCTTTCTCGAGCAGCTCGGCCAGCGTGTCCGCACCATGCGCGCGCTTGCGCGGCATGTCGCGAAAGGTGCTCGCAAAAGTTTCCGGCATTTCCGAACGCTATATCGCCCAGCTCGAAAGCGGCAAGGGCAACGTCTCGATCGTGCTGCTGCGCCGGGTGTCGAACGCGATGGGCGCGCATCTCGAAGATCTCATTCCCGTCAACCGAGCCTGCGCCGGACTGGCCCGTCATCCGCGATCTCGTGCGCAAGGCGACGCCGAACCAGATCGCGCAGGCCAAGGACGTTCTCGCCGGTCAGGCGACGGCGCGCTCGGCGCAGCGGCGGATGTCGTTCGCCGGCATCGCTCTGATCGGCCTGCGCGGCGCCGGCAAATCCACGCTCGGCAAAATGCTGGCGAAGAAGATCGGCTGGAGTTTTGTCGAGCTGAACAAGGAGATCGAGGCGCAGAACGGCTTGTCGGTCGCCGAGATCATCGCGCTCTACGGCCAGGAAGGTTTTCGCCGGCATGGAGCAGGCGGCGCTCGGGCAATTGCTGGCGCGGAAAGAGCTGATGGTGCTGGCGACCGGCGGCGGCATCGTCTCCGAGCCGCTGACCTTCGACCTGATCCTGTCGTCGTTCTACACCATCTGGCTGAAGGCCGAGCCGGAAGAACACATGGCGCGCGTGCGCGCGCCAGGGCGATCTGCGCCCGATGGCGGACGATCGCTCGGCGATGGCCGAACTGCGCACCATCCTGCTCAGCCGCGAGCCGCTGTATGCCCGCGCGCGTCCGCGGTGGTCGATACCGCGGGCCTTTTCCGGTGGACGACGCCGCCGCGCGCGGTTTGATTCGACGCGGTGGCGCCGGTGCTGCATGACGAGGCGCGCATGTTCGCGCGCGGCGTGAGCGCTCGTATCCCGAACGCAATCTGGGCAAGCGAATGTGCTTGCGGGGAAGACGCGAGGCTAGTAACTGGAGTTCGAATGAGATCAATCGCTGTTTCGACGAAAGGACCCGCCGCCATGATGAGCCAGGAACAGAACGACCTGATCACCCGCACCGGGCCCAAGGATGCGTGCGGGAAATTGATGCGGATGTACTGGCAGCCGGCGGCGCTGGTCGACGAGCTGCAGGGACCGCGCCCGGTCAAGGCGGTCAAATTGCTCGGCGAAGATCTGGTGCTGTTTCGCGACGAGCAGGGCCGTTACGGCCTGATCGATCGCCATTGCGCGCATCGCGGCGCCGATCTCGCCTTCGGCCGGCTCGAGCACGGCGGCCTGCGCTGCGCCTTCCACGGCTGGCTGTTCGACGTCTCGGGCCAATGCCTTGAAACACCGGCGGAGCCGAAGGATTCGGCGCTGTGCAAGAACATCACCCAGCGCGCCTATCCGGTGGTCGAGAAGAGCGGCATTCTCTGGGCCTATCTCGGCGAAGGCGAGCCGCCGGCGTTTCCGGAAATCGACTGTTTTGTCGCGCCGGATAGCCACACCTTCGCGTTCAAGGGCCTGATCGAGCTGCAACTGGCTGCAGGCGCTCGAGGTCGGCATCGATCCGTCGCATGCCTCGTTCCTGCATCGCTTCTTCGAGGACGAGGATCCGGCGGCCGCCTACGGCAAGCAGTTCCGCGGCGCATCCGCCGGCAGCGACATGCCGATGACGAAGATCCTGCGCGAATATGACCGGCCCATCATCAATGTCGAGCACACCGAATACGGCTTGCGGCTGATCGCGCTGCGCGAGATCGACGAGGAGCGCACGCCATGTTCGCGTCACCAATCAGCTGTTCCCGCACGGTTTCGTCATCCCGATGAGCACCGAGATGACGATCACGCAGTGGCACGTGCCGGTCGATGACGAGAACTGCTACTGGTACGCGATCTTCACCAGCTTATTCGACGCCGGTCGACAAGAAGCAAGATGCGCGACCAGCGCCTCGAACTCTATGAGCTGCCCGATTATCGCTCGCGCAAGAACAAGTCGCAACGATTACGGCTTCGATCCGCACGAGCAGGCGACCGCGACCTACACCGGCATGGGCGCCGACATCAACGTGCACGACCAGTGGGCGGTCGAATCGATGGGCGCGATCCAGGACCGCACCCGCGAGCATCTCGGCCAGTCCGACAAGGCGATCGTGCAGTATCGCCGCCTGCTGCGGCAGGAAATCGAGAAGGTCGCTGGCGGCGCCAAGCCGTTCATGTTCCTCGATGCCGCGCATGCGCGAAGCATCCAGGGTCCCGCCACCATGGACGGCATCGGGCCGACGCGCGGATGGGAAACCTTCTGGATGGAAGTCGACGTCAAGCGGCGGCGCAGCGCGCCATGGGCGGCACCGGTTCCGCGGCGAGATCGCCGACAAGGTTGCCCCATCTCATGGCGGTTCAGTGATGGCGCTTCGCTCGGCGTCCGCCGGGGGCAGACGCGTTGAGTTTTGTCGAGCGTCACGGCCTCTGGTCGAGCGAGCAGAAGGAAGCGGCAGCGCGCCTGCGCGCGGATCGTCGAGGAGCAGAAGCTCGAAGTCATCCGGCTCTCGTTTCCCCGATCAGCACGGCATCCTGCGGGCAAGACGCTGGTCGCGAGCGAGGCGCTGCGCATCGCTGCGAGAGCGGCTGCACCATCACCACCACGATGCTCGCCAAGGACACCTCGCACCGGACCGTGTTCCCGGTGTTCACCGCCGGCGGCGGTTTCGGCATGCCGGAGATGGAAGGCGCCGCCGATGTGCTGATGGTCGCCGGATCCGACGACGCTTCCGCGTGCTGCCGTGGGCGCCGGCGACCGGCTGGCTGCTGTGCGACATCTCATTTCGCCGACGGGCGGCCGGTGCCGTTCGCGACCCGCAATCTCTACAGATCGGTGCTCGCAAGCTCGCAAAGCGCGGCTACGACTTCGTCGCCGGTCTCGAAGTCGAATTCCACATCTTCAAGCTCGAAGACGCCGAGAATGTCGCCCGAGGACGCCGGCCAGCCGGGCCAGCCGCCTGATGTCAGCCTGCTGTCGCACGGCTATCAATATCTCGACCGAGCAGCGCTACGACCAGATGGAGCCGGTGCTCGAGATCGTCAGGCGCGACATCGTGGCGCTCGGCCTGCCGCTGCGATCGATCGAGGTCGAGTTCGGCCCGAGCCAATGCGAGTTCACGTTCAAGCCGACGGTCGGGCCTGACGCCCGCCGACAACCATGGTGCTGTTCCGCAGCGCCGTGAAGCAGATCTGCCACCGGCATGGCTATCACGCGACCTTCATGTGCCGCCCGAAACTGCCGAATGTGTGTCGCCTCCGGCTGGCATCTGCATCAATCGATCGTCTCGCGCGACAGCGGCGAGAACGCCTTCATGACCAAGGATGGCGGCGAGCTGTTGAGCGCATTCGGCCGGCAGTTATCTCGGCGGGCTGCTGACGCATGCCCGCGCGTCGGCCGTGTTCACCACGCCGACCATCAACGGCTACAAGCGCTATCGTTCCTATTCGCTGGCGCCGGATCGCGCGATCTGGGGCCGCGACAACCGCGGCGTGATGATCCGCGTGCTCGGCGGCGCCGGACGATCCCGCAACGCGCCTTGAAAACCGGATCGGCGAGCCCGCCGCCAATCCGTATCTCTACATGGCCTCGCAGATTCTCGCCGGGCTCGACGGCATCGATCGCGCAGCTCGATCCCGGTCCGTCCGCCGGACACGCCCTATGAGACGCAGGCCGCCGCTGTTGCCGAAGACCCTGGCGAGGACGCGGTGCTGCGCGCTGAAGGACGATCGCTTCTTTCGCGAGGCGCTGGGCGGCGAATTCGTCGACTACTACGTTCACATCAAGAACGCCGAGATCGAGCGCTTCCAGGCCGAAGTGTCGGAATGGGAGCAGCGCGAATATTTCGAGATGTTTTGAGGACGGCAACGACGGTGCGTTTCGCTCCCGCCCATCTCGGGTTTAGCCGAGATGGGCATCATTTGGGCATATCATTATTGTCGAAGTCGGATTTTATCCGGCTTCGAATGGAGAGGGTTGGGGTAACGGGTTACGGCTCTATCGATAGGCCGTAGGCCTCACCTCGGATCGCATCTCGTCGATGCGACGTAGCCGGAAGCTGCGCTTCGGCGTCCTCTCAAGAACGGCATTTCGCCGAAGGGCGGCCTATGCTCTTCCACAAGGGAGAGGTGGCCATGAGCCCATCGATTAACTGAATCCCGCTGTTCACAAAGGCCGCCTCAAGATACAATCGCTCAAATACGGCTGCGATTTGCGGGCAAATGGCTTTCTTTCGTTCAATTATCTTGGCGGCGGCCGTTTTGGCCGCCACCGGCCGTTAGCCGCGCTACGCCGACAAGCGCGTGGCGCTCGTGATCGGCAATTCCGCGTATAAAAATGTAAATCGGCTCAAAGAACCCGGCTAACGACGCGGCGGCTGTTGTCGCGATGTTCAAGGCGGCAGGGTTCGACTCGGTAGATTTGCGACAAGACTTGAACGTCGTCGAAATGCGCCGCGCGTTGCGCGAGTTTGGCAACAAGACGCGCGATGCCGATGTGGCGGTAATCTACTACGCCGGGCACGGAATCGGAATTGGATGGCACCAACTATCTGATTCCATAGATGCGACGCTTGAGACCGACACTGACGTTCTACGACGAAACGTTCCTGCTGGACCGCGTGCTGTGTCGCTGTAGAACCGGCCAAGCAACCTTCTGGCTCGTCATCCTTGATGCGTGCCGTGATAACCCGTTCGCCAAGACCATGAAGCGGACCATAGGATCAAGGGCGATCGGACGCGGGCTTGCCAAGGTCGAACCTTCCAGTCCTAACACGATGATCGCTTTTGCCGCGAAGGCGGGATCGACCGCATCGGACGGCGATGGCAAAACAGCCCATTTGCTTTGGCGCTGGTGGATCACCTTACGAAGCCCGGTCTCGATCTTCGTCGAAGGCTTTCGGCTTCGTGCGGGACGATGTCTTGAAGGCCACGAGCAATGCGCAAGAGCCGTTTGTCTACGGTTCGCTGGGCGGAAATGATGTGACGCTTGTCCCGGCGGCAACAGCACCAGCCGCTGCCACACCGGTCGATCAAGATGCGACGATGCGGCGCGACTACTGAGTTCGCGCTGCAAATAGCCACAAAGCCGGTTTGGGATGCTTTCGTAGAAAAGTATCCATCCGGGTTTTTCACGGCACTGGCGAAAGCTCATCGCGATAAACTCGCAGCAGAAGCCGCTCGGATAGAAGCAACGAACAAGGCTAAGGCCGCTCAGGAAGAGCAAACGCGGCTTGCCATCGAGGGCGCCAAGGCCGCAGAACAGGCAAAGGCAGCGGAACAGGCCAAAGCAGCCGAAAAGGCCCGCGTCGCAGCCGAACTGGCCAACAAGGCCGAAGAGGCCAAGGTTGCGGAGGCCGAACGTGCGAAGACAGCCGCCATAGCGAAGGGCAGCCGAAGAGGCGAAAGTTGCAGAAGCCGCACGCGTGAAGACCGCCGAAGCGGCCAAAGCTGCCGCGGACACAAAGACTGCCCCTGAACAAAGGGCTATAGACGATAAGGTCGCCACGTTAACGCCACCGGCTGGCAAATCCGACCAACAGACGGTCGATCTGCCACGTTCGCTGCAATCCGAATTGCGACGGGTGGGATGCCACACCGGCTCAATCGACAGCAATTGGAATGCGGCGTCGCAGCGGTCGCTTGATCTGTTCAACAAGCACGCGGGCATGAAGCTCGAGGTGAAGGTCGCGAGTGTCGATGCGCTCGACGCCGTCAAGAGCAAGATCGACGCTGCATCTGTCCGCTGATTTGCGAGCATGGTTTCGAGGCCGATGGCGACCGTTGCACGAAGATCACTTGCCGGGCGGGTCACGAAGTCGGCGGCGACAACACTTGCGAAAAGAATTGAGGTGAAGAAGCCAACGGCGAAAGCGGGAAGAGCCGGAAAGCGGGGCGCGACTTGCTCGGGACGTCGCAAATGACGGCCTCAGAACCCGCGAAACTCACAGGCGTCGTCTGGGCAGGTATTATGCAATCAGCAAGGATGCCGGACCCGTTGGGAAAAGCGGTTGCCGTATGGTCTACGGTGAGGTCACCACCGGTAGTGGCTGGATGATGGCCAATAAAGAAGTTTGCGACTAATCCAGTGAGTCGCCGCGATACATCGTGTCCAGCTCCGAATGAACCCACAAACGCCACAAGCCATTATCGCAAACCCTTCGCCCGTAGCGTTGGACGTAATGCTATTGACATTGCACGGTGCGTCAATTTGCACGCACCCACCCTCACACGCCTAAATACTGATAAGGTACATCCGGCTCCGCGATCAGTGCGTCCGGACGCTGCCGCTCCACACCGCGCGGCCGCGCTCGATGATGTAGTGGCGGTCGGCGATGCGGGTCGAGCGCCTCGACGTTCTTGTCGATCACCAGGATCGACTGGCCGCGCGGCCTTGCAGGCGCGTCAGGCAGCGCCAGATCTCGGCGCGGATCAGCGGCGCCAGGCCTTCGGTCGCCTCGTCGAGGATCAGCAGCCGCGGATTGGTCATCAGCGCGCGGCCGATCGCCAGCATCTGCTGCTCGCCGCCGGAGAGCAGGCTCGCCCATGTTGCCGCGCGCGCTCGGCCAGCCGCGGAAACAGCGCGCAGACGCTGTCGAGCGTCCACGGGTCGGCCGCGCCGCGCGCGGTTGGCCGCGGTCGGCGACCAGATTCTCGCGCACCGTCAGGTTGGGAAACACCTGGCGCCCCTCCGGCACGAGGCCGATGCCCGAGCTTGCGCGATCCGGATAGGACGGCAGCGTCGCGGATCGTCGCTGCCGTCGAAGCGGATCGTGCCCGCGCATCGCCGGCGTCAGCCCCATGATCGAGCGCGACGGTCGTGGTCTTGCCCATGCCGTTGCGGCCCATCAGCGCCACCATCTCGCCCGATCGCGACCTGGCGAGCGACAGGCCGAACAGCACCTGGCTGAGCGCCGTAGCGGGTCTCGATGCTCGTCGACCTCGAGCAGGGGCGCTGCCGTCAGCCATGACGGGTCACCGCATGCTGATCGCCGAGATAGGCGCGCTTGACCTCTTCGTTCTGGCGGATCGCCGCCGGCACGTCGGAAGCGGCGATATGGCGTGGAGCGGCGCGAGCGGCGCCTCGAGCAGCTTGACCCATTCGGCGCGGATGCGCCTGGCGGCATGCGCCGTCCCGCGAGTCTGGGGCGACCGCGCTGGCACGCCCTCGAGGTCCTCGTGGATCGGGGACGAGCTCGTGCGTCGCCAGGAAGCGCGCGGCGCGCAGAACGCGCAGCGGGTCGTCCGCGAGGTTCTCGCCGAGGGCGACTCTCAGCGCAGTCTCCGGCTGCGAGGTCCGCGAGGCCGCCGAAACGGGTCGAGCCATTGCCGCGTCGTCAGATCGAACGCCATCGCGTTGACGGTGAAGTCGCGGCGCTTCAGGTCCTCCTCGATCGACGCGCCTTCGATTTCCGCCAGATCCACCTCCCGCTTTGCCCGCCACGCGGAACACCCGCGGAGCGCGGACGGAGAGAGAGCGACGCGCGCGGCCGAAGCCCGGCGCTCTCCATCGCCCGCGCGCGAGGACTCTCGGCGTCGGCCCGGACACCGCGGCGTCGACTTCGGGCACGGCGCGGCCGAGCAGGAGATCGCGCGCGGCGCCGCCCACGATCCAGACGCGCTGGCCGAGACGCGAGGCCGATGCGACGCGAGCGCCCGGATCTCGGTCCGCCGGGAGACCGAGGCCGCCGCGCGCGCCGAGCGCCCGCTGAGATGAGCCGCGTTCTCTTCGGTCTTCGGGCCAGAAAGCTTGTTCCTATTCGGAAAGACGGACCAAATAGCCTTACAATTATCGGCGTGCCCTCCGAGTTCTCTCCCGTCAGCCCGAGGTCGTGCTCCACGTCGCGCAGCAATACGTAACTGAACGAAGTACAC
>ERZ1370068.10764-contig-9433_pt1 | contig 21055 bp, 28 predicted proteins | sample MGYA00561227_ERZ1370068 | MGnify/ENA primary metagenome ERZ1370068 (study PRJEB38410, sample SAMEA6850437) | metagenome | study: Metagenomic assessment of the ecological functions of the soil: analysis of the soil microbiota associated with the... | reverse complement strand
AGTAGCACTTTGTTCAGACGTTATGTTCGCGATTTTGTTCTTTCGCTCGTCTTCAGAAGCATGGGTTGAATTAAATGGGCGATTTACCACCACCAGGTCGGCATGGGCTGCAGGCCGCGCGTCAGAAACAGATCGACCAGAGTTGCGACTCTCGCGCGGGAGATCTCGCTGCGTCATACTCAGTCGCGTCTGCGCGCCATCTCGCCTGCTTCAGCGTCGAAACACCACCAATTCGCACCAGAAATCGCCCATGTTGCGATCATGCGGAGGTTAAGAGTATGATGTACCATCTTTGGCACCCAATGCGAGTCGCAGGCCGCAAATAATCGCTGTTGCTGTGGGAAGCGTCGAGCGGCTGAGCAGATCAGTTCAGCGATTCAGTTCATTCAGTGCTGGATCACAGGACTGAGTTACGCCAGGGCGTTGACCACCACGATCCACATTCAAGTAAATCCGGGAGCTGAGTGCCAGGACAGGGCGATCCTAAACAGACCTGAGATACCACCAGCACTTCAGATCTAATGATCAGGTTAAACGAAACTAAGAGGCGCGTGTTTCTCTCTTTCCGTCGGATCTGGTGACGGCGGAAAGCTGAGCGTCAAACGCTATTTTCCTTGCAGCCGGAGAACTCACGCAGATCGGTTACGGAAATGGAAAAACCTGGATCAGAAGATAATTGCAGCAAATTCTTCGATCCAGCCCGCGGCGCGCTCAGAGCCAGATCCAGCGGTTCGATCGGATCCAACCAGGCAGACCGCCAAACTGATCTAATCCGAGGAGATTAATTTGCACACCTGGATCAGCAGTAGCCTGGGCGCCGATCAACACCAATCACTCCTCCATTCGGCTTCAATCAGCGGACTGCGCATCCGAAGACCTCACTCGCGTCAGGTGCCACGTCGATCATAGCGCGCGGGTTCAGATCTGTTCCACGCACCGGGAAACGCCAGTAGGATCACCGACGATAGAATACCTCCTCATCCCCGCGGGGATCGCTCTAGCGAGCTACCACCTCCAGCGACCCACATATCTTGACGTGCCTGACATTAACGATCCTTAAGCTGTTGCACCTGGTCAGGTCCACAGAGGCGAGGACTCTGAGGCTGCAGCCTCGCACGGCTGAGACATTTCACACCAGTAGATGTCACGGTGGGAGGCAGGCTGTTTTTCACGGTCGTGAGCCACCACCTTTAGTAACTTACTGTGAAGCCATACACGAAACCAGTGTTGAAGCTGGCGGGATATCATCCACTCAGTCAGCCTCGGCATTGTTGGATTCCTCGAACCATTCGTCGGCAGCGTCAGTTTTTCGGGCAAAGTAGGTGCAGCGTGTTGACGCAAGCGGTCGACGCTTTGGTAGCGACTCGGCGGCGGTTTTCGATCTCCCACGGCTGCTTCCGCTGAGCAGCTCTCAGCGCAGCTTGTCGCTGATCGCCGGCGTTGACCAGTTCATGCTGCCGACCGCGGGTCCGGCTTCGCCTTGCCGGCTCGGCCTCGTCGGGCTGGCTCTTGACGACCTGGCAATGACTGTTGCCTCTAAAGCGAGAAATGCATCATCTGCCCCCGATCTGCGGCGCGATCATAGCAACAGTCATATTATGACCTAGCCGCCAGCGATCGTGCTCGCAGAACGGACCCCGGCGCGCGTACCATCCGCCCCTCCGTGCCAGAGCTGTTGTGCGCTATCCCATCCTGGCCCAGCTCCAGGCCGAGAGTCGATCCACGTCCTGGCGAGGTGGCGGCGGGTTCGAGACGGCCGGTGATGATGTATTCCGGTCGGCAAGGACTCGCTCGGTGCTGCTGCGCCTGGCGCAGAAGGCGTTCGCGCCGGGCGCGATTCCGTTCCCGCTGCTGCACGTCGACACCGAGTACAAGTTCGCGCGAGATGTACGCGTTCCGCGACCGCGTCTGCCGCGAGGCGGGCGTCGAGCTGCGTCGTGCACGCCAACCGCGCGGCGCTCGACGGCGGCGCGAAGTCCTGAGACCGTCGGCACGCAGCGCTGCTGCGGCCAGCTGAAGACGCGCGCGACTGCTCGACGCGCTCGCCGAGGGCGACTACGACGCGGCTGATCGGCGGCGCGCGCCGCGACGAGGAGCGCTCGCGCGCCAAGGAGCGCGATCTTCTCGCTTCCGCGACCGGCACGGGCAGTGGGATCCCGCAACGCAGCGCCCCGAGCTGTGGAACCTCTACAACGGCCGCCTCAACCCGGGCGAGAGCATCCGCGTCTTCCCGCTCTCGAACTGGACCGAGCTCGACATCTGGCGCTACATCGACGCCGGAGCGGATCCCGGTCGTGCCGCTCTACTTCGCGCGCCGAGCGCGAGGTCGTGCGTGCGCGGCGAGCAGCTGATCGCGGTCGGCGCGAAGACGCGCGCTGCGCGCCGGGCGAGAAGGCCGGAGCGCGGTGCTGTGCCGCTTCCGCACGCTCGGCTGCTATCCGCTGCACCGGCGCCGTGCGCTCCGAGGCGACGACGCGTCGACGACGATCATCGCCGAGCTGGCGGCGACGCGCCGCTCCGAGCGGCACGGACGCGCATCATCGACCACGACGCCGACGGCTCGATGGAGCAGAAGAAGCGCGAGGGCTACTTCTGAGTGGATCTGCTGCGCTTCGTGATCGCGGGCAGCGTCGACGACGGCAAGTCGACGCTGATCGGGCGCCTGCTGCTACGATCGCAGGCGTGCTCTACGAGGACCAGCGTCGCGGCGCTCGCAAGCGCGCCGGCCGCTCGGGCACGCGGGCGAGCGATCGACCTCTCGCTCGCTCACCGACGGCCTGCAGGCGGAGCGCGAGCAGGGCATCACCATCGACGTCGCCTACCGCTACTTCGCCACCGCGCGGCGCGACGCTTCATCGTCGCCGACACGCCCGGCCACGAGCAGTACACGCGCAACATGGCGACCGGCGCCTCGACCGCCGACCTCGCGGTGCATCCTCGTCGACGCCGCGCACGGGCGTGCTGACGCAGACGCGCCGCCACGCGTTCATCTGCTCGCTGCTCGGCATCCGCGCACGTCGTCGTGGCGCGTGAACAAGATGGACCTCGTCGGCTACTCGCAGGCGCGCTTCGACGCGATCCGCGCGAGTTCGAAGACGTTCTGCCGCGCGCGCTGGGCTTCACGGACGTGCACGCGTTCATCCCGGTGAGCGGCGCTCGACGGCGACAACGTGGTGCGCGCGTCGGCAGCGCATGCCGTGGTACAGCGGGCCAGCCGCTGCTCGAGCACCTCGAGACGGTCGTACATCGGCGGCGACCGCAACCTGGTCGACTTCCGTCTGTCCGGTGCAGACCGTGGTGCGCGCGCGGCAGCGAGCGCTGGCTACGGCAGGCGCATCGGGCTCGGGCGCGGTCAAGGTCGGCGACGAGGTGGCGGTGCTGCCCGTCGCACCGTACGGAGCCGCGTGCGCGCCATCGCGCTCGGCGACAAGGCGCTCGACGTCGCGGCTCACGCGCCGCTCTCGGTCGCGCTCGCGCTCGAGACGACGACGTCGACGTCGGCGCGCGGCGCGGTGCTCGCGCATCCGCGCAACCCGCCGCGCGGCGTGCGCTCAGCTCGACGCGATGGTGGTGTGGATGGGCGAGAAGCCGCTCGCGCCGGGGCGCGTCCTACCTCGCGTCAAGCACGGCGCGAGCGTCGGTGCGCGCGAGCTGCGCCGCGGTCGATTACCGCGTCGACCCGACACGCTGCATCGCGCGAACGGCCACGGGCTCGGCCTGAACGACATCGGCCGCGCGCAGCTTCACGCTCGTTCGAGAGCGCTTCGTCGATCCCTACGCGAGGAACCGCTCGACGGGCGCGTTCATCCTGGTCGATCCGGACGACCGACCGCACCGTCGGCGCCGGCATGATCGTCGACCGCGACAGCGAGCACCCGCGCGTCGCGCCAGCGCGCGGCGGCGAAGCGCGTCGATCGTGCCGCACGCGAGCAAGGTCACGGCCGCCGACGCGCGCGGCGATGCTCGGCCAGCGCGCGGTCACGGTCTGGCTCACCGGCCTCTCCGGCGCGGGCAAGTCGACGATCGCTACTGGAGCTGGAGAAGCGCCTGGTCGAACTGAAGCGGCGCCTGCTACATGCTCGACGGCGACAACGTGCGCGCACGGCATCAACCGCGACCTCGGCTTCGCGTCCCGACGACCGGCGCGAGAACATCCGCCGCGTCGCCGAGGTGGCGCGGCTCATGAACGACGCCGGACTGATCGTCGTCACCGCCTTCATCTCGCCCTATCGCGCCGACCGCGAGATGGCGCGCGAGATCATCGGCGCCGAGCGCTTCGTCGAGGTTTTCCTCGACGCGTCGCTGGAAGTCTGCGAAGGCCGCGATCCGAAGGGGCTCTACAAGAAGGCGCGCCGCGGCGAGATCCCGGAGTTCACTGGCGTCTCCGCGCCCTACGAAACGCCGCAGGCGCCTGCAGCTCACGCTTGCCGACCGGAAAGGAAACGGCGGCGGCATGCGTCGAGCGGCTACTTGCCCAACCTGCTTGCTCGCCGCTGCCGTTGAGGCTGACGCTGAACTGACGCGAGTGCTTGCGTAGGAAAAGTAAGCGAAGACCCGGAACGCCGATTGCCCTAGATTTGTTTGCGCTGCGTATCCCCATCGAGAGGCTCACATGACGACCCGCCGACATTTCCTTGAAAGCACGTTGCTGGCAGGAGGTCTCGCTTTCACCGCGAGCGCGCACGCACAAGGCAAGACCCGATACGTCGACAAGCTCACGGACGGCGCAGGCAAGTACGCTCGTCGCGCCGCTGCCCTATGCCTATGACGCGCTGGAGCCGGCGATCGACGCGCGGACCGTGGAACTTCACTACAACAATCACCACAAGCCCGCCGCGACTGCCGCGAACAATGCCGAGGGAGCAGTTGGCCAAAGGGCGTGAGCGCGCCAGTCGCAGCTCGGTGAAGACGCTACGAAAAAGAGCTGGCGTACCAGCTATCCGGCCACTCCTGCATTTGATCTACTGGACCAATCTCGGCGGGAAGGGCGGTGAGCCTCGTGGCGAGCTCTGCCGAACACGGTGCTGCGGAGTTGGCACGGCCGCCGCCCTCGAGTCGCAGCTCGCCGCCGCGGCAGGTGCAGTCGAAGCGTCAGGCTGGGGCCTGCTCGAGCTACCGCCCTCGGCGACGCGCAAGCTGGATGATCCTGCAATGCGAGAACCACCGAAGCAGACGGCGGGGCGTAGTGCCGCTTCTCATGGTCGATGTCTTCGAGCACGCGTACTACCTCAAGTATCAGAACCGGCGCGCCGAGTACGTAGCTGAACCTCTTCCAGCGTCGTGAACTGGGACAACGTCGCGGCGCCTACGGATCCGCGCGCGCCCTGGCGGTGTCGGGGCCGGGCTCAGAGCGTTATTCTGATCGTGGCGCGCCAGGTCCCTTCGTGGTCGCGGCGCGCCCGGACGCGGGATAGGCGCCGGTATCGGTGACGAGCATGAACCGGCCGTCGGCGTCCGTCGTGACCTGGTCCTGCCGATCGCGAAGCTCGCGCCGGCGAGCGGCTTGCCGTCGTGCCCGGTGATTCTGGCCGGAGAGGACCAGCTTTCAGCTGCCTTGCGATGCGAACGTGATGGCGGGAGCGATGATGCCGAGGGTCCCGCCGATGAGCACTTGCCTGCGCGAGAGCGATACCATAGCGGCTCCGATCATACCCTCCCGCGGTTGCCAATATGAAACTCCTCTACTTCAATGATTTTCGCCTCGGCGTGCTGAAGGGCGACAAGGTCGTCGACGTCACGCCGGCGGTGCAGAACGTGCCGCACACCGGCCCCGGCAACCTGATCATCGGCGTGATCGAGCGCTGGTCGAGCTGCGCGGCCCGATCGAGCGCGCCGCGGCCGCCGGGCGACGGCGTGCCGGTGGCGCAGGTGAAGATCCGCCCGCCGCTGCCCAAGCCGGTGAACGTCGACTGCATGGCGGTGAACTACATGGAGGACGGCACGCGCAAGGAGCCGGCGCCGATCAACGCCTTCCACAAGTCGCCCGGCTGCGTCGTCGGCCACGGCGACACGCATGGTGCTGCCCGACATCGCGTGTCCGATCTTCGAGGGCGAGGCCGAGCTCGCGGTGGTGATCGGCAAGCGCGCGAAGCAACGTGCCGGCGGCGCGGGCGATGGAGCACGTCTTCGGCTACACCAACTTCATCGACGGCTCGGCGCGCGACGCGACCACGCTCGGCAACTCGTTCTACCAGGTGAAGTCGCGCGACACCGTTCGCGCCGATCGGGCCGTACCTCGTCACCGCCGACGAGATCAAGGACCCGCACAAGCTGCAGGTGCGGCTCTGGGTGAACGGCGTGCTGCAAGCAGAACTACAACACCGACGACATGGCGAACAAGATCCCGCGCTGCATCGAGTGGATCTCCGGCGATCCACGAGCTCGAGCCGGGCGACATCCTCGCCACCGGCACCAACCACCGCGGGCTGTCGGCGTTCCAGGACGGCGATACCGGTCGAGCTGGAGATCGACGGCCTGGGCCGGCTGACGGTCAAGGTGCAGGACGACCTGCAGCGCACCTGGGCGCGCGAGACGCGCCTCGAGCGCGAGCAGAAAGGGCTGAAAGGCTATCACGCCGCAGCTCACCGGGAAATACGCGAAGGCGTAGACCATCGCGCAAACGCAGCGCAGGAAAATCCACAGGGAGAAGAAAATGAAGCGCATCGCATTGCTGCTGATCGTCGCTCTTCGGGACGACACTTGCCGGCGCCCAGAACCTCTCCGGTCCCCACATCCGGCGGCTATCTCGCCGCGCGGCTCGGCGGACGCGCACTGGGACTTTTCAACGGGCACCAAGAGTCGACCATTCGATAAGCGGCGGGCTGGGCGGCGTCCAGGGCGGCTACAACTGGCAACCTGGCAGCTGGCTGCTATCAGCGGACATCGGCGTCGGAAACACTGAGCGGCTCGTCGCGCTGCTCCCTCCCAATCAGGCTTTCGAGTGCAAGACCGAGCTCCGTCCTGTTGACGGTGCGCGGCGCGCGTCGGTCCGGCGTTCAACAACTTCGCCATCTACGCTACAATACCGGCATCCACCTCGGTCGACAACAACGCGCGGCAGCAAGGATGACGACTCGCAGGGGCATGCCGGCTGGACCGCCGGTGCTGGCGTCACCGGCCTCATCGGCCGGCACATCCTTTGGCAGGCCGAGTATCCGCGCCTCGATCTCGGCGGCAGCGAGGAGCACATCATGTTAGGCGCTCGCAGAAGGTTAAGGTCACCGCCGACATCTTCCGCATCGGCGTGCACTACGAGTTCTGACCGAGATCGTCCGCCTGGTCGCGCAGTACGGGCTGGCGCTCGTCTTCGCCAACGTGCTGCTCGAGCAGGTCGGCTTGCCGCTGCCGGCGGTGCCGACGCTCGTCATCGCCGGCGCGCTCGCCGCGCAGGGCAAGCTGTCGCTGGCGGCGCTGTTCGCGGTCGCGTTCGCGGCCTGCGTGGTCGGCGACACGCTGTGGTACGCCGCCGGCCGGCGTTACGGGCGCGGCGTGATGCGACTGCTGTGCCGCATCTCGCTCTCGCCCGACTCGTGCGTGCGCCAGACCGAGGTGCGGTTCTCGCAATGGGGCGGCTGGACGCTGGTGCTCGCCAAGTTCATTCCCGGCCTGTCGATGGTGGCGCCGCCGCTCGCCGGCGCGACGCGGCTCGGCTGGACCCCGTTCCTGCTCTGGAACGCGCTCGGCATCGCGATCTGGGCGGGCGTCGCCATCGGCGCCGGCGTGCTCTTCCAGGCGCAGATCGGCGAGCTGCTCGAGCGCCTCGAGAGCTGGGGCGCGCTCGCGCTCGCAGGTGATCGCGCGCTCTGCTCGCGCTCTACGTGGCGCTGAAGTGGTGGGAGCGCCGCCGCTTCTACAAGATGCTGCGCGTCGCGCGCATCGGCGTCGACGAGCTGCGCAGCCTGATCCATGGGCGGCCAGCGGCCGATCGTCGTCGACGTGCGCTCGGCGGCGAGCCGCAGCGTCGACCCGCGCTTCATTCCCGGCGCGGTGGCGATGGACAGCGATCAGGTCGACCGGCAGCTCGAGCAGCTGCCCACCGACCGCGACATCGTCTTCTACTGCGACTGTCCGAACGAGGCCTCGGCGGCGCAGGTGGCGAAGAAGCTGATCGAGCTCGGCTACACCCGCGTGCGGCCGCTGCATGGCGGGCTGGACGCCTGGATTGCGGCCGGGCATGACGTGGAAAAGCGACGCCGGTAATCATTACCGACTGGCAAGTACGCGCGAAGGTCTAGGCGGTAATCACCGGCGGGCGCACTCGCGCAGCCATATTTCTGCTGGCCTAGAGGCCCCAGCGCTTCGTGAGAGACGTTGCCTAGGAAGAGGAAACCCGGCCGCGAATGCGGCGGCAAAGATACAGCGCGGTGGTATTGAAGCGTCAGGCGCCGTCGCGGCAGCGCCGAGCGCGGGCGCGATGACCTTCCCGCCGAAGAAGCCGCCGACAGCGCCGATGATCGACCGCGACCACCAAGCCTCGCTCTTCGTTGTAGCCGATGGCCGCGTAGCCGAGCCAGGCGAGAGCGCCGCCAGCGAGGATCCACAGGGCGATATTCACGCTTTCCCGCCTTGCCGGCGTCGATGCTTTGGCGCAGGCGCGTCCGCCAGGCGTGCCTGGGATGGCCAGGGCGGCGCGACGTCGCCGCCGGTGGCAGGCCCGTGCGAGCGGATCCCGCTGATATGCACGACCTCGCCCGAGGCCAGCGTCGCGGACGACTTCCAGCCTGAAACACTTGTCCATGACGTCCTTTGGGGTTGACGCGGGAGATGACGAGCGACCACGGATGATACCGGTCGGTATCATTCGCGTCAAGATCGGTGTATAAGGGTGCAGCCCGTCCCTTACCTGCTTGCTTCTCCGGAGCGAAAACACTGAGCGGAGCGCAAACGCTGAGCCTGAGCCCGAGCCGCTTCACCGCAGCGCGATCGGGCGGCTGTGCGTCATGGCCGCCATCGTCGCGACCATCTGTTTCCCGGTCAGGGCGCTCACCGCGGGGCTCGCCAGCGTCCTGCTGGATTTTCCGATTCGCATCCTGCTGACGTTCGGCGACCGGATCCATGCGGCGGCGGGACTGGTGCTGTGGTGGCTGATCCTGTTCCTGCCGGCGCTCGCCTACTCGGCGGTGTTCATGCCTTCCTGGGGGAAGACGACGACGGCGACGGGTCCTAGACCCGTGCGGTCGCGCGGATTTTCCTACAGCCAGCGGTTGGTCCGATGCGGTGCCAGCACCCGCCGGCCGGCTTCCGTGACGCTGAGTTGGCCGCCGGGCCGCTGGATCAATCCGAGCGCCAGCAACCGCGCCTGCACGCGCGACGCCATTCTCAGTTCCGTTGCGCCCCGGCCGATCGCTGCCAGCGCCGCGAGTTCTCCCCAGGTGACGTTGCTGGCCATGCTGATATGATACCGATCGGTATCTCACATGGTCAATGACCTTCGCATGGCGCGCAAGGCCGGCAAGGCGGGTCCCAGCCCCGCAAGCGGATCTTCAGCACCGCGGCGGAGCTCTTCTACCGTCGCGGCATCCGCGCGGTCGGCGTCGAAACCATCGCCGCCGAAGCGTCGACGACGAAGATGAGCCTGTACCGCAGCTTTCCCTCCAAGGACGACCTGGTGGCGGAATGGCTGCGCGATCACGACGTGAGGTTCTGGCAGACGTGGGACGCCATGTCGCAGAAGTATCCCGGCGACCCGCGCCGGCAGCTGCAGACGGCGGTCGCTCTCATCGCCAAGCACGTGTCCGACCCTTTGGCGCGCGGCTGCCCGATGGCGAATGCGGCCGTGGAGATCACCGACAACCGTCATCCGGCCCGCAAGGTCATCGAGACGCACAAGGAAGCTGCGCGCGCGCCTCGCGCAGCTGTGCCGGGACGTCGGGGCCGATGAACCGTCGCTTCTCGCCGACGAGCTGTTCCTGCTGATGGAAGGCGCGCAGATCAGCATCGTTCTCGGCGTGCGCGGCCCGGCGCGCAACGTCAGCCGCGGCGCCGACATGCTGATCGACGCCCACCTGCGGGACAAGCAGCCGCGCCTGACGCGGCGTTCGCGTTCGCTCCAGTAAAACGAAACGCCCCGGAGGTCCGGGGCGTTTCGGTGCTGCGTTACTGCTCAGGCAGTCGGCCTGAACGCATGGCCGGACTCCTTTGCTTAGGACTTCCCCAGCTGCAAAGGGTCGATCCGGTAGAGTCCTGCCGGCCGGTGGTGCCTTGGTTTCTCTCACAGGATCACCTCCTTTCAAAATTGCCAGCCTCCAATATAGCAAACGCCGGTAATAATTCATCCATGTGGTCGAAGGCTTCTTGCTCGCCGCTCACGTTCCTGACTGCGCTTGAAGGCGGGCGCGCAAACCTATCCATCGAAGCCGGTGCGCGTCGTCGTGCCGTCGAGCCCGGGCGGCGCGAGCGACCTCGTCGCCCGCATCGTTCGCCACCGCGCTCGGCGAGCGGCTCGGGCAGTCGTTCGTGGTCGAGAACCGCGTCACTTCCGGCGGCCTCGTCGCCACGCAGCAGGTCGCCGAATCGTCGCCCGACGGCTACACGCTGCTCGGCACCTTCGATACCTTCGCCATCAACCCGTACCTCTTCAAGGGGCTGAAGTGGGACCCGGTGCGCGACTTCGCGCCGCTGATGCAGATCTGCCGCTATCCGCAGGTGCTGCTGGTGCACCCGAGCCTGGGCGTGAAGACGGTGAAGGAGTTCGTCGCGCTGGCGAAGGAGAAGGGCGCGCAGCCTCAACTACGGCTCGGCCGGCCAGGCGTCGTCTAGCCGCCTCGCGTACGAGCTCTTCAATGACACCGCCGGCATCGAGACGGTGGCGATCCACTACAAGCGGCGGCGGGCCGGCGATCCAGGACCTGCTCTCGGGCCAGGTGCAGGTGATGCTGATCCAGGGCGGCGGCGCGATCCCGCAGTACGTGAAGACCGGCAAGCTCGTCGCGCTCGGCGGTGAGCTCGCTCGAGCGCTCCAAGTTCTACCCCGAGCTGCCGACCATCGCCGAGACCTATCCCGGCTTCGAGTCCGAGTCGTGGGTCGGCATGTTCGCGCCGGCGGCGACGCCGCGCGCGGTGCTCGACCGGCTGCACGCCGAGCTGGCGAAGACCGTCTCGGACGCCGCTCTCCGCGAAAGGCTGCGAGGCGCAGGGCTGCGATGTGGTCGGCGGGCCGCCGCGAAGCGATGGCGGCGCGCGTGCGCAACGACCAGGCGAAGTGGAGCCGTATCATTCGCGACAAGAACATCACGGTGCAATGACATGAGCGATCGCAAGTACGCCGACCTGCACGAGCACCTGCAGGCGCTCGAGCGCGCCGGGCTGCTGATCACGGTCGACCGGCCGATCAACAAGGACACCGAGATGCACCCGCTGGTGCGCTGGCAGTTCCGCGGCGGCATCGCGGAGCGCGACCGCAAGGCGTTCCTGTTCAACCATGTCGTCGACTGCAAGAAACGAAAATACGACATCCCGGTGGTGGTGGGCGCGCTCGCCGCGAGCCGCGAGATCTACCGCATCGGCATGAACTGCCCGCTGGAGAAGATCAACGAGGTCTGGACGCGCGCGATCGCGCAGCCGATCGCGCCGCGGATCGTGCAGGGACGGCGAGTCGTGTCCACGAGCACGGAAGCCGGAAGGGCCTGGATCGACTTCCGATCCCGATCTCGACGCCGGGCTGGGACATCGCGCCGTTCACCACGCTCTCGCAGTACATCACCAAGGATCCCGAGACCGGCGTGCAGAACATGGGCATCTACCGCGGCCAGGTGAAGGCGCCCAGGCGCCTCGGCATGAATCCGTCGCTCGAGCTCGCGGCCCGGCATCTACACCCATTGGCAGAAGGCGAAGGCGAAGAGGCAGAAGCTCGCCGCGGCGGTGGTGCTCGGCGCGCCGCCGCTGCGTCGCCTTCACCTCGGCGCAGAAGGTGCCGGAGCGCTCGACGAGCTGCACGTCGCCGGCGGCCTGGTCGGCTCGCCGATCAACGTCGTGAAGGCGAAGACCGTCGACCTGCTGGTGCCGGCGGAGGCCGAGATCGTGATCGAGGGCTGGATCGACACCGAGTATCTCGAGCCCGAGGCGCCGTTCGGCGAGTCGCACGGCCACGTCAACCTGCAGGAATACAACGCCTTCATGGAGGTGACCTGCATCACGCGCCGGCGCGACGCGATCCTCACCTCGATCATCTCGCAGGTGACGCCGAGCGAGTCGAGCCTGATCAAGCGCGTCGCGCTCGAGCCGCTCTTCACGCAGCATCTGCGGAGCACGCTCGGGCATCGCAGGGCGTGAAGCGCGTCTCGATGCACGAGCCGCTCACCAATCTGCGCAAAGTGGTCGTCGTGATCATGGACAGAAACACGCCGACGAACCGAGATCTGGCGCGCGCTCTACGGCGCGGCCTCGTGGAACCGCGCCGCCGGGCAAGTACATCATCGCCGTCAACGAGGACATCGATCCCGACAACGCCGACGCGCTGCTCTGGGCGATGTCGTACCGCGCCAACCCGGCGCTCGACCTGCAGGTCCTGCCGCACCGCGACCAGGGCCACGGCCCGCGCAGCAAGCGCAACAACGGCGAGGACGCCTCGGTGCTGATCGACGCGACGCTGAAGGAGAATTTCCCGCCGATCTCGCTGCCCAAGCGCGAGTACATGGAGCGCGCGCAGGCGATCTGGGAGGAGCTCGGCCTGCCGAAGCTCAAGCCCGAGTCTCCTGGTACGGCTACTCGCTCGGCGAATGGTCCGACGAGCTCGAGCAGGGCGCGAGCCGCGGCGGTGCGCGGCGACTACTTCGAGTACGGCAAGCAGCTCGTCGAGCCGGCGGCGCAAGGACGTGCCGATGAACACCGAGGTGCGCGACCTGCGTCCCTCCGGCGAGCACAACGAGTCGGACGAATGAAGCTCGCGGCGTTTCTGTCTTTGGTTTTTGCAAGCGCCTGTTTTTGGACAGGTGCCGACGCGAGATGGCCTGCCGACCTTCGCGCCGATCCTCGAAAAAGTGACGCCGGCGGTGGTCAACATCGCCGTGCTGCAGAAGAGCCCGGAGGAGCAGAACCCGCTGATGCGCGACCCGTTCTTCCGCCGCTTCTTCGGCGGGCCGCAGCAGTCGCAGCCGCAGATCTCCGCCGGCTCGGGCGTGATCGTCGACGCGAAGAACGGCTACGTCGATGACCAACGCGCACGTGGTCAAGGACGCGCGCGAGATCCAGGTGACGCTGAAGAACAACCTGCGGCTGCCGGCGAAGCTGGTCGGCGCCGATCCCGGCACCGACATCGCCTTGCTGAAAGTGGAATCGGAAGAAACCTGATCGAGGCGAAGTTCGGCGATTCCGACGCGCTGCAGGTCGGCGACTTCGTCATCGCCATCGGCAACCCGTTCGGCATCGGCCAGACCGCGACTTCGGGCATCGTCTCGGCGCTCGGCCGCAGCGGCCTCTCGGTGGAAGGCTACGAGCACTTCATCCAGACCGACGCGCCGATCAACCCGGGCAACTCGGGCGGCGCGCTGGTCAATCTCAAGGGCGAGCTGATCGGCATCAACTCCGCGATCATCGGCCCCTCCGGCGGCAGCGTCGGCATCGGCTTCGCCGTGCCGACGGTGATCGCGCGCGCGGTCATGGACCAGCTGATCCGCTTCGGCGAGGTGAAGCGCGGCCGGCTCGGGGTCAGCATGCAGGACGTGGTCGGCGGCGAGGGCGCGACGGTAACCGAGGTGCAGGCGAATTCGCCCGCGGCGCAGGCGGGGCTGCGCAAGGGCGACGTGGTCATCGGCCTCAACGGCCGGCCGGTGCGCGGCGCGGCCGAGCTGCGGGCGCGCCTGAGCGTCGTGCCGGTGGGCGAGACCGTCGAGCTGCGGCGTGCAGCGCGGCAGCGAGACGCAGGCGCTCAAGGCGCGCATCGGCGAGCTGGAGAAGACGCGCAGCGCGGGCGGACAGGCGATCGCCGAGCTCGCCGGCGCGGAGCTCGCCGACGCGCAGCGGCAGGGCGGGCGGCGCGAGCGCGCGGTGCTCGTCACCGCGGTCGAGCCCGGCTCGGACGCGTTCAACCACGGCCTGCGCGACGGCGACGTCATCCTCGGCGTCAACCAGCGCCGCATCACCACGGTGCAGACGCTGGTCAGGGCGCTGCGCGCCACCGGGCCGCTCGCGCTCAACGTCGTGCGCGGCGATACCGTCCTCGCGATTCCGATACGCTAGGCAGCGTGCAAGTCGACCTGACCCGGATCGTCCTCGGGGTGCTGTTCACCGGCGGCCTGATCGCCGCCTGCTTCTGGATCCTGCAGCCGTTCCTCGGCGCGCTGATCTGGGCGGTGATGATCGTGGTCGCGACCTGGCCGCTGATGCGCTGGGTGCAGGGCCACCTCGGCGGCCGGCGCTGGGCCGCGGTGACGGTGATGTCGGTGCTGCTGCTCCTGGTCCTCATCGTGCCGCTGTCGCCATGGCGATCGGCACGCTGGTCGCCAACGTCGACGTCGATCACCGGGCTGGGCGAAGGACCTGGCGAGCTGCAGGCTGCCGCCGCCGCCGTCATGGCTCGCCGGCCTGCCGTTCGTCGGCGAACAGGCGGCGCACGCTCTGGAAGCAGGCCGCGACGCGAGGGCGTCCAGCCGCTCGCAGCGCAAGCTCGCGCCCTATGCCGGCGCGGCTGGCGACGCTGGTTGGTCGGCCAGCTCGGCAGCTTCGGCGCGCTGTTCGCTGCAGTTCCTGCTGACGGTGATCGCCGCCGCGGTGCTCGTATGCGTACGGCGAGGAGGCCGCCGACTTCAGCGCTGCGCTTCGGCCGGCGCCTCGCCGGCGAGCACGGCGAGAGCGCGGTGCGCCTGTCGGGGCAGGCGATCCGCGGCGTGGCGCTCGGCGTGGTGGTCACCGCGCTGGTGCAGGCGCTGATCGGCGGCGTCGGGCCTGCTGATCGCCGGCGTGCCCTTCGCGCCGGTGCTGACCGCGCTCATGTTCCTGCTCGCGGTGGCGCAGATCGGCGCGGTGCCGGTGCTGGTCATCCCGATCATCTGGCTCTACTGGAGCGGCTCGCCGGGCTGGGGCACGCTTCCTGCGTGGTCGTCGCCGTCGATCGCCGGCACGCTCGACAACGTCCTGCGCCCGTTCCTGATCAAGAAGGGCGCCGACCTGCCGCTGCTGCTCATCTTCGTCGGCGTGATCGGCGGCCTGATCGCCTTCGGCCTGATCGGCATCTTCGTCGGCCCGCTGGTGCTGGCGGTGACCATACGCTGCTCAACGCATGGCTGCACAAGGAGCAGGCGCCCGGGAAGCCTGTTGTAGCGACGCGCGGTGAGGAAAATTCATTCTCTTCGCCTGCCTCGCGGTCGCCGCCCCGGCCTTCGCGCAGTTCACCGATCCGCAGGACGGCGCGCTCGACGCCTCCGGAGTGGATGATCGACCGCAAGGGCTTCCTGCCGGTGCCGATCGTGATCACCGAGCCGGCGGTCGGCTACGGCGCGCGGCATGGCGCTGATGTTCGTGCGCAACTCGCTGCGCGAGGCCGGCAGGAGCGAGGAAGGCGGCCGCGTCACGCGCGCGCGGCCACGTCACGCCGCCCGACATCTTCGGCGTCGTCTTCGCGGCGACCGAGAACGGCACCAAGTTCGGCGGCGCCGGCGGCATGTTCAGCTTCGACGAAACGACCGCTGGCGCTATCGCGGCGGCGTCGGCAAGGTCGACGCCAACCTCGACTTCTACGGCGCGGGCGGCGACCTCGGCACCGGCGAGCGCAGCATCGGCTTCACGCTCGACGGCTGGGCCTCGTCGCAGCAGCTGCTGCTGCGCCTGGGCGAGAGCAACAGCTTCGTCGCCGCTGCGCTGGATCTACCTCGACCTCAAGGTGACGTTCGATCCAGAGCCGGCCGCAGCCGGTCGCTCTCGCCGGCGCCGCGCTCGCTCGCGCGAGCTCGGGAATCGGGGCCCTCGCTCGAACACGACTCGCGCGACAACATCTTCACGCCCGCGCGCGGCTGGATCGGCAGCCTCGACACGCTGTTCTACGCGCCGGCGATCGGCGGCGACAGACGCTTCCAGACCTACCGCGCGCACGTCTTCGCCTACGACGCCGCTGGCGCAGGAGTTCGTCCTCGGCACGCGGCTCGACGCGCCGCGCCGCGCGCGGCGACGTGCCCTTCTACCAGCTGCCGTTCATCGACATCCGCGGCCTGCCGAAGGGACGCTACCAGGACGACAACGTCGGCGTCGCCGAGCTCGAGCTGCGCTGGAACGCGACGCCGCGCTGGGCGCTGGTCGGCTTTCTCGGCGCCGGCAAGGCCTGGGGCGCGACGAGCGCTTCGGCGACGCGGCGACTCCATCGTCGCCGAGCGGCGCGGGCGTGCGCTATCTCATCGCGCGCCGGCTGGGCATCTACATGGGCGCCGACGTCGCAGCGGGCCCCGAGCAGGACTGCCGTTCTACATCCAGGTAGGAAGCGCTGGCGGCAACGCGGATGCTGGCGATCGTTGCGCTGGCGGCCGCTTTTCGCTGCCCGTGGTTGCGCAGGCGCAAGCGCCCGGCGGGCAGCCCCCGAGGAGCGTTCGCCGTGGCTCGTCATCCCGGTGTTCCAAGTCCAATCCGGAGCTTCGGCACCTCGCTGGGCGCGATGGCGCTGGATACCTGCACTATTTCGACACGAGAAGTCGCGGCCGTCGATATTCGCGGTGATGGGTCAGTACACCTCCACAGAGTCGATCGTGGCTGGGATGCAGGCCAGAGCCTCTCTTCGATGGAGACCGGCAGCGGGTCATCGCCGGCATGATGTATGGCTACGTCAAGAACGACTACAACGACTATCTCAGGACCGGGGTCCCTCTGCAGTCAACGCCGAGGTCAAGGGATTGATCGGCCGTTACACGTACCGCGTGCACGGCAACTGGTTCGCCGGCGTGCAGGCCCTCTACCAGAACTTCGGCATCAGCGGCGAAACCGCGTTCGACGACATGGTCCTCGATATCCCTGGGCGTGAAGCCGTACATGTCCGGTGGCGCGGGCCTTGTCGCGCAGTACGATTCGCGTGACAACGAGAACATGCCGACCCAGGGTTGGCTGCTCAACCTCAACAACATGGCGTACCGCGAGTCGCTCGGGGGCGATGATGACTTCGACGTGTACCGGGCCGAAATCCGCTACTACATGGCCCACGGCAAGGGTAACGTCTTAGCCGTGCGGCAACTGAATCACTTCACCGACAACGCTCCGACCCAGGTCAATGCTCCCGTCTTCCTCCGCGGATACAAGGTCGGCCAGTACAACGGCAAGTACATGTCCCACATCGAAGTCGAGGAACGGTGGCGGTTCGCGCGCGGAAATGGACCGCCACGCTCTTCGCCGGAGTCGCCTGCACCTATGGAGGGAGCAAGAGTTGCGGCGAATCCGCCAATCTCTATCCCGCCGGCGGAGGTGGGGTCCAGTACATTGTCAAAGCCAAGGAAGGGATTGTCCTGAACCTGGAGTACGCGCAGGGCAAGGCCGGCAACTACTGGCGTTTATTTGAAGATGGGATATGCCTACTAAATTCTTCGCAGCATCAGCACTCCTTCTGTTCGCCCTCGGCGCCGCCGCCCAGCCGGCGCCCAACACCGCGTGGCCGCGCGTCGCGAAGGGTGCCGACGGAACCAGCATCGCGGTCTACCAGCCGCAGATCGAGCGCTGGGCCGACAACAACTCTCCGGCTCGCGCGGCCGTGGCGGTGACGCGACCCGGCGAGAAGGATCCGCACTACGGCGTGATCGAGCTCACCGCGCGCACCGACATCGACAAGGCTGCCGATATCGCGACGCTGAGCGCGCTGCGGGTCACGAAGACCAGCTTCCCCGGCGCGACCGAGGAGGAAGCCGAGGGCTACCTCGCCACGCTGCGCGGCGCGATGACCCGGCAGAGCTGGCCGGTGTCGGTGCAGGCGCTCCAGGCAAACCTCGCCGTCGCGCAGGCGCGCTCGCAGCAGAAGGCCCTGCCGGTGAAGAACGACCCGCCGCAGATCCTGTTCCGCACCACGCCTTCGATGCTGGTGCTCGATCGACGGCGAGCCGGCGCTGCGCGAGGTCAAGGACGCACCCGGGCTGCAGCGCGTGGTCAACACCACGGCGGTGATCCTGCTCGATTCGTCCTCGTCGAGCTACTACCTCTGGGCGCTCGGCCGCTGGTGGCAGGCGAAGCGCGCTGGACGGCGAATGGAAGGCCGGCCCGCCGCTCGCTCGCGCAGCTCGACCGGGCGCGCGACGCGCTCGGCAAGAATTTCGATCCGCTCGAAGGCAAGGATGCGGAAGGCAAGCCGCTGTTCGATGCCGGCGTGACGCCGCAGATCATCGTCGCCAGCGAAGCCGACCGAGCTGCTGCAGGCGAAAGGCGAGCCGAAGTTCTCGCCGATCCCGGGCACGCAGCTTCTCTACATGTCGAACTCGTCGAACGACATCTTCATGGAGACTCGGCGCGCAGGCCTACTACGTGCTCATCTCCGGACGCTGGTTCAGCGCCAAGTCGCTCAACGGGCCGTGGAGCTTCGTGCCGGCAAGAGCGCTGCCGCGCCGACTTCGCGAAGATCCCGCCGAGCCATCCGATGGCCGACGTGCTGATGTCGGTGCCGGGCACGCCGCAGGCGCGCGAGGCGGCGATCGCCAACCAGATCCCGCAGACCGCCACGGTGCAGCGCGACATCCAGCCGACGCCGGTCGGCTACGACGGCGGCCAGCCGCAGTGGAAGCCGATCGACGGCACGCCGCTCAGCTATGCGCCCAACACCGGCGTCGCCGGTGATCCGCGTCGACGAGAAGACCTACTACATGGTGCAGAACGGCGTGTGGTTCGCCGCCACCGCGCCGGCCGGGCCGTGGGCGGTGGCGGCGACGGTGCCCGCGGTGATCTACACCATCCCGCCCAGCTCGCCGATGCACTACGTGACCTACGTGCGCGTGTACGGCAGCACGCCCACCACGGTGGTTCGTCGGCTATACGCCGGGCTACTACGGCACGGTGATGTCCTCCGACGGCGTCGTGGTCTACGGCACCGGCTACTACTATCCGGCGTACATCGGGCCGTACTACCCGTACTACTGGTATCCCGTATCCGCCGACCTACGGCTTGCGGCGTCGGCTTCTCCGTCGGGCATCTTCTTCGGCTTCGCCGTCGGCCCGCCGTGGCACGTCGGCGGCTGCTGCTGGGGCGGCGGCCGCGGGTGGTCACCACCACAGCAACGTCAACATCAACAACAGCTACAACCGCTGGGGCGGCAAGAGCACATCCATCACCGGCCCGGGCGGGCGCAACGTGAAGGCGACGCAGGTCGGCAACACGACCCTCGCCAAGGGCTCGGGCAGCAACAACGTCTATGCCGGCCGCGACGGCAACGTCTACCGGCGCGACGAGGGCGGCGACTGGCAGAAATACGGCGGCAAGGGCGAGGGCTGGTCGGATCTCGGCCGCCGGGCGGCGGTGAGCGTCCGTCGCAGGCAGCCCGCCGGAGGCGGCGGCCGCGAACGCGAGCGGCACGCAGCAACGGCCCGCTGGCGAAACGCGCGGCTCGCTCGACCGTCAGTACCAGTCACGCCAGACCGGCGAGCGGCGCTCGCAGCCAGTCCCGTTCCGGCGGCGGTTATCAGGGAGGCGAGCGCCATGCGCGGCGGCGGCGGCGGGCGCGGCTGGCGGCGGGCGGCGCCCAGCCCGCTCAACCGCCTAGCGCCATGAGCGCGCCGACGAGCAGCGCGCCGACCGCCGCCATAGCCGTGCCGGCCAGCCAGCGGTTGCCGCCGGAATAGCGCGCCAGCGCCCAGCCGCCGAGGAACAGCATCGCGAGCGCCACCAGCCGCGATGCCAGCAGCGGCCAGGCGCGAGCTGGCTTGAACAGCAGGAACGGCACCACCAGCGGAAATGTCGACGCCGTCACGAGGGAGAAAGACGCCGATCGCGCCCCTCGAGGTCCGTGGCGTTGAGCCGGCGCCTTGCCGCCTCCAGCGCGCGCTCGCGCGTGCGCTCGGTCAGCACGGCGACCAGATACATGATCGCGTCGACCATGCCCCAGGCGATGTTGCAGCCGAGCGCGGCGATCATCACCTTGCGCACCTCGCCCTGACCGGCCTCCGCCACGTTGAGCGCGCCGATGAACGTCATCGCCATGAGCACGCCGAACACGACCTCGGAGACGCGTCTCGATCGGATCCAGTACGCTGCTTCATGTCGGGATGAAATAGAACATCAGCGCGATGATCAGGTACACGGCGATGAGCTGCACGCCCTTGTACCAGTTCGAGCGCCCGTCGCCGGCGACCACCGCGCCGATCAGCGCCGCCATGAAGAGCGCGCCGACCTCGGCGCGGCTGAACGACAGCTCGAGCGGTTGCGGCGCGATGAAGTAGCTCGCCAGCACCAGCACCGGCGCGACGAACAGCGCGATCTGGATCGAGCTGCCGAGCGCGATGCCGATCGTCAGGTCCATCTTGTTGCGCGCGCGCCATGCACGATCGCCGAGGCCGCTCTCGGCGGCGCCGCCGACGATCGCGAGGAAGACGATGCCGATGAACACCTGCGACATGCCGAGCGCCTCGCCGGTGCCCTCGGCGGCGCCGACCAGGATCTCGCTCATCCACGCCGCGAGCAGCGGACGCGCCGACCAGGCTCGCCGATGCGCGCGCGGCAGGCTCCAGCGCGCCTCGTGCCGTGCCCTGCTCTCGTGAGCCGCCCTTCGCCGGCGAACTCGCCGGGATGGGTCTTCAGCATGAACACGAGGTAGAGCGCGTAGGCCACGAGCAGCACCACGGCCAGCCCGATGTTGAGCAGCGCCTCGTGCGCGCACCGTCTCCTCGGGCGCGAAGAAGCGGCTGAAGGCGCTCGGCACCATCAGGCTGAACGCGGCGATCAGCATCATCGAGCCGTAGACGCGCGCGCCGCGCGGCGTTGTAGGTCCTGCGTGCGGTAGCGCAAGCCGCCGAGGAAGAAGGCGACGCCGAGCGCGAGCAGCAGGTTGGCGAGGATCGCGCCGACGAGCGAGGCGCGCACCATGTCGAGCAGCCCGGCGCGCAGCGCGACCAGCGCGATGATCAGCTCCGGCGCGTTGCCGAAGCTCGCGTTAGGCAACATACAACTGGGTTG
>ERZ1370068.1159-contig-11058_pt1 | contig 21061 bp, 28 predicted proteins | sample MGYA00561227_ERZ1370068 | MGnify/ENA primary metagenome ERZ1370068 (study PRJEB38410, sample SAMEA6850437) | metagenome | study: Metagenomic assessment of the ecological functions of the soil: analysis of the soil microbiota associated with the... | reverse complement strand
GTATGCCGTTCAGTTACGTGTGCTGTCTCGCGGGGCTGGAGGCGCCGGAAATCGAGGTGGCCAACGTCGCGGGTCGGCCCGCACGAGCAGTTGGTGCTGGCTCTCGCGGGAGCGCGCCTTGATCGTGCGGAGCGAGACCGGGTGACTGCCGATCTGCTGGCGCAGGCGCCGTACCTGCGAGTGATCGCTCGCGCGGGAACAGGCGTGGACAACATCGACGTCCACGCCGCCACCCGGCAGGGCATCGCGGTGATGAACGCGCCTGGCGCCAACACCGTCAGCGCAGCCGAGCATGCCATGGCGCTGCTGCTCGCCCCGGTGCGACGCATTCCCGGAGCCATGGAGGCGCATGCGCCGCGGGAGTGGGACCGGAAGCGGTTCGAGGGCAGCGAGCTGCGCGGCAAGACGATGGGCATCGTGGGGCTGGGAGGATCGGGGGCAGGTCGCCTGCAGCTGGCGCGGGCGTTCGGCATGCAGTCGGTCGGATACGATCCCTTCCTCGCGCCCGGAGCGGCAGGCGGAGCCCAGGCAAAGCTGCTGCCCCTCGACCAGCTACTCCAGGTCGCGCGATCGTAGTCACCCTCCACATGGCTCACAGCTGAGCAGACGCATCACATGATCAACACCGAGCGGCTGAAGCTGATGAAGCCGACCGCCGTGTTGATCAACACCGCGCGCGGGAGCTGGTCGACGAGGCCGCGCTCGCGGAGGTGGTCCGGACGGAGCGGGATCGCCGGCGCCGCGGTCGACGTGTTCGCCGTCGAGCCGCTCCCAGCGGACTCACCGCTCCGCAAGCTGGATCGGCTGATCCTCACCCCGCACCTGGCGGCATCCACCGCCGAAGCGCAGGAGCGCGTCAGCATCGAGACGTGCAGCGCAGTGCGGGAGGCGCTCCTTCAGGGTGACCTGTCGTTCGCGATCAACGTGGCGGGGATCAGCGGAAGCGCGCTGCGCCGCCTCGGCCCCTCCTCGACCTGTCTCGCCGGCTCGGTCGGCTGGCGCTGTTTCTCGCCCCTGGCCGACCAAAGCGATCGAGGTCGCATTCGGGGGTGATGACGAGACCGCCGTCCGGCCCGTTCTCCTGGCGGCGCTCGAGGACTCCTCTCGGCGATGGGTGTGGATCCGGTCAGTCTGGTCAACGCACAGCTGATCGCCGAGGAACGCGGCATCCGCCACGTTCGCAAGACCACCGCGCCAGAGCCCGGGTTCAGAGACCACGGTAAGCGTCACGCTGGAAACCGGAGAAGGGCGGGTGCGCGTCGCGGGCGCGCTGGTCGGTGACAGTCACGGGCGGGCGATCCGGATCGACGACTATCGCGTGGATGTCGCGCCGGAGGGATGGATGCTCGTGATTCGCAACCGGGACGTGCCGGGCGTGATCGGCAATGTGGGGACGTTGCTCGGCGGGGCGGGGATCAACATCGGGAGCTACCACCAGGCTCGGCTCGCCGTGCCGGGCCAGGAAGCCCTCGCGGCAATCACCGTCGATCAGCCGCCGACCGATACCGTCCTGCGTGCGCTGGAACGTGTGCCCGACGTGGTGCAGGTGCGGTTGGCGCAGCTCGGGGACTGATCTAGTCGGCGGCTTCCTGCGCGGCCGGCGGAGGCACGTGGTCCGCCGCCAGCAAGCGGAACGACTGTACGGCGCCCGTCAGCCGGTCGGCGGCCTCGGCGAGCTGGTTGGCGGACGACGCAACCTCCTGCGTCGACGCGGTCTGCTCCTCACTCGACGCGGCGATTTCCTCCGTCGAAGCAAGCAGTCCTTCGGTGCCCTCGGCCACGCTTTGCAGCCGCGCCGCGATCTCCTCAACCAGCGTCCGGACCTCGCCTGTCGACTTGGCGATCTCGCGCCCCCACGCGTCATTCGCTTCGGCCTCGGCGGCGACGGTGGCGAGGCCCTGCGCGGCCGTTTGAGCCGCTTCGCGGGCGGCGGCGCCGCCTTGGGCCAGCTGGCGCAGCCGGTCGCGAGTCGCCTGCACCCGTCCCAACACCCCCGCACGGTGTCGGCGGTTTCGCCGGCCGCGGCGGCGGCGACCGACGCGAGCTTGCGGACCTCGTCCGCCACCACCGCGAACCCGCGACCCTGTGGCCCGCGCGCGCCGCTTCGATGGCGGCGTTCAAGGCCAGCATGTTGGTCTGCGTTGCGACGGCCTTCGTTTGCGTGACGAACTTCTGAATCTCGGTGGAGGCCGCCGCAAGCGCGTCCGCCTCCGCAGCACCCCGCTCCACCTCGTCGGCGAGCTTGGCAAGCTGCGCGGTGCTGAGATCGAGCACTTCCTTGTTGCGGCGGGCCAGTGTGGTGAGGTTGCTGTTGCGCCGCACCGAGTCATCGGCTCCCATGGCGAGGATGGTGATGATCTGCAGGATCTTGGATGCATCGTCCGCCGCCGCCCGCACCAGCTGCGCCTGCTCCGCGGCGCGGCGCGACAGGTCCTGGCACGTGGCGGACATCTCCTGAGTGGACGCACTCATCTCCTCCGTCGAGGCGGAGATCTCGGCCGCCATCGCTGCCGCTTCGTCGGCCGCCCTCGGATTGCTCCAACGAGCTGGCGCAGCGCCACGACCATCGTTTGAACGGAAGAGAGCAGGTCTCCTACTTCACTCGATCCGCTCCGGTCGCCGGTCAGCGTGACCGACAGATCGCCCCCGCTACGCGGCCTGCGATCACGCCGGCAGCGCAGCAGCGCCGTGACTCAGTTCGTTGAGCCGCCGTCCCAGGCGCCACACGAGGAGCATCGTCACCAGGAGCAGCGCGCCCTGACCCTATCCAGATCGTGCGGCGCGTCCCCAGCCATGCGGCGTAGGCGCGGCTGGTGGGCTGACGGAACAGCACCCACCACTTTCCCTGGTTCGCCGGTACCGAGACGACCACCTCGGACCGCGACCGGTCCGCACGACCACCGTCCAGGGCCCGCCCTCGCGCGGGATTGCAGCACCATCAGCCAGCGGCGCCAGCAGCTCGGCTCGATTGGGAGTCAGGATAACGCGGCCGGTATTGTCCACGACCTGGAGGTACGCGCTGTCGCCCAGTCCAGTGACGGTGAGCAGCTGTCCCAGTTTCTCGAGCGCGTACGAGGCCCGCAGCACGCCGACCGGGCGCGCCCCACCTGTGGCCTCGGACGGCCACCGCGTACTCGATGGAGGCGGAGGTGGAGTCGTACCGTGCATCGCCCTCGAATGCTCCAGTCGCGCATGGCCACCTGCCACCACGGGATCTCCGGCGATGGTCGAGGCCTCCGGCTTTTTCCCGTCGCGACAACGCTGAAACCGTGGCTCTCCGCCAGAACCAGGGACCTCGATATCGGAGCGCTGGATGTACTCGCGCACGAACGCCTGCGCGACCGGGTCGGCACCACCGTCCCGCCGCGGCGGGCCAATTCTGCCGGGTCGAGCCGGTCGAGTTTCTGGTCTGCGGTGAGTTGAGACGCCTGACGTGCGGCGCCGATGATCGTGGGAAATCGCGAGCGCTTCGACCTCATGGCGCCGCTCGCGGACGTACACCGTGACCAGGGCGGCGACGCGGTTCCCGACCTCACGGCCGCGCTGGTCCGCGAGGCGCTGGAGGGTGCGACGGGCGTCCTGTCCTCCACCGATCGCCACCGCGATGGCGAAGCCGACGCGCCGTCGCCGCTCCCGTGAGGAGGAAGCTCGACCGGAGTTGCTGGGACCAGAGCGCCATGAGGGTTGGAGTCGCTAAAGCTATGGCGGGTTTCACACTGGGGCAAGTCCGCTTAATTTCAAGCACTTATGGGAACCATGCCGATTTACGACCCGGCCGCGGTTGAGACCGCCTGGCAGGCGCGCTGGGAGCGTGACCGCACCAACGAGCCGGACCTCGACCACCCGGCGCCGCCCGTTCTACAACCTCATGATGTTCCCCTACCCGTCCGCGGAGGGGCTCCACGTGGGGAACATGTTCGCGTTCACGGGGGCCGACATCTACGGGCGGTTCAAGCGTGCTGCAGGGGTACGACGTGTTCGAGCCCATCGGCTTCGACGCGTTCGGGATCCACTCCGAAAACTACGCGCTGAACATCGGCGTCCAATCCCGCCCGTCTCATTCCTCAGAACATCGCCACCTTCCGGCGGCAGCTGCGCCGATTCGGCGGCATGTTCGACTGGCGGCACGAGCTGTCCACGACCGACCCGCGCTACTACAAATGGACCCAGTGGCTGTTTCCTCCAGCTCTTCAAGGCGGGACTGGCGGTCCGCAAGAAGGCGGCCGTGAACTGGTGCCCGAGCTGCAAAACCGTGATTGCCAACGAGCAGGTGATCGACGGGCATTGCGAGCGCCATCCGGACGTCAAGGTCGAGCAGCGATTTCTCGAGCAGTGGTTCTTCGCGATCACTCGCTATGCCGAGCGGTTGCTCAATAACCTCGACATCCTCGACTGGTCGGACAGCACGATCTGCCATGCAGCGCAACTGGATCGGCCGGAGCGAAGGGGCCGAGCTGGTGTTCGAGACGCCGGCGGGCGAGAAGATCACCGTCTTCACGACGCGGCCGGACACGGTGTTCGGCGCTACCTACATGGTGCTGGCGCCCGAGCACCCGCTGGTGGAAGCGCTGACCGCGGTGGAGCAACGGACGGCGGTGCGGGCGTATCAGCGACAGGTCGCGGCGAAAGACATCGTCGCGCGCAAGGTCGGGGACAAGACCAAGACCGGGGTGTTCATCGGCTCGTACGCCCGGAACCCCGCCACCGGCGAGGCGATCCCGATCTGGATCGCCGACTACGTGCTCATGGAGTACGGCACCGGCGCGATCATGGCGGTGCCGGCGCATGACGCCCGCGACTTCGAGTTCGCGGCGCAGTTCGAGCTCCCGGTGCGGCAGGTGGTGCGGCGCGACGAGGACTCCCTGCCGCTCGAGTCGGAAGACGGCGTGATGATCAACTCGGGCGCAGTTCGACGGCCTCCCGTGCGAAGCAGGCAAGCGCGAGATCGTGGCCTGCGCTCGCGACCGCGGGCTGGCGCATGGCCCGGGTACAGTATCGCCTCCACGACTGGTGCATCTCCCGCCAGCGCTACTGGGGACCGCCGATCCCGATCATCTACTGCGAGCGGTGCGGGCCCGTGGCAGTTCCGGAGCAGGACCTCCCGGTCGAGCTCCCCTCATCGAGGACTTCCGCCCGGACGACACCGGCGTGAGCCCGCTGGCGCGCCACCGAGGAATGGTATTTCGTGAAGTGTCCGGAATGCGGCGGGCAGGCCCGGCGTGAGACCGACGTGTCGGACACGTTCCTCGACTCGGCGTGGTACTTCCTTCGCTACCCGTCCTCCGAGCTCGACGAGCGCCCCTGGGATCCGCAGCGCACCAAGAGGTGGCTCCCGGTCAGCACCTACATCGGCGGCAACGAGCACGCGGTGCTGCACCTGCTCTACTCCCGCTTCATCACGATGGTGCTGCACGAGCTTGGGCACCTGGATTTCGAAGAGCCGTTCCCCAAGTTGCGCGCGCACGGTCTCATCATCAAGGACGGCGCCAAGATGTCGAAATCGCGCGGCAACGTGGTGAATCCGGATGCCTTCATCCAGAAATGGGGCGCCGACACGTTTCGGATGTATCTCATGTTCCTCGGGCCCTTCCAGCGAGGGCGGTGACTTCCGAGACGAGGGGATCACCGGCATCAGGCGCTTCCTGGACAAGGTATGGGTGCTCGTCCACGAAGCCGCGCAGGCGCAGCACCAGCCGCTGCCGGCGGCGGTCGAGCGCAAGATGCACCAGACCATTCACAAGGTGACGGCAGATACCGAGAGCCTCGACTACAACACCGCGATCGCGGCCATGATGGAGTACCTGAACTTGGTGCGCGAGGAGGGCGCGGGGCAGCGCGCGGCCATCGAGCCCTTGCTTGTGCTGCTCGCCCGTATGCTCCGCACATCGCCGAGGAACTCTGGGCCCATCTCGGGCATACGACGTCCGTCTTTCGGGCCGAGCTGGCCCGCCTACGACGAGCAGCGAGCCGCGTCGGGTGAAGTCGAGATCGTCGGTGCAGGTGAACGGCAAGGTTCGCTGGACGTCTGACGGTGCGCGCGGCGCGAGCGAAACGGATGTCCTGGCGCGCGCGCTGGTGGACGGGGCGGTGCGCAAGTTCATCGACGGCGTACCGCTGAAGAAGACGATCTTCGTCCCGGACCGGCTGCTCAACCTGGTGGTCTAGAGGATTTTGGCAGATCAGCTCGCCGACGAAATATCCCACCCCGGCGACCCCGACCCCCACGACGAACATGTCAGTCCCGCTGCGAATGAGCCCGCGGCCGGTGAACAGGCTGCGCGCGGCGCCGACCGCGAAGTGCGAGAGCATGGCGATGGCGAACGCCGTCCACGCCGCCGTGGGACCATCCAGCATCAGAAAGGGCGCGACCGGGATGAACGCGCCGATCGCGGTCGCTGCGCCGGTGAGCCAGCCTTCCTTGAACGGTGTTGAGTGCGCCTCGCCGATCTTCAGCTCCTCGCGCACCTGCTCCCCAGGGCGCGCTGCGGGTCACGCATCACTTCTTCGGACATCCGCCGCGCGGTGCGCGGGTCCACGCCTTTGGCCTGGTACAGGAGAGCCAGCTCTTCCTCCTCGACGTCGGGCATGATCCGAATCTCTTCTTTCTCCATCTCGATTTCGTGGGCGTACACTTCCTGCTCGCTCTTCGCGGCGAGGTAGCCGGACGATCCCATCGACAGCGCGTCCGCGATCATCCCGGCGATCCCGGAAACGAGGATGACGTGCGGCGCCACACCGGCCCCGATCACGCCCGCGACGAGACCGAAATTTGCCGTGAGCCCATCGTTGAACCCGTACACTACGTTTCGCAGGAAGCCGCCCGAGCCGGTTTGATGCCAGGGTTCTGCGCCGCGCCCGGCGAGGCTGGCCAGGGTGCCGGCGTGCTCGGCCGATTCCCTCGCCAGGGTGAGCGAGACCTGCCGGGCGTCCCCCGCGCGGGATGCCGAGTGCATGTCCATGTATCCCTTCACCTCTCGCCCCTCCTCCCGCAACAGCATCGGCAGCAGGTAGCGCGCGCCGAACTGCCGACCAAGCCACGCCATGATCACCGCCTTGAGCGACGGCGTCACCCGTAGCGGGACGGGATGACCGTTGTCGGCGAGCAGCTTCTCCCACATGTCGGTGTGGCGTCGCTCGACCACCGCAAGCTGGCGGTAGATTTCCTGCTTGCCGGGGTCCGGTTCCTCGGCGGCGAGTGCGAAGTAGAGGTACGCCGCGTCGTACTCGTCCTGCCAATGGTGGCGCCACTGGTGGAGAGTCTGCCGGTCCGGCGCTGTGGTGGAGGGGCTACAGTCATTGGGCGAAAGATACCTCCGATGCATGCAAGTGACTAGTTCTCAACCGGTTACGAACGCCGCCAACCCAGCGACACCCCACGCGCCGGCAGCTATCTTCAATAACGCAGCGACGTTCCGTGGCGGATTCGCATCTTATTGTTAGGAGATGACTATCTCGCTCGCCGTCCCGGACATCCTGATCGCTCGTGCCAAGTCGGGGATGTTGAGGCGCTCGAAGCACTATACCGCGCTTTCGAGACACCCGTCTACAACCTGCCCGGCGCATCCTGCGGCATCCGGAGGATGCGGAGGATGTGCTGCAGGAGACGTTTCTCGAAGTCGTGAAGAGTATTCGTGCGTACCGCGGCGAGGGCATCTCTGGGGTTGGATCCGTCGCATCGCAGCGTCAAGGCGCTCATGCGCATCCGCCGGGACCAGGTTCGTTCGGAGGAGGCATTTGACGAAGAGGTGGCCGAGGGAACGCCGCCGATCGGCGTGCCGGCGCACATCGATCTCGAGCGGGCGATGGCGCGATTGAGTGAGACGTCGCGCGCCGTGGTGTGGCTGCACGATGTCGAGGATACACCCACGAAGAGATCGCGTGGAGATGATGGGTAAGACGGTGAGTTTTTCAAAATCTCAGCTCGCGCGGGCGCACACGCGGCTCCGGCGCTGCTCGGAAGGAGAAGGGATCGCACAATGATGCACTGCACCATGGAGGAGTTGCTGGGCCCAGCGGGCGAACGAGGGGTCGGTCTGGGGCGCGTCAGCATCTCGCCGACTGTCCGGTGTGCCGAGCCGAGATGGAAGTCGTTGTACCAGCGCGTCGCGCAGTTGAAGGCGCTGCCGCCGATCAGCCCGACGCGGGACCGGTGGCCCATTGTTCGCGAGCGGGTCGTGATTGCCCGGACGCGGGGCCGTCGCATGTGGGCGGTTCGGGGACTTGCGGCGGCGGCGTTGCGTCGCCGGCGTCGCAGTGTTCCGGCCGTTCAGCGGGACATCGGCATATGCCGAGGACTTGGAACGAGGCCAAGCAGCAGTCGGCATCGCTCGAGACCGAGCTGTACCAATACGATCCCGACTCGCGGGTCGTGAGCGGACGCGCTGGCGTCGCTCGCGGCCGATCTGGAGGAGCGCATTGCGGCCGTGGATGGCTGGCTGGCGCAGCTGAGCGGCGGGGCGGCAGAGCCCGACCCGCAGCTCGTGAAGCTTTGGCAGGACCGCGTGAATCTGATGCAACAGCTGGTGGACGTGCGCGTCACCAGCGCGTCGTACGTGGGATTATGACGGCTCGTGGAGCGGTGGTGAGGAGAGCAGGGGCGTGACGGACATGAAGTGGCTACTCGTCGTTTCGGCCATCCTTACGAGCCTGCCGGGGTCCGTTGTTACTCAGACGCCCCCGAACCACCCGCGGCCCCGCACACTGGTCCCGACCAGTGGACCCCACGGACGCATCGGGGTCGTCGTGAAAACCGGCGCCGCCCCGGGCACGGACCAGCATCGGTGCGTGGGATTGAAGCCGTCACGCCAGGTGGGCCCGCGGCAAAAGCCGGTCTCAAGGCCGGTGACGTCATCGTCAAATTCAACGGCACGACGCTGGCCGGCGTGCCGGCGCCCGGAAGAGAACGCGTCGGGTCCCGGACGCAAGCTGCGTGACCCTGGCGCGCGGGTTGGCGCCCGGCGACACGGCCCGATCGAGTACCGCCGGGGCGGCGACGTGAAGAAGACCAAGATCATCACCGAAGACGTGGGCTCGTGGATGGTCATTGTCGACCCGGTCGAGCCCATGGGGCCTGGGATGGTGCCAGGTGCCCGGGGGTGAGAGCCGGGATTCGCGTCCTTCTGCTTCTGCTGGCGACGCCTGGTGCGACATGGAGCTTCGTCAGCCTCACCCCCGAGCTGGGTGACTACTTCGGCACCAAGGAGGGTGCTGGTAGTGCGAGGCGCCGGGTGACTCGATCCTTCCCCTGAAGAGCGGCGACGTGATTCTCGTGATCGGCGGCCGGCGGCCCACGTCACCCTCGCACGCGATGCGGATCCTGCGATCCTACGAGGCGGGGAGACCGTGACGATCGAGATCCTGCGGAAACAGAAGCGCACCAGTGCGGCCTGGCGAGTGCCGCATCCGAGGACCGCGTGCACCCGTTCCTCCGAATGCACCGCATTATTCCCGACTCCGAGCCTCCTCGCAACTAACGCTTACTTGCGTCGCCGGGCGGCCGGGAGCACCTGGTCGAACGCGCTGAACTCGAAGGGCTTCGGAATGTAAGGGGCGTCCGGTGGACGTCAGAAAGCTCCGCACCTGCTCGTCGACCAACTGGCCGGTTGTGAAAATCACGCGCTCGGCGTGCCCGACATCCTTGAGACGGAGCTCTTCGTAGAGCTGCTCCCCGGACAGGTCGGGCATGCGCATGTCGACAATCACGGCGTCGAACGTGCCTTCGCGAGGCGGGCGAGGCGTCCTTGCCGCTCGCCGTGGTTTCGACCTCATGCCCGCGGCTGGCGAAGTACCGCTGGAGCGCGACCCGCACCGACGCTTCATCGTCCACCACGAGCATCCGCAGCTGGTCGCCCGCGGGCGCGGCCAGCGGTACGTGGTTGAATTCGTCGGAGCCGCGCGTCATCACGATCGGCAGCTCCACGACGAATCGCGCGCCCGCCGGTCGGGAGCGTTTTCCGCCCAGATCCGACCCTCGTGCTCCCGCACGATGCCCAGCGAGATCGACAGTCCCAACCCGGTCCCGGATCCCGTCGGCTTGGTCGTGAAGAACGGGTTGAAGATCCGCTCGATGAGGTTCGGCGGAATGCCGCGGCCCGGTGTCTTCGATTTCGATCCGGATCGCGTCGCCGTTGCGGCGGGTGCGCACGGTGAGCCGCTGGGCGTCCGTTGCCGCTGCTCCATCGCCTGCTCGGCGTTGGTGATGAGGTTCAGGAACACCTGCTGCAGCTGGTGCGCGTCCGCCATCGTCTCGGGCAGCGCCTCGTCATAGTCCGCGCACGCACGTCGATGCCGCGCACCCGCAGCTCGTACCCGCGCAGCTCCGAGCGTGTCGTCCAGCACCTGATTGGTGGACGCGGCCGGTACGCTTCCGGCTTTGTGCTGCCGCGCGAAGGTGAGGAGGTTCTGCACGATGCGCGACGCGCGCCGCGCTTCGGCGTAGATCGTCTCCGCTGCCGTGCGCTGGTCCGGTGGAAAACGCTTTTCCGGCAGCGAGCAGCTGCGCGAAGGCGGAGATACCCGCGAGCGGGTTGTTCGAGCTCGTGCGCGACGCCCGAGACGAGCTGTCCGATCGCCGACATCTTCTCCGACTGAATCAGCTGTTCCTGCAGCATCTTCTGGTCGGTCACGTCGCGGATGACGCACAAGCACCTCTTCGTCCTTCTGCGGCGTCGAGTACGTCACCTGGATGGTCCGAACGTCGCCATCCTTGCGGCAGAAACTGCGTTTCGAACAGACCGGTCTCGCCGGCGAGCGCCTGCTGGAAGTGCGCCCAGGGCTTTCGGCAGGTCGTCGTCGGGCAGCATCGGGGCGAACCACTGCGCCACCAGCTCCTCGCGCCGGTAGCCCGAGATGATTTCCGGCCGCGTGATTGAACGTGGTGAAGCGACCGTTTGCGTCGAGCGTCACGATCGCGTCCGAAGCGGACTCGAACAGGTTGCGATAGCGGGACTCCGGACCGCGCGAGGGTGTCCTGGGCGCGCTTCTGCTCGGTGATGTCGCGGAGGCGTCGCGACGGTGCCGACCAGCTGCCCGTCGAGCACGAGCGGAGTGGACGACACGGCGACATCGCGCTCGACACCGTCCGGCCGCAGGACCTTGCGGTCTCGTAGCGCTGCTCTTCCCCGGCGTACCCGCGCTGCTCCCGCTCCGCGACGTGCTCGCGCTCGACCACGGCGAGGAGGTCGTCGACGGCCGTACCCGGGAGGTCTTCGAGTGGCCGCCCAAACAACTCGGCGGCGGCCCGGTTGACCGTGGCGACGCGGCGATCGACGCCCGTCACCACGACCGCGTCGGCCAACGCCGCGACGATCTCGCGCGCGGTCGCGAGCGGGTCGAAGGCCGCGCCCTTCGGCGGGGCGGCGGATCTCCGCGGCCCCGGCGCGGGCGAGGTGCGTTGACGCTTACTCATTTCTCGTAGCAGGCCACCATCGACTCGCGCATCAGCGTCAGACTCTTCACTGAAGCGGTCGTCACCGCAGTCCGGCTCCTCGGCCTTGCCGACGCAACTCTTGATGATCTCGAGCGCGTGGATCGGATGCTCATCGTCGTACTTGGCGTGCTCTTCGAGCCACCAACGCCCACGTGGACCGATCTTTTCATTGCTGCCCAGCCCACGCAGCGCCTTCTCAGAGATCTTTTGGGCCACGCCCTCGACGGCATAGTTCACCGCGCCGACGGCTGACGCGAACGGCGCCGTCCGGCTCATAGTGGTGAGGTAGTCGTGGAACTCGCGCGTCTCGGCGTTCATCTCCTCCGCGACTTGAAACCGCGCCCGGGGACCTTGAAACCGTCTCCCATCGCGCGCCACATGGCATCGTGACGCTTTTCCACGCGGATGTTGTCCCGGAAGAAGGCCTGCCCGTTGGCGGGGGACCGGTCCAGCAGGATCTGAAGCCACTGCGGGAAGTCCCGGATGATGGGGTAGAAGGCCACCAGGAAGTTCTGGATCTCGCCGTCGATGAGTCGATTCTCCGACGCATCTACGACGACCGGGGTGTCGAGAATCGCCCTGCGGTGCGGCTCCAACTCGTTGTCCAGCCCGGCAACCCATGCCGGGTGTGGTGTAATCTCTACAGTCATGCCGACTCCTTCCAGGGCGCGATCGTGTGGGAAGCGTCCGAACCCGCAAAAGCTACTCAATTTACACTTGGTTATGAGTGATGCAAGTTGAAGTATGACGGTGACTTGGACTACAGCGCACAGCGACGATCCCAGGTCTGCCCCGTAACTCCGCTACCCGTCGACGCATGCCGCGCGCGTGCCTCGAAACACTTGACATGATATATCTGTCCGAAGTAACGTCACGTAACATCGTAACTTTGGAGTTGAGACAATGAGACGCGGATTTGGGTGGGACACGTTCGCTTTCGGCTTCGGCCCGCGGCAGTGGGCCGGTGGACGCCGTCGCCGCCAGTGGTTCGAGTCGGGTGACATGAAATACGTCATCCTGAAACTGGTTCAGGAAAAGCCCCGGCACGGATACGAAGTGATGAAGGAGCTTGAAGAGCGCATGCACGGCTGCTATTCGCCGTCGCCGGGCACGGTTTACCCCACGCCCAATGGCTGGAGGATGAGGGCCTCGTGACCGCGAAAGACGTGGCAGGCAAGAAGGTCTTCGAGATTACCGACGCGGGGCGTGCGTTCCTGGAGGAGCATCGCGACGTGGTCGAGGAGATTTTCGACCGGCTGAAGCAAACCGTGGAGCGGGTGATGGGCGGTGCCATGGTGGACGTCAATCGCGCGGTGGGTCGCCTGGTCAAGGCGGTGTACCGCACCGGCTGGAAGGTTCGGGATGATGGCGCGCGCCGGAAGGTTGCCGAAGTGCTCACGCGGGCGGCCGAAGAGCTGGAGACATTAGCGGCGGGTCTGTAGGGAACTGGGAGCATGGGGCTCACGTCGCCAGCGGCTGAGGCGGTCGGGTTGTGCTTCACCTGTCGATGGAAGCGTTGCACCACCACCCGGCGTGACTCGACGTTTTTCGCTGTGCGCGCGCCGAGACGGATGGGCGCTTCGTCCGATACCCCCACTGCCGGTGCGCGCATGCGCCGGCTATGAGGAAGCCATGTTCTTCGTCGTCCTGCTGCACTACACGGCGCCGCTGGATGCAGTCGACGCTATCCGACCTGCCCACATCGAGCACATCGAGCGCTACGCCCGGGAGGGCGTGTTTCATGCATGGGCGCGCCGCGACCCGCCGACGGGGAGTGCTCGTGGCGGCAGTGCCCGACCGCGCAGCGCTGGACTCGATCGTGGCCGAGGACCCCTACGTGAAGGGGGCGTGGCCCGGGCCGAGATCGTCAGCTTCAACCCTGCCAACGTCCGCGGCATGCTGCGCACGTAGTGTAACCACTGTCCGGACTAGGAGATACGACGCACCCCGGGCGTGCGATCCAGTGCCCCGCTATTGCATCCAGCCATGTCCGTCGCCACTTTGTGGCCGCGCCCCAAAATCTGCTGAGGTGATTGTGGTCCGTCCGACTCCGGTGGAGCGCGCCAAGTTGTTCTTCTTCCGCTACTTCGAGCGGATCTTTGTGCTGCTGCTCGTCGGCGCGATGCTCGTCATTCACGCGGTCATCGAGCAGAAGTTTGCCTTCCTGACCTTCTACTACCTTCCTGTGATTCTCGCTGGGTTCTACGGCGGCCGGCGCTTTGCCGTCGTGTCCAGTCTGTTCGTGGTGTCGCTCGTCTTTTTCTACCAGGGCGTACAGGGATTGGACATGCTGCCCGGGTTCTACGAGGGCGCGATTCTGAGCCTCGTGCCGTGGGCAGGGTTTCTCATCCTCACCGGCTACGTCGTGGGAGGCTGGCGGAGCAGCGGGAGGCGCGTCTGGTCGAGGTCAAGAACGCCTATATGGCCACTCTCGAGCTGCTGGCGTTCCATATCGAGTCGACGGAGAAGAACCAGCAGGGCCACGGGAATCGCGTCTCCGAGCTGGCGGTCGCGATCGCGCGCGAGCTGAAGCTGCCCAACGAGGACATCGAGAATCTGCGGGTGGCCGCGCTGCTGCACGAGGTGGGCACCCGCGATCAGCGCCTGGTCCGCCTGCTGTCGGGCTCGCAGGGCGACGCGTCGATTCGGTCGCTCGCGCGATGCATGGCGCCGCGGGGATCATCGGAGAATACGGGCACTACTACGAAATCGTCGGCGAGGACTGGGACGTCGATACGCTGCCCATGCCGCTCACCGTGAAGATCCTGGCGGTGGCGGACTGCGTTCGAAACGCTGCAGATCGCCACGCCGGTGCGCCAGGCATTCCCGAAAGTGGAGCGCGCTGGAAGAAATCGAGCGGGGGCGGGAAAGACGTTCACCCCTGCGGTGGTGCGCGCGCTCCGGGTTGTGGCCGGGGCGCCCGAAGTCTCCCGACCTGTCGCCAGTCTGAAGGTGGTCTAGCGGACTCCGGACCTCTCTCTCCCGCTAGACGGCCGGCGGCGACTCGCTGCCACCGCCATTCCCATGACGTGATAGCCCGAGTCCACGTAGACGATCGATCCCGTAATCGCCCGCGCCAGCGAGCTCAGCAGGAACGCCGCGGTGGCCCCGACATCGGCGGCATGGATCGGCCGCGGCAGCGGGGCGTTGGCGGTGGTGTACGCGATCATCTGCTCGATAAATCCGATGGCGCTCGCCGCGCGTGATGCCCAGGGGCCGGCCGAGATTGCGTTCACCCGGACGCCGATAGCGGCGGCCCGCTTCGTACGCGAGCGTGCGCGTATCCGCTTCGAGCGCCGCCTTGGCCGACGACATGCCGCCGCCGTAGCCCGGGATCACCCGCTCGCCTGCCATGTAGGTGAGGAGAGAAACGCGCCGTCAGGCCGCATCATCGGTCCGAGATGGCGCACGAGCGGCGATCGTTGCTGTAGGCGCTCACGCCCACCGCGTCGAGATACCCGCGCGCGGGAGGTGTCGAGCAGCGGTTTCTTGACTTCCGGACGCGTTCGCGAGGCTGTGGACCACGATGTCGAGGGGCCGCTCGCCGAAGTCCTGCCGCAGCCGCTCCGCGACGCCCTGGACGCTGAAGTCGCCGACCTCGCGGTAGCGCTTGTTCTCCGGATGTCGGCGGGCGCGTCGGCGAGCGTATCGAAGGCGGCGTCGAGCGGGTAGATGCGCTCGAAGGCGAGCGTGCCGCCGTCTCGCGAGCCGCAGCGATTCCGCGATCTTGCCGCGCTCGAGCAGCTTGGTAAAGATGCCGAGCGCCGGCGGCCAGCGTACCGACGCAGATCGACGCGCCCGCCTGGGCAAGGGCCTTGGCGATGGCGAAGCCGAATCCGCCGTCGTCGGCGACACCGGCGATGAACGCGCGTTTTCCCGAAAGATCGATGTTCAGCATGGGCCTCATGTTACCAGCGTATGGCCGCGCTCGCCCAGGTGAACCCCGAGCCGAATGCGGTGAGAATCAGCAGGTCGCCTCGCTGCAGTCGCCCTTCCGGACAGCGCCTCGTCGAGCGCGATCGGAATCGAGGCGGCGGTCGTGTTGCCGTACTTCTGGATGTTCGCGTAGACCTGGTCGTCACGGAGACCGAGCGTTTTCTGCACCATCTCGATGATCCGCAGATTTGCCTGATGGGGACCAGGAGCTTCACGTCGGCGGGCGTGACGCCGTGTGGCGTGAGGGCGCGAGCCGACGGCCTGCGGCATGAGCACCGCCGCGGACTTGAACACTTCGCGACCGTCCATCACCGCGCGGTGCTTTCCTGCCTCGATCATCGCCGCGCTCACGAAGGGGTCGTGGCCAGGCCCGGGCCGTCGACCCAGAGCTTCTCCGCGTGGCGTCCGTCGGCGAAGAGGTGGGTGGAGAGGACGCCCCGGCCGGGGTCGTCGGTCGGGCCCAGGATCACCGCGCCTGCGCCGTCCCCGAACAGCACGGCGGTATCGCGTCCCCGGGTCGTCCTGTCGAGGCCGCGCGAGTGCACCTCGGCACCGACCAGGAGAACGCGGCGGTACTGGCCGACGCGGATCCAGGCATCCGCGACCGAGAGCCCGTACAGGAAGCCGCTGCACTGGTTGCGGATGTCGATGGCGGGAATGTCGCGTGATGCCGAGCTCGCGCTGGAAGGAACACGCCGTTGCCGGGCTCGAAGTGATCCGGGGTGCAGGTGCAGTAGACGATGCAGTCGAGGTCGCGCGGCTGCATGCCGGCCTTGGCGAGCGCGCGGGACGCTGCCTCTCGCGCCAGACGTGCACGCCCGTTTCTCCCTCCGACACCCAGTGGCGCGTCTGGATGCCCGGTGCGCTGCGCGATCCACTCGTCCGACGTGTCCATCATTTTGGCGAGGTCGTCATTGGTCACGCGCCGCGCGGGGACGTGAAAGCCGGTGGAGAGAACCTCGGTACGGGGCATCGAGGCCTCAGGGCGCCAGGTTGCGGGGCGAGTGTGAATGGGAAGATTTCGCCCCCGGCAGGGCAAAGCAAAGCATCAGGCGGTTAGGCGGTTAGACGGCTGACGGTAGCCAAAGGGGAGCGCATGCAGAGACTACGACGGCTCGTCATTGATCGGCGCACTTGACCGCTGTCTCCATTCCTCGTCTCCTCGTCCCGGCCTCGCCCAGAAGCGCGCCATCACGTTCGCCGACTACCTCGCGCTCCCGAACGTCAGGGGCCCTCAGCTCTCGCCCGACGGCAAATCGATCGCCTACACGGTTACGACGTATTCGCTGCCCGGACAACCGCGGCACATCCGCGCGTCTGGCTCGCGGATGTGGCGACCGGTCAGACGCGCGACAGCTCACTCAGGGGGCAGGATCGGACCGCCAGCCGCGCTGGTCGCCCGATGGCGGCAGCCTGGCGTTCGTTTCCACGCGGCAGGGCGGCGCCCAGTTGTGGGTCCTGGCGCTCGCGGGCGGCGAGGCGCGCCAGGTGACGAGCCTCGCGGACGGGGTGTTCGACCCGGTATGGCTCCCCGACGGGAAGTCGCTACTCGTGACCAGCGACATCAAGTGGCCAGCCGAGCAGGAGATCGACCGCCGCAACGGCGAATACCCCACTGATGCGCGCCTGTGGACCGAACTGTTCTACCGGCACTGGGACGATTGGCGCGCGGGAAACGGCAACATCTGTTCTCGGTGAATCTGGCCGACGGGCGGGCGCGGGATCTCACGCCGCTTGACCGGGACGTGCCGACCATCGCGACCGGCGGGGACGGCGATGCGCACGTCGCGCCCGACGGGCGGGAGATCGCGGTGGCGATCCACACCGACCCGGTCGCCGACAGCACGAACGTCGAGATCTACGCGATGCGCCCCGACGGCTCCGGATTGCACGCGCTCACCAGCGGGCGCGGGGCGGACAACACGCCGCGCTACTCTCCGGACGGGCGATGGCTGGCGTACCTGTCGCTGGAGCGGCCTGGGTTTGAGGCGGACCGCGGGCGGCTGATGCTGCTGCGAGCGGACGGACGGACCGGCGGGCAGAGCCGTGCGAAGCTCACGAAGGGTGGACGCTGTCCGTGGGGTCCTACACCTGGTGTCCGAGCTCGCAGTGCATCTTCGCAGTCGTCGAGGAGCGCGGTCGCGAGAACATCTACCGGATCGACCTGCCGACCTTCCGCCGGTCCGACGTGGTCACGAGTGGTGGGGTCGAATACGAGCCGTCACGGTCGCGCCCGACGGGCGCTCCGTTGCCTATCTCCACCAGAGCAACACCGAACCGGCGGAAGTCTGGTTCGGCGAGCGGCGCGCTGACCCACCACAGCGATCCCGCGTTAGCAGCCCTCGACTTGCGTCCCCTCGAATCGTTCGGGTTCGTCGGCGCGCTGGGGGATTCGGTGTTCGGGTGGGTGCTGAAGCCGCCGGGGCTTCGATGCCGCGAAGAAGTATCCGCTGGTCTACCTCATCCACGGCGGTCCCCAGGGCGCCTGGGACGACTCTGTGGCATGCGCGCTGGAACTACCAGATGTTCGCAAGCCGCGGCTACGTCGTCGCGGCGGTCAACTTCCACGGATCGACGGGCTACGGCCAGGCGTTCACCGACGCCATCTCGCAGCACTGGGGCGACTACCCGTACGAGGACCTGATGAAGGGCCTCGACGTGGTATCACGGCTGCCGTACGTCGACTCGACGCGCATGGGCGCGGCTGGGGCATCGTACGGCGGATACATGATCTACTGGCTGGCGGGCCACACCGATCGCTTCAAGGTGCTGGTGGCTCACGACGGCGTGTTCAACACCGAGAGCATGTACGGATCAACCGAAGAGCTCTGGTTCGTCGAGTGGGGTTCGGCGGCACGCCCATACGGCGAATCCGCGCGCTCTACGAGAAGTGGTCGCCGCTCAACCACGTGCAGCGCTGGAAGACGCCGATGCTCATCGTACACTCCCAGGCTCGACTATCGGGTCGATCTGTCGGAGGGCTACCAGGCGTTCACGGCGGCGTCAGGACCCGTGGGCGTGCCCGCGAAGTTCCTGTACTTTCCCGACGAGGGGCACTGGGTGCTGCGGCCGCGCAACCGCCGGCTGTGGTGGAGGTACCGTGCTCGACTGGTTGGACGAGTACCTGCAGTCCGCGAACCAAGGATCGGTAGTGGGCCGGAGCCGCTTTCTCACGACGCTCACCCGCAACACCGTGGCTGCGGCGCTCGTGGCGATCGTCCTCTTGATCGCGCTGCCGCGTCACGCCGGCGCTCCTGTGGGATTTCGTGGATGTGTTCACTGTGGCCTTCTGCTTCACCTTCCTCGGACATTATGTCGACCGCCCTGCTCCTCGCCGTACCGGATATCGCGCGTCGGGTTCGGGCGCATCGTGCGCGTCCTCGGCTGGTTCGCGGGAGGTCTGTGGTGTTACCGTCATCGGCGCGGTGGCTGCTGGACCCAGTACGGCCGGGACCTGCACGACCTTCCCGGGCTGCTATGGGGTGGCGCGTTCCTCGTGAGCCTTGAACTCGTCGTCCACGCCGTGATGCGGGCAAGGGGGCGACCGAGCTTCTTACGACTGATGGCCGCCGGGTTCAATGTTTCACCCACACGTTGTTGCCGCGCCGTACGTCGGGAAGGTCCATGTCCGGATCGATCTCGACTTTGACAGAGATCGGCCGGGGCCAGAGCCGGATATACACGTAGCGGTTCCCCTGGAACCAGACCTCGATCGGAAGGCGGACCCGCGCCGTCGAGTCGTTGGCAAACGTGAGCTTCAGGTCCACCGGCATCGGCAGCGCGCCGCGACTCGACAGAATAACCTCGGCATACGGCGCCCCCTTTTGGTCGCGAACCGTCGCGGCCGAGTCGATCGCGAGATCGACAACGTCGTTGGTGTAGAACCACCCTTGCCAGAACCACGACAGGTCCTCGCCGAGGCCGTCTTCCATGGAGCGGAAGAAGTCGGCGGGCGTGGGATGTCGATACGCCCAGCGCCGGATGTACTCGCGGAACGCCGCGTCGAACCTGGTGGTGTCGTCCAGGATGTGGTGGCGCAGCGAGATAGAGTCCGGTGGCGGGTTTGGTGTACGCCACCTGGCCGAGCTGCTGCGGATCGACGCGATCGGGGAAGATCGGCGGCTGGTCGCGACCGGTGGCGGCGATACCTCGCCCAGGCCTGCGTGTCGCCCGCGATGCCGATCCCAGAGTGAGTCAGGGTAGAAGGAGCGTATGGAGTAGATGTTGATGAAGGTGTTGAACCCCTCGTCCATCCACGCAAAGAGACGCTCGTTCGAGCCGACGATCATGGGGAACCACTGGTGGCCCAGCTCGTGGGTGGTGACGGAGTAGAGGGCGAAGCCGGTCGCCTGGTCTCCGCAGAACACGATCATGGGGTATTCCATTCCCCCACGGGTCCCGCGACGTTGATGGCGGTGGGGTAGGGGTAGTGGAACCACCGCTCGAATAGTGCTGGATGGTGTGGCGGGAATACTTGGTCGAGTTCTGCCAGTCGGGGTCGGCTTCGGGCGTGTAGACCGACTGGATCAGAATGCCGTCCCAGCCGCTCGCGTCCCAGATGAAGTTCGGCGCGGCCGCCCAGGCGACGTCCCGGACGTTCTTCGCGCTGAAATGCCAGGTGAGGGTCGGACCCGCGCGCCGCGGGCGCGCGTGGAGTGGCTTCCCGACCTCGCTCCGCGCGACGATCGGAATGGTGGTGTCGGACTTGAGCGCCTGGGCGAGGCGTGTCCGCTGGGTGGCGGTCAGGACCTCGATGGGGTTGATCAGCGTCCCGGTCGCGACGACGACGAAGCTCCGCGGCACGGTGATCTCCACGTCGAAGTCGCCGTACTCGAGGTAAAACTCTCCCTGCCCCAGGTATTGCTCGGTGTTCCATCCCCGCACGTCGTCGTATACCGCCATCCGGGGATACCACTGCGCCATTTCATACAGCCACCCTGCGGGATGCTGCTCGCGGCCCATCCGGTCGGAGCCGTGCTCGGGGACCTGGAACGAGTATGCGATTTCGAACTCGAAGCTACCCCAGGAGGCGGGCGACTCGAGGTCGATCCGCCCCATCGTGCCGTTGCGACCACTTGAGGTGGGCTCCGTCTCCCGACTGGCTTACCGGGTGACCGCGCGAGACGGCCTCGATCTTAGAGATCACGTACCCGCCGACGAACCCGGCGCCGGCGAACCGCGCTCCAGGCGGATTGAGCGCCGTGCCGCGACTGTGCCTCGCGGTAGATGTTCTGGTCCAGCTGGATCCAGACGTAGCGCAGCGTGTCGGGCGAACGGTTGGAGTACCGCACGGTTCGCGCGACCGGTGAGTGTCTGCGTGGCGGTGTCGAGCGACGCCCGGATTGTGTAGTCCGCCCGTTGCTGCCAGTACTCCAGAGCCGGGCGCGCCGAGCCGGTGCGGACCGGAGTCGCTGCGGGGAGCTCGAGACGCCGGAACGGCGACGTGTCGCCGACCTGGGGGCGGCAGCGCGGGCAGCAGGGGGCGGCGCGGCTGCTGCTGCAGTGCGGCGATGACGAGCGCGAGTGCGAGCATGGTGGTGTCCTCGGTATCGGATTGGACCAGTACGGGATTCTTCCGCCTACGGATTCGCCGGCGCCTCGGCGGCTTCGCGTGCTTCCCCCAGGGCTCCGCCCGCCACGCCGCCCACGACCATTGCGAGACCCAGCCAGCCGACGCCGAGGGCTGCTGACCGAGCA
>ERZ1370068.2833-contig-1962_pt1 | contig 21075 bp, 25 predicted proteins | sample MGYA00561227_ERZ1370068 | MGnify/ENA primary metagenome ERZ1370068 (study PRJEB38410, sample SAMEA6850437) | metagenome | study: Metagenomic assessment of the ecological functions of the soil: analysis of the soil microbiota associated with the... | reverse complement strand
TCGGTATTACTTCGTTCAGTTACGTATTGCTGATGAATGCCGCGCGATGGTCGATCCCGCGCGACATGCCCGCGGTGCTGGCCGCGGGCGAGATCCAACGACATCTCCGCGGCTTCATTCGCGCCGAAGTCGTCCGCCACGAGCATCTGATTGCACGCGGCTCGCTCGCGGCGTCGTCGTGAGAGCACGGCGAGGCAGGCCTCGGCTGGAGGGCGAGGAGTGCATCGTGCTCGACGGTGATTGCCATCGGTACAATCCGTGGCATGCGACGTAGCACAGTCGCCAGCCAGCAGTCGGCAGTCAGCAGATCGGCGGTCGGAACGGTCGCAGTCGTGCATGTCACAGTCGGCAGTCGTCAGTCGCAGTCGGCGCTGACGGTTAAACGCTCCGCGCTCGGCGCTCGTGAGCGCTGATGCCTTGGAACCTTGAACCCTTACGAACCCTAGAGACCTTTAGAGCCCTGGAACCGTTTCCAGTGCCCCCCTCCGCATCCTCGTCTGGCGAGGCCCAGGTGCCGTTCGTCCACGGCGGCGCCGAGGTGCTCGTGCGCGAAGCTCGTGCGCGAGCTGCGCGGAACGCGGGTCATCACGCGCGGAGCTGGTCAGCGCTCCCGTTCAGAGTGGTACTCCGAAGGACAGAGATCCTGCCGCACGCCGCGGCGTGGCGGCTCCTCGATCTCAGCGAGAGCAACGGCCAGCCCGATCGATCTCGTCATCGCCACGAAGTTTCCGACCTCGCTCGCGTTCGCGCATCCGCAGAAGGTCGCGCTGGCTGATTCATCAGTATCGAGCGGCGTGCGAGCTGTGCGGACACCGATACAGCGACTTCAGCCACATACGAGTCGGACGTGGGGCTGCGCGACACCGCCCTGATCGGCTCGACACCGAGATGCTCGGCGAAGTGCCGAGCGCATGTTCGCCAATCGCGCGCAACACCGCCGCAGCGGCTCTCGCAAGTTCAACGGCCTGTCAGGCCGAGCCGCTCTACCATCCGCCGCGGCTCGCGTCGCGGCTCGACGGCAGGACCGTACAGCGACTACGCGTGTCGGTCGGCCGCATCGAATCGGTCAAGCGAGTGGACCTCGCTGGTCCGCGCGATGGCCCGCGATCGACCCGTCGCTGCGACTGATCGTGGCCGGCGACGGCACGCAGCGAGAGCCAATGTCGAGCGCGCTCGCGCAGACGGCCGGGCGTCACTGGACCGGATCGCGTTCCTCGGCCGGGCGGCGGACGACGAGCTCGATCGAGCTCTACGCCGGCGCGCTGGCGGTGCTCTATCCCCATGCGACGAGGACTTCGGCTACGTCACGCTCGAAGCCTTCCTCGCGCGCAAAGCCGGTGATCACCTGCTCGATTCGGGAGGACCGACCGAGTTCGTCGTCGACGGCATCGAACGGATTCGTCTGCGAGCCGACGCGAAGCGCTGGCGTCACGCGATCAACCAGCGTCGCACCGAGCGTCCTCGGCGCCGCTGCGATGGGTGACGCCGGCCGCGGGTGGCCGTCCGCATCACCGTGGGACGGAGTCATCGAGAATTGACTGGTCGCTAGGTTCCAGCGTTCTGAAGCGTTCAGAACACCGGAACCATAGGACCCCGGAACCTAGAACCCGGAACCTGCCATGATCCCCCGAGCCAGTGACAAAGCTGATCATCCAGATCCCGTGCCTGAACGAGGCAGCCACGCTGCCGGCAACGCTGGCTGACCTTCCAGCTCGTCGTCCGGGAATCGACGTGCATCGAGACGCTGGTCGTCGACGACGGGTCGCGCGACGGGACAGCCGACGTCGCGCGCGCGTGCGGCGTCGATCACGTCGTTCGGCTGCGCCGGAACAAAGGGACTGGCCGCTGCCTTCACGGCGCGGCATCGACGCGTCGCTCAAGCAGGGCGCCGACTTCATCGTCAACACCGACGCCGACAACCAGTACGCCGCGGCACGATTCCGCGCCTGCTCGCAGCCGCTGCTCAGCGGCGAGGCCGACATCGTCATCGGCGATCGCAACATCGCCGAGCTGCAGCCACATGTCGTGGCGCAAGCGTCAGCTCCAGCGGCTGGGGAGCTGGGTCGTGCGGCAGGTGTCCAACACCGCAGTGTCCCGGACACCACGAGCGGGTTCCGCGCCTACACGCGCGAGGCGGCGTTGCGCATGACGATCGTCTCGGAGTTCTCCTACACGCTCGGAGTCGATCATCCAGGCCGGCAAGAAGCGCATGGCGATCGCGCACGTGCCGGTCGCGACCAACCCGCGCACGCGCGAGTCGCGTCTGCTTCGACAGCCTCTTCTCGTACATCAAGCGATCCGGCTGCGACGATCGTCCGCATCTACGCGATGCTGCGAGCCGCTCAAGGTGTTCACGTACATCGGGTCCTGACATATTTGGGACGGGAGTGGCGGGCGGTCTTCGCTTCCTTTATCTACCTCGCCTTCGTCGAATCGCGGCACCGGACACCTTCAGTCGCTGATCCTGTCCGCCGTCCTGATGATCGTCGAGCTTCCAGGTGCATCCTCATCGGCCTGCTCGCCGACGTCATCTCGGCGAATCAGCAAGCTGCTCGAGGATCTCGTGCTCGTGTGCGCTCTCTCGAGCTGCCGAGACGCCACGGAGAGCCATCGAGACGCCCACGCCGCCGCCGGCCGCGCGGCGGCGCGCTCCGCCGCGAGCCCCGAGCGCCGCTGGAGCGCCGGATCTTGGCCGAACCTCCAGCGTCTCGGTCGTCATCCCGGCCTACAACGAAGCGGCAGTCATCGCAGAAGTCGTCACTGCCCTCGCGTCACGCAGGTCCGTGGCACGAGATCATCGTCGTAGACGACGGGTCCACGGACGGCATCGCTGCACGCGCGAGTCGGCCGGAGCCACGGTCGTGCGGCACCCGTACAACAAAGGGAACGGCGCGGCGGTCAAGAAGCGGCATCCGCACGCGCCACCGGTGAGTACATGCTTGATCGTCGATGGCGATGGTCAGCACCCGGGCTGAGGACGCAGTGACGGCTCACGGCGCGGCTGCGGCGAATACGACCTCGTGATCGGCGCCCGGTCGGTGAGACGCAGGCCACGCAACTGCGGCGATTCGGAAACGCGGCCCTCAACCGTTTCGCCAGCCATTTGAGCGGACGCGAGATTCCGACCTCACGTCAGGTTCCGCGCCGCGCGCCGCGAGTACCTCCGCGAGTTCATCCACCTCCTGCCGAACGGATTCTCGACGCCGACGACGACGACACTGGCGTTCATCAAGGCGGGCTACAACGTCGTAGTTTCGAGCCGATCGACGGCACGGCAGCGCGTGGGCGCATCGAAGATCAAGCCTGCGCGCGACGGCGTGCAGCTTCCTGATGATCATCCTGCCGCATCATCACGCTCTTCAGCCCGTTCCGCGTCTTCCTGCCAATCAGCCTGCGCGTCGTTTCTCGGTCGGCGCAGGCTACGCCGTGTGACGATCGCCACACAGTCGCACGTCACCAATTCATCGGTCCTCCTGATCATGCTGGCGGTGATCGTGTTTCTCGTCGGGCTCGTGTCCGAGCAGATCTCCGCCTTGCGCTTCGAAGGGCGGCAAATAAGCGGCCGATGCTGCAGGGCCGCTGCATTCGACCAGCGCTCGCCGGCTGATCCTGGCGGCCGCGGTCGGCGGATGCGTGCTGCGACTGGCCTTCGGCTCTCGATTTATTGGAATCGCGCGACCGCTCACGCACGACGAGCGCGAGCATCTCGCGCTGGCGGCGAACATCGCGTCCGGCAGCGGGTTCGTCTACGACCCCGAAGTCGAGCCGGCACGGGGCAGCAGTTCGGACGCGCGCCCGGCTATCCATTGTTCCTCGCAGCAATCGGGGCTGGCCGCACTGATGCGGAGGCGACACCACTGGTGGTCAAGATTGCGCAGGCGATCGTCGGGGCGGCCGGCGTCTGGCTGATCGGCGTCTCGCTCGCGCTCCGCAGCGGGGAGCGCGCTGGCATCACGGCCGCCGGGATCGCAGCCGTCTACCCCTCCTCGTGTCGATGCCCTCGTATCGTGTTGAGCGAGACCCTTTATTCCACAATGGCCCTGGGCTGCGCCGTTGATGCTTCAGGACGGCCTGTCATCCGCGACAGGGACGCGGCCGGAGATCGGACGCGCAGTTTCGGCAGGACTCTGGCCGGCGCCGGCGCGCTCGTTCGCCCCGGCGATGCTTCTCTTCCTGCCAATCGCTGCGGCCTGGCTGGGTTCGCGACTCGCCGGCACCGGCTGGCGATCGCGTTCGTCGCTTGCGGGGCTGCTGCCGATCGTGCCCTGGACGATTCGGAACATCCGCGTCTACGACCGGTTCGTGCTGATCGCATCCGAGGGTGGTGTGACGTTCTGGACCGGGAACCATCCACTGGCCGTCGGCGACGGCGACCTTGCGGCGAATCCGGGATCAAGCGAGGCGGAGATTGAGTTCCGGCGGGCGCATCGCCGGCCTGACGCCGAAGCGCTGGAGCCGCTGTGCTATCGCGACGCTCTCGCGTACATCACGGCGCATCCTGTGTGGTGGATGAGCCTGCTGGCTCGCAAGGCGTTCTACCTCGCGGTGCCCATAGGACCGTCCTATGCGTTACACTCCACTAGATATCGGGCCGCGTCGGCGGTGCCGTATCTGCTCCTGCTACCCTTCGCCATCGCGGGAGCCCGGCGCCTCGTTCGCGCAGCAGACCGCCCGCGGCTCTGTTCTTGCTGGCCGGCTCCGCCGTGCTGATGTGCCTCATCTTTTTTCCGCAGGAGCGATTCAGGATTCCCGTGATTGATCCGACGCTGATCGTCTGTGCTTCCGGCCTGGCGGGCCGCGCTCGCCTGCGAGTCACGCCGCGCGTGCTCGTTGTGGTCCCGACGTACAACGAGCGACGAGAATCTGCCGGTCGCTCGTCAAGCGGCGTGCTCGCCCGCGACGGCTTCCGCATGCTGGTGGTCGACGACGGCTCGCCGGATGGCACCGGGCAGATTGCCGATGCGTCTCGCGCCAGGAGTACGCCGGGACGTATCGAAGTGATGCACCGCACCGGCCGCGCGGGCTCGGCCGCTCGTACATCGACGGCCTGCAGCGCGCGCGTGGCTCAGACCGACGTCGATCTGGTCTGCCAGATGGACGCCGACCTCTCGCACGATCCGAGTATCTGCCGGCTCTCGCCGCCGCTGCCGCCGACTCGACGACGTCGTGATCGGCTCGCGCTATCTCGAACGGCGTCAGCGTCGTGAACTGGCCGCTCCACCGGATCTTCCTCAGCGCCTTCGCGAACCAGCTACATCCGCGCGGTCACGCAGCTCACGTCCGCGCGGATTGCACGAGCGGATTCCGCTGCTGGCGGCGCGAGGCTCTCGCGAGGCTGCCGCTGGCGCGGCATGGTTTCGGACGGCTACGCTTTCCTCGTCGAGATGCTCTGCGAGGCGAGCCGCCGCGGACTGCCGCATCGGCGAGGTTCCGATCATCTTCGTCGAGCGTGCGCGCAGGCCATTCGAAGGTATCGACGCCAGTCCTGCTCGAATCGCTCGTGATCCCATGGCGGCTCGGTGCTCCGCCGATCCCCGTGAGCATGTCCGAGGTCGTCGTGATGGTGACGACGTCGTATCCCGCGCTTCCCGGGAGACAGCGTCGGCACCTTCATGGAGCCGATTGCCGCGTCGGTTGCGGCGCGCGGGCACGAGGTCCATGTCGTCGCGCCCTGGCACCCGCTCGTCGCGCGCGCGCGCGGACGAAGGCGGCGTCCGTTTTCATTTCTTACAGCTACGCGCCGTTTCGGGCGCTGAACGTCTTCGGCTACGCGGCGGCGCTGCGCGCGGACGTGAGCGCTGCGCGGCGCGGCACTGGTGCGCGGCGCCGCTGGCGCTCGCGCGCCGGATGGTTCGCAGCGTGGCGCGTCGCGCGCGAGCGCCGGCGCGACCGTCATGCACGGCCACTGGGTGGTTCCCGGCGGTTCACCGCATGCGGCGGCGGCACCGCGACGGCCGCAGGTCGTCAGCCTGCACGGATCCGACGTCTACGTCGCCGAGACGTTCGCCCCGCGCGGCGCGCGGCGCGCGCTGGTTTTCGATCGCGCCGGCGCCATCACAGCCTGCAGCGCGGATCTGGCGCAGCGGTCGCATCGGCCTTGGCGCCGATCCCGGCGAAGCTCGAAGTCGTGCCATACGGCGTCGACACGGCCGATTCCGCCCGCAGCCGGAGCGACGCGAGCCGCTGCGGGCGCGACTGGGCGTGGCGGAGCGGCACGCTGCTCGTCTTCTCGGCGCGGCCGGTTGGTCAGAAAGAAGGGATTCGAGCACCTGATCGACGCGTGGGCCCGCTCGCGCGCGTGAATCCCCGGCGGCGCTCCTCGCCATTGCCGGCGATGGAGATCTGCGGGACGAGCTGCGCGGATCGCGCGCCCGGCTGGCAGGCGTGACCGATCGAGTGCGATTTCTCGGGAATCTGTCTCAGGACGACGTCGCCGCGGCACCTTGCGGCCGCCGATATCGTGGCGTCGTTCCGTCGGTCCAGGACGACAGCGGGCAACGTGGACGGCCTGCCGAACATCGTTCTCGCAGGCGCTGGCCGCGGGCCCGGCGGTGATCGCCACGGCGGCCGGGAGGTATCGGCACCGTCGTCGAACACGAGAAAACGGGACTCGTGGTGCCTGAGCGCGAAGCGCCGAGGCGATCGCCGCGGCGCTCAGGCGCGCGAGCGCGGATCCGGCCTTGCGCGCGAGGCTCTCGGCGAGGCGGCGCAGGCGCATGGTAGAGACCCGATTCGGCTGGGGACGCACGGCCGAACGCTTCGAGGCAGCATACCGGCGCGCCCTTGCCAACACCACGGTATCGGGCGATAAAATTTCGGATTCCTCGATGACCTCTCCCGCGACGCGGAAGCCTGGGCTCAGCGTGTTCTTCCCGCGTACAACGACAGCGGGACGATCGCCGAGTCTCGTCATTTCCGCGCTCCGCGCCGCGCGCAGAGCTGACGTCCGACTTCGAGGTCATCGTCGTCAACGACGGCAGCGCCGACGCGACGGCGGAGATCGTCGACGAGCTGGCGCGGACCTACCCGGAGGTGCGGGTCGTGCACCACGAGCAGAACCGCGGCTACGGCGGCGCGCTGCGCAGCGGCTTCGCCGCCGCAACGCGCGGATCTGATCTTCTACACCGACGGCGACGCGCAGTACGATCCGGCCGAGATGGCGGTGCTGTGGCACGCGTTCGACGACGACGTCGATCTCGTCAACGGCTACAAGATCAGCCGGTCGGATCCGCTGCACCGCATCGTCATCGGCCGCATCTATCACCACACGGTGAAGATGCTCTTCGGCCTGCGCGGTCCGCGACGTCGACTGCGACTTCCGCCTGATGCGGCGGTCGATCTTCGACACGGTCGATCCTCGAGAAGAACAGCGGCGTCATCTGCCTGGAGATGATGAAGAAGATCCAGGACGCCGGATTTCCGCATCGCCGAGGTGCCGGTGCATCACTACCACCGCGTCGCTACGGCACGATCGCAGTTCTTCAACTTCCGCCGGCTGTTCAAGACCGGCGATCGACGTGATGAAGCTCTGGTTCATCGCTTGTCGTCCGGCGCGACCATCAGCGCGCCGATGCGCCGCGCCGGCGCGCCCGCGCGGCACTGGACGGGAGATCGCCCGTGACGCACGCCGCCTACCTCGATTACTACCGCGGCCGGCGCGTGATGATCACGGGCGGCCTCGGGCTTCATCGGCAGCAATCTCGCGCGCCGCTGGTCGCGGCTCGGCGCCGACGTCCTGATCGTCGACTGCGCTCGATCCCGGACTGCGGCGGCAACCTGTTCAACATCGCACGGCATCGAGGATCGGCGTCCGCGTCAACATCGCCGACGTGCGCGACGCAGACGTCGATGAACTGCGCTGGTGCAGCGACCGCGAGGTGATCTTCAACCTCGCCGGGCAGGTCAGCCACATCGACAGCATGCGCGATCCGTACACGGATCTCGAGATCAACTGCCGGGCGCAGCTGTCGATGCTCGAGGCCTGCCGCAGCACAACCCGGCGGTCCGGGTCGTCTACGCCGGCACGCGGCAGGTCTACGGCCGGCCCGACCGGCTGCCCGTCGACGAACACCATCTGGTCCGGCCCGCCGACATCAACGGCGTCAACAAGGCGGCGGGCGAGTACTACCATCTGCTCTACAACAACGTCTTCGACGTCCGCGCCTGCTCGCTCCGGCTGACCAACGTCTACGGTCCGCGGCAGCTGATCAAGCACAACCGCCAGGGCTTCATCGGCTGGTTCATCCGGCTCGCGATCGAAGGCCGCGAGATTCAGATCTTCGGCGACGGCTCGCAGCTGCGCGACTTCGTGTACGTGGACGATGCCGCCGACGCGTTCCTGCGGGCGGGCGCCACGGACGCGTGCGACGGCGAGGTGTTCAACGTCGGCGGCGACGAGCCGATCAGCCACCGCGATCTCGTGACGCTGCTGCTCGAGACGGCGGGCACCGGGTCGGTCACGGCTACGTCGAGTGGCCGCCGGAGAAGAAGCGGATCGACATCGGCAGCTTCTATTCCGACTCGACGAAGTTCCGCGTGCGACGGTGGGCTGGCGGCCGCAGGTCGGTCTGCGCGAAGGCCTGCGGCGCACGATCGCGTTCTACCGCGAGCACCTCGGACCACTACGTGGACCTGCCGCGCGCCACCGAGGGACGCGTCCGGTGATCCCGTTCCTCAAGCTCGACGCTCACGCGACGACGCGGCCGCCGTGCAGGCGGCGATCGCACGCGTGGTCGAGCGCGGGTGGTTCGTGCTCGGCCCGGAGCTCGAAGCCTTCGAGCGCGAGTTCGCGGCCGCGTGCGGCGCGCGCACGCCGTCGGCGTCGGCACCGGAACCGACGCGCATCGCGATCGCGCTTCGCGCCGCTCGGGATCGGTCCTGGCGACGAGGTCATCACGTCGCCGCTCTCGGCGGCGTACTCGGCGCTCGCGATCATGATGACCGGCGCGCGGCCGGTGTTCGCCGACATCGATGCCGAGCGCCTGACGCTCGACCCGCGGCGCGGTCGCGGCCTGCGTCACGCCGACGGACCGCGCGCGATCGTGCCGGTCCACATCTACGGCCAGCCGGCCGACATGCCGGCGATCGTCGCGGCGTCGCCAACACGGCACGGTCTCGCGATCGTCGAGGACTGCTGCCAGGCGCATCTGGCCACCTGCGCGGGTCAGCCCGTAGGCAGCTTCGGAGCGGCGGCGGCTACAGCTTCTACCCGACGAAGAACCTCGGGGCGCTCGGTGACGGCGGCGCTCTGACCACCGCGGACGAGACGATCGCGGCGCGCGCGCGCCGGATCAGGAACGGCGGTCAGACGGATCGCTACCACCACAGGCGAGTTCGGCGTGAACTCCCGGCTCGACGAGATGCAGGCGGCGATCCTCCGCGCACGCCTGCCGCTGCTCCCGCGCCGGACCGCGCGTCGCCGCGCCCTCGCGGCCCACTATCGCCGCGCGCTCGCGGCACGTCGACACCGTCGTCGTCCCTCCGGAAGCGGACGCCGGGCACGTCTATCACCTGTTCCCGGTGCGAAGCAACGCTCGCGAGCGCGATGCAGAGCCCACCTGACGGCGAACGGCGTCGAGACGCTGATTCACTACCCGGTTCCCATTCCGCAGCAGCCCGCGATAGCCACCGAGCGCGCCGGCGTGACTGCCCGGTTGCGAACCGCGTCTGTGCGGAGGTCTTCTCGCTTCCGCTCTACCCCGCCCTGCCGGACGCAGCGATCTCCGGAGTGACCACAGCGCTCGCCAGCGGGCCTGCCGCCGCCGTCAGCCGTCATGAACGGGACGCGCAGCGATAGCGTGCAGCCCCGAGCTCGCCGAAGGGCCAGCCTTGACCGTGGCCACGCGGACTGCGTCCCACCGCGCGCGGCACCTCGCTGCATTCGGCCTGATCCTTGCTCGCGCAGTTCGGCGTGTTCGAGGCCGCCTTGCGCACGTGGGGCCATTCCGAGGCCGCGCCCGCGTTTCAAGGACTTTTCGATCTATCCCGAGACGGGATACCGGCTGAATCCCAATGCGCGCGTGCGCTTCACGACGTCCGAGTTCGACACGGAAATACGCAATCAACGGCAGCGGCGTGCGCGATGACGAGGAGATCGGACCAAAACCGCCAAACGAGCGGCGCATCGTGCTGCTCGGCGACTCGCTCGTGCTGTCGGTGCAGGTGCCGTTCTCGCAGACGTTCGGCGAACTGCTGGAACGCCGCACTGAACGCCGGCCCGTCGCCGTACGCGGTATCGGGTCATCAACGCCGGCGTGCAGGGATACGGGCCCGTCGAGGAGCTGCACTTCTTCGAGTCGATGCGCAGCGACGCTTCAGCCCGACCTCGTGATCGAAACAATCTTTGTCGGCAACGACGCCGAAGAAGCGTCGCGCACCGGGTCGCGGCTGAAGGCCGGCGCAGCGGCGCCACCGCTTGCCGTCAAAGACACTGTGGCGACCCAATCTCCGTCGTCTCGTCCGGCGGAGCATGGTGCTCCAACTGCTGCGGCTGCGCGTCGTCTCGGCCACCGCGCGGTTTCATGGACTGCTCGCTCGCGCCAGAGCCACCACTCCAGAGTTACGCGGCGAGCCCTGCGCCGCGGATCGCCGAGGGACTTGCCATCACCCGGCAATGCGTCCGAGACGATTGCGGCGGTCGCCGCGTCCCAGCGGCGCATCGACGGCCATCGCACTGATGCCGGCCCGCTTCCAGGTCGACGACGCCGACTACGGCCGTCTGAAGGAAGCCGTCACCGCGGCCGGTGGAGAGCTGCAACGCGACGCCGCCTCCCAACGCTTCGATGCGGCGCTCGCCGAGCTCCCACTCCCGCGCGTGGATCTCCTGCCGGCGCTCCGCGCGCGCACTGCCTGGCCCGGATCTGTTCTTCCAGGAGACGGTGCACCTCACGCCGCGCGGCCACGAGATCGTGGCCGAAGCGCTGTATCGCTTCATCGAAGAGCAGCCACCTGCGGACGCGCCGGACGCCGCGCGGCCGTCCCGCTGATCGCATGGTCTTCAACTCGCTCCACTTCCTCTGGTTCTTCGTCGTCGTCTACGCGCTGTACGGCGTGCTGCCGCACCGGGCGCAGAACTGGCTGCTGCTCGTCGCGAGCTACTACTTCTACGCGTCCTGGGACTGGCGCTTTCTCTGGCGCTGCTGCTCGCGCTCGACGATCGTCGACTACTCGTGCGGCGCGGTTGATCGAGGCGGTCAGCGACGATCCGCGTCGGCGGACGACTGGCTGCTGTGCCTCAGCCTCGGCTTCAACCTCACCATGCTCGGGTTCTTCAAGTAAGCTCAACTTCTTCGCGGACAACCTGCACGGCACTGTTCGGCGCGCTCGGCTGGCAGCTGGACTTCGTGACGCTGCGCGTCGTGCTGCCGGTCGGCATCTCGTTCTACACGTTCGTCACGATGAGCTACGTCATCGACGTGTACCGGCGCGAGATTCCGGCGACGCGCGAACCTGGTGGACTTCGCGCGTGTTCGTCGCGTAGCTTCCCGCACCTGGTCGGCCGGGCCGATCCTCCGCGCATCGCAGCTGCTGCCGCAGATCGCACAACCGCGCGCCGATCACGCCGGAACAGATGCGGGACGGCGCCTGGCTCGTCGGCGTGGGGCTTCTTCAGAAGGTGTTCGTCGCCGACAACCTGGCGGCGCGTCGCCAACGCGATCTTCGACCCGGCGCACGCACCACACGGGCATCAACGTCCTGCTCGGCGTCTACGCGTTCGCGTTCCAGATCTACGGCGACTTCGCCGGCTACTCGAACATCGCGCGCGGCATCTCGAAGCTGATGGGCATCGAGCTGCTGGAGAACTTCCGCTTTCCGTATTTCGTGCGCATCGCCGCAGGAGTTCTGGCGCCACTGGCACATCAGCCTGTCGACGTGGCTCGCGCGACTACCTCTACATTCCGCTCGGCGGCAACCGCGGTCGGCGTGGCAGACGCGACCGCAACCTGCTCATCACGATGGTGCTCGGCGGGCTGTGGCACGGCGCGGCCTGGACGTTCGTGCTTGTGGGGCCTCTATCCACGGTTTGCTGCTGATCGCATATCGCTCGGCGCCGGCAGGCTTCAGCCGTGCAGCGGTGGCTGCTCGGCACCGTCGCCGGTTGCGCGGGTCGCTCGGCTGGGCCCTGATGTTCCACTTCACGTGCTTCGGCTGGCTGATTTTCCGGGCGCGTTCTGGCGTCAGCTGCGCGGACCTGACTGGCAGCCTGGTGCTGCGAGTTCGCGCCCCTTCGACCGCCGACGTCCACGGGATCGCTCGTGCCGCTCGTCCTCTACACGACGCCGCTCGCTCCTCGTGCACGCGTGCGAGGCGTATTTCGACGATGATGCTGGTCGGTCCGGCGGCTGCCGATCGGCGTGCGATACTCTGTCTACGCCGCGACGTTCTATCTCACGATGCTCTTCGGCAACTTCTGGCGGATCCGACTTCATCTACTTTCAGTTCTGAGCATGGCCTGCGCGGTGCTCAGGCGGTGCTGACGGTTGCTGACGGCTGCTCCAGGCGATCGTCATCGGCTGGCTGCCCCGGCGCCGTCGCTGTTTCGGTTGCCGTTCCGGGTATGCCGCGAGCGGCGCGCGGCACTCGAGGCCAGACGAGCGGATCTTCTGGCAGGTTGTGATCAGCATCGCGCTGTCGCTCGCGGTGGTGCTCGCGCTCGCGTCGCTCGGGCGCTACACGTCTCGGAACGCGCTGCCGATCGTCGATCTCGGCGCTGCGCATCGTCGCTGGCGCGCCGTCCCGGTTTCGGCTTGCGACTCGGTTCCGCTGCCGCCCGTCCCGGATGGGACCGTCGCTGGTGCCCGTCGCGCTGCTGCTTTCTGGCGACCTGGCGGTTCTTCCCACCGTCCGGAATACATCATCGGCGGCAAGGATCCGGGCGTCTACATCAGCGAGGGCGTTCAGATCGCGCAGCGCGGTGCGCTGTCGGCGCCCGGACCCGGTGGTCGCCTCCGATTCCGAACTTCGCGCGCGACCTCTTCTTCCCGTCCGAGCACCGCACCGACTACTACAGCGGCCGGTTCATGGGGTTCTTCATCCAGGAGCCGGAGCAGGGTCGCGTCATCGGCCAGTTCCGCACCTCTTCCCAGCCTCGATTGCCATCGGCTACGGCCTCGACGGCCTGACCGGCGCACGACAGGCGACACCGGCGCGTGGGCGATCGCTCGGCGTGCTCGCGGTGTATTTCGCCGGGCGCGCGATGTTCGGCAGGGCTGCAGGCCGGCGGCGGCGGCCGGGTCTGCTGGCGCTCAACGTGATTCGAGGTGTGGTTCGCGCGCTACCCGAACGCCGAGGTCGTGATGCAGGCGCTGCTGTTCTCGGCGCTGCTCGCCGGCGCTCGCGAGCCCATGTCGACGGCGACATCGGTTCTTCGCGCCGGTGGCGGGGCGGCTGCTCGGCCTCCTGCTCTTCCTGCGCTTCGACGCGCGTGCTCGGCATGCGCCGGCGTGCTCGGCGGCCTCGCGTTGACCGTCGTCGCCGGCGGACGTCGTGCGCTGGTCCTTCCTAGCGGCGCTTTGCCCCGACCGCGATACTGGCCGGGACATCATGGCTCGGCGCCGATGCGCGCATACGCCTGCCTGCCCAATCGTCTTCGTATCGAACCTGCCGTGGTGGCAGGACGCCGCGATCAGGCTGACGCTGGCGCTGGCCGCGCTCGGGGCCGTGATGGTCAGGGTGCGAATTCCGTGGCCTCCGACGGCGGTGGTCCGGCGCGGCGCGCCGATCGTCGACTCGCCACTCTGGTCTGCGCGGCGGCGCATCTACGCGCTCTATTTCCGGCAACCGGGCGGCAAGCTGACGGACTACGACGCGTTCGCGCTGCGGACGTTCGCCGTACTCTACCTCACGCTGCCCGGCGCTCCTCGCGGCGCTTTTCGGCTTACGCGCTGGCTTGCGCGTCTCCGCTTCTGGCGCGACCCGGCGCTCTTCGTCACGGTCGCCATCTTTCGGTGTTGTTCTTCTTCTACAAGATCCGCATCGTCCCCGGGCAATTCTGGATGGCGCGACGCTTTCTGCCGGTGATTCTTCCCGGAGCTCTGACTCTTCGCATCCGGGAGCGGCGCTCGCGGGGACCCAGAGTGGTTCTGCGCGCACGCGCAGTCATACGCGGCAGCTCTCGGAGCCGCGTTCACTCGCTGCTGCTGGCGCTCCGGTGCTGCGAATGGCTGCGCCGGTTCAGGACCACGTCGAATGCGCGGGAATCATCCCCAAGATCGAACAGCTGGCCGGCTCGGCATCCAGGACACCGACCTCCTGATCGTGGAATCGCGGGATGCGTCGGACACTCACGTGCTCGGCGCTGCCGCTGGCTTACATCTACGACGCGCAACGTCCTGTTGCTGCGTTCGCGCGTGCCGGACAAAGTCAGCATTCGGATCGTTCCTGGACTGGGCCCACCAGCGATACGCCCGCGTGCTGTTCATGGGCGGCGGCGGCACCGAGCTGCTCTCGCGACGATGGGATGTCCGGCCCAGTTGCCGGCGAGCGATTCCGGGTGCCGGAGTTCGAAACCAGCGCGATACACGTTTCCGCGGACGGTGCGGCGGAAGGAGTTCGATTACAGCCTCTACGAGTTCGTGCCGCCGTCCGCGCGACAGCGCCCACGGTCGTGACAGAGATCGACGTCGGCACCGAGGACGACCTGCACGTCCTTCGCTTTCACGCCAAGGAAACGACCAGCGGGCGCTCGTTCCGATGGACGCGCGACACCTCGTACGTGTCGCTCTCGACGCTGCCAGCGACGTCGCCGCGAGATCACGCTCTGGATGGACGACGGCGGCAGACCGGGCCACGGTGCCGCGTGCGGAGTGTGACGGTGTCGCTCCAGCTTGGTTACGAAGCCGGCAAGCGCCAAAGTGTCGAGCGGATCCTCGGTACCGCGTAGCGGGTCGACAGTCGGGCTTCAAGCCCTACACGGTTCCGAGATGCCTCCGGATCTCGCCGCACTGGCAGCGGCCAACGGTGAGCCGATCCGTCTCAAACTGACCATCGAGCGTGTGGATCCCCCAGCAGGCCCTTGGCACACAGGACGACCGCGACCTGGGCGTGATGGTCGATCGCGTGGCGGTAAGATAGGCAGACTCGATGGCAGCCCTCCAGATCTACGACCCGGGCGAGCGCCGGCTCGTCGCGGCCGCCGATCGGGCGCTCTCGACCGTGTCGGCGGTCCGCTCGCTCTGGCGTCCCACGTCGCCAGACGCTCCCGCCGCGCGCATCCTTCTGCTGCGACTCGAGCGCATCGGGGACCTGCTGATGGTCCTGCCGGCGCTCTCGGATGTTCGTGAGCTCGCTCCTGGTGCCGAGATCGATCTGGTGGTCGGAAGCTGGAACGTGCCACTCGCACGGACCATATCGGCAGTCACACGCGTCGTGCCGGTCGACGCCCACTGGCTCACGCGGGCCCCTCAGGGCAGAGGCTGCAGCAGGCTTCTCCGTCAGGCGCTGTCCTGGCGCCAGCGCCATTACGACCTCGCGATCAATTTCGAGCCGGACATCCGCAGCAATCTGCTCCTCGCGGCGAGTCGGCGCCTCGTTCGCCGCTGGATACGCGACCGGCGGCGGGAGGCTCTGCTGGACCGGGCCATCGAGTACGACCCTCGAGCGCACACGAGCGACAACGCGCGTGCGCTGGTCGCCGCCGTCTTCGAGGCGACGTGCGATCGGACGCCGCGCCGGACGTCTGACGATTCCCGAATCCGCCAGGCGTGAGGCCGCCAGGCGTCTGCCCAGTAGCCTGTCAGAGCCACTCGTCGGAGTGCACGTCAGCGGTGGAGCGCGCGATCAAGCAGTGGGAGCCGGACAGATTCGGCGAAGTCGCGCGACGCCTGGCGAAAGCGACTGCGGCGCAGCGATCGTGCTGACCAGGCAGTCCAGAAGACGCCGCGCTTGTCGCGACCATCAGGTCCTCGGCTCCGCGACTGTCGAGTCATCGACGTTTCCGGCGACGCCGACCTGCCTACGCTGGCCGCGATCCTCGAACGTCTCGATGTGTTCGTCACAGGCGACACCGGACCGATGCACCTGGCCGGTGCTGTCGGGACGCCGGTTGTCGCGATATTCGGTCCTTCGGATCCCGCCGGGTACGCGCTTCGAGGACCGCACGATCGTGTCGTGCGCGTCGATCTGCCCGTGCAGCCCCGTGCAATCGGATCCGCCGCCCACCGGAGCGATGTGTGGGCCACACGCCTGATTGCCTCGCATCCGTCCGGGTCGAGAGCGTTTTCGAGGCGGCGGTCTCGGCGCTGACGGCTTCGGGTGCGCTCGGCGGCGCTCCACGCCGGACAGGCCCGGCCCGGCGCGTCAACAGCAGATGCCCGGTCAATCGCTCACGCTCGCGAGCGGCGCCGCTACCCGTCGCGTCGGAGCTCGACGCCTATCTGACCGGCGCGCTAGACAGGACGCCGCGGCGACTGCCGCCGGCGCCTGGATCAGAACGTGCGCAACGCCCGGGTCGACGGCGTGCCGTTCCGCACGCCGCTTCACATATCGAGACGACTCCGCTCTGGTGGTTCGCGGAGCTCTACCTGCACAAGCAGCAGGTCGTGCTGAACATTTTCAAGACTGTTGCTGCGCTGGACGCACTGCTCGATCGCGGGAGCAGCCGTCGGCCATCGGCCTCGAACAGGCGGACCCGGGGATCGCACCGATCGTTGCGCAGTTCGCCGTCGCGAGAGGTGTGCAATTCAGCGGTCTCAACGAGAGCGGGCCGTCACTCGCGCGTCTGGCCGCGCATGGACGCCCGCGCCAGGCTGGTTGCATGCGGGTGCGCTCGCCTCACGCACTCGTCGTCATCCCATCGCCAGCCGGCATCGCACGGCCTCGGTCCTCGCGTTCGTCCATCGCGCGTTCTGGCGGACGGAGGCAGACGATGGAACGGCCGAGCGATACATCGGTCCGGTCCTGAAAGCGCTCGACGGACGGTTGCCGGATGGCGGCGCTTCAGTACATCAGCGTCGGACCATCGGCGAACTTTCGCGCACGCCGCTGGTGGCATCCGGTGATCAGGCGACTCCGCTGCGCGCGGCCGCGCCCGCAATCGAGGCATTTGCATCGCTCGAAGCTCTGAAGCCCTCGAGGAGGCTCTGGCGGGAGCGACACGCGTTCCGGCGCGCGCTGTGGAACAGCGAGGATCTCCGCGCGATGTCCCAAATCCGGGAGTGCGACTGCTGGAGCGTGCTTACGTCACGAACTCGCAGGCGTCGCGCTCCTGCAGTGGCCATGGTCCGCACGTGCCATGGACGAAGCGGCGGCGGCGCTCGACTCGATTGGGCCGTCCGCCGTGCTGACCTACGCCGAGGCTGGTGGCTGGGGCCGCGCGATCGTGCTCGAGTGCCGGCGGCGAGGGATACCAACGGCGGGTCTGCAGCACGGCTTCATCTACAGGCACTGGCTCAACTACCTGCACGAGCCGGACGGGATCGACGGCGATCCAGATCACCCGGCCGACTCCGGATTCCCACTGCCGTCGGTGACGCTGCTCTTCGACGCGTATGCCGAGCGCCATCTGGCCCGGGAAGGCCACTTCCCGAAACGGACGCTGCGCGTCACCGGCTAGCCCACGACTGGACGACCTCGTTCGCTCGATGCGCAGCCTGTCGCAAGGAGGATCTGGCGCACGCGCGCGCCGAGACGGGCGCACGTGAGTCAGACGCCCTGGTCCTGTCACGACCAAGTGGAAGGAAGCGTGGAAGGTCCTGCCCCAGTTCCTGCATGCGTCCGCCAGCCTGCCCGGTATTCGCGTCGCGATCAAAGCGCATCCGGCCGAAACGCCCGATGCGTGCGTGATGGCGGCTCAACGTTGTTCCAACGTGACGATCCTGCCCGCCGCAGCCCGTTGGCGCCGCTCCTCGCGAGCAGCCGGGCTGTCGTCACTGTCAACTCGACGGTCGCGCTCGATGCCGCCGTAATCGGGGTCCCCGCGCTCGTGATCGGCCTGCCAAACAACTTGTCCCCGTTCGTCGAGGCAGGGATGATGGCGGGTAGCGAGGGCAATCAACGGATGCGCTGAGACGGATCGTCCATGACGAAGCCTTCCGCCAGTCATTGGCCGACGCGCGTCAGGCGTTCCTGTCGCGGTTCCAGATCGGCTCGGACGGAGGGGCCGCGGAGCGCAGCGCGGCGGCGATCCTCCAACTGGTCGAGGAGGCGCGGCGGGCGGGCCCTGAGCCCTCCGCCTTTTCGTCAGGCTATGCTAGCCTTGAGGGTTCGCCTCGAAGACCCCGTCAGCCGGACGGTCGAGTGCCGCGGCCAGCCGTGAAGTAATGCCTGAATCCCTGAAGATCAAAACGCGCGCGCTCGACGTGCGGTGGAGTCCGTGCTGCGGCGAAACGCCAAGCCGCTGCGACGCCTCCTGCTCGCGACGGGACGCGATCGCGCACCGATCCTCCCGGAAATCGTGCAGATCGAGAGCACGAACCTCTGCAACGCGAAGTGCGTCTTCTGTCCCGCGCGACGAGATGCACCGCAAGCAGGGCGTCATGGCCTTCGATCTCTTCAAGAAGGTCGTGGACGAGTGCGTCGAGCTCGGCATCACGCACGTCCGCGTCCACAACTACGGCGAGCCGTTCCTGGACCGGCAGCTCGTCGAGAAGGTCCGCTACGCGAAGCGAAGGGCATCAGCGAAGTCGGCATGATCAGCAACGGCTCGCTGATCACCGGAGCAGATCGCGCGGGGCATGGTCGAAGCGGGCTCGACGCGATCAACATCAGCGTGGACGCCGCGGGGCAAGGAGGTCTTCGACGCGCACGCGGCTCGGACCTGAACTACGACAAGGTCATCGCGAACATCCGAACGCCTGGTGCGCGTGCGCGACGAGATCGGGCAGGACGCGTCCGAAGCTGATTCTGTCGTTCGTGCGGCAGAACAACTCCGCGGACGAGCAGGCGTTCATCGAACGACTGGAAGCAAGGTCGCCGACAAGATTCACATCACGGACCTGCACAACTGGGCGGGAACGCTGAACACGGAATCGGACGTCAGCTACCCGTGCTACCGGCTCGTGGCTGACGTTCACCGTGCTTGTGGGACGGCCGCGTGTCTCTCTGCTGCGCCGATTTCGACGGCCGGACGGTGCTCGGCGACCTCAATACCTCGACGATCCAGGAAGTCTGGAACGCAGAGCCGTATCGTCGCGCCCGGCGTCTACATCTCGAGAGCGGAGGCCCGGATATCTGCCGCTCGTGCGACCTGCCGCGGAAGGACTCCCCGCTCTGGGTCACGCAAGCTCGCCTGAGCCACGAGGATCCCGCCCAGCTCGCCCCGAACGGCGGCAGAAGGCGTATACTGACCAGACGTCTCTTTTGGAGCTCGAGCCATGAACATGCTGTTGCGCTTTGCGCTGGCGACCGCTCTCGTCTCGACCGTCGCGGCCCCGGCTGCCGCCGGTGAACTGCGCCTTTCGATGGCGGAATGGACGTGTGACGCTGATCGCCAAAGGACGTCACGGTCCGCGAGATCCTCAGCGAATGGGCCCGCGTCGGCCAGACGCGCATCGTCAACGGCGAGAAGCTGACGGGAGGGCCCGTCACGCTGGAGCTGACGGACGTGCCGGAAGCGCAGGCGCTCGACGCTGTTCTCAGGTCGGCGGCAGGCTACGTGATGGCGCCGCGGCTCGCCGGCTCCCTGGGCCCTCGCTGCTACGACCGGATCATGATCCTCGCATCGAGCCGGCCGCCGGTTGTCACCGCGAGCAATCCTTCGCCGTTCACGAACCGGCCGATGCCGCAGATGCCCCAGAACAACCCGGCAGGACGACGACGTGGAGTTCGGCCCGACGGGTGCGAACATGATCAACGGTCCGATCGGCGCGCAGCCTGGTGTCGCCGTGATGCCGCAAGCCGACGATGCCCGGGTTCCCCCTCAGCAGTTGCAGCCAGGTCAGCAGGGGCAACCGGCCCCGGGCGCCGATGACCGCGCCGCGGCCAGGAATGTTGCCACCGCCGGTGAACAACGGACCGGTGAATAACGGACCTGTCATTCCACCGAACCCGTACTCGGCGCGCCGCCCGGACCCGCGGCCCCGACGTTCAGCCGAATCCGCCCCCGCCGCCGACCACACCGCGGGGCCCGGGTGGTCCCGGCGGGTGTAGAGCAGACCGTTTGTGCTGATGCGGGCGGGGTTTGCAGACCGTCGCCAGCGCCCGCCTCGAGGGTCCGACTCTGCCTCGCAATTCGAGTCGATCGAGGCCTCGAGGCCGGGCCCGCGGGCACTGACATTCGAGCGTAGAGCGGGCACCAGGGTTAGAATCCACTTCATGAGCGGCAGCCGCCCGGCGGTTCGCGGCGGCGAGTGCGCGGCGCGCGGCGACTATCATCGGTCGCCGGATCCCTCGCTGGGACTACTATCCGACTTACATCGCGAAGCTCGAGGCGGTGCGGCGCTGGCTCGTGGCAGCTTGGCGCCGGCACACGCGTCCTCGACGCCGGTTGCGGTGAGGGCGTGCTCGTCGACGAGTTCGCCTCGCGGCTTGCGATCGAGGGCCTCGATCAGCACTACTCGTCCGAGCGAGTCCGCGCGGGATCGCTCACGGCGCTTCCCTACGCGGACGGCAGCTTCGATCGCGCGCTCTGCCTCGACGTGCTCGAGCACCTGACGTTCGAGGAACAGCCGAAAGCGCTCGCGGAACTGCACCGCGTGCTCACGCGTGACGGGCAACTGCTCGTATCCGTTCCCAACCTCGCGCACCTGCAATCGCGCGTTCACTTCCTGCTGCGGGGCCGCCTGATCCGCACGGCGTCGGAGCTCAAGCACCCGGGCGACCGCCCTGTCGCTGAATACCTGCAGCTTGCAGACCGTGCCGGATTCGAACTGATCGCGCGTCGTGGGATTTTCCCGACCGTGCCAATACTCACCCGGCAGATCCGCCGCCATCCCCAGGCCCTGTTGCCGGTTGCACCGTTGGCTTTCCCGCCTGCTTCCGGTGCCGGGGTGGTGTTTCCTGAACCTCCTCACGTTCCGGAAACGCTGACGCCTTGTTCCAGAAGTTTCGCGGAGCTCTCCAAGAATCTGGCGGTCTACGGCGTCGGCGACGTCGCCATCCAGATCGTCAGCTTCCTGCTCGTCCCGAGCAATGCGGCAA
>ERZ1370068.2358-contig-1512_pt1 | contig 21084 bp, 37 predicted proteins | sample MGYA00561227_ERZ1370068 | MGnify/ENA primary metagenome ERZ1370068 (study PRJEB38410, sample SAMEA6850437) | metagenome | study: Metagenomic assessment of the ecological functions of the soil: analysis of the soil microbiota associated with the... | reverse complement strand
TTGTACTTCGTTCAGTTACGTATTGCTGTCATCACCGTGACGACTTCGTGGCCGCGCTTCTCAGCCTGCGCGCGACCTCGACTGCTTTATGGGCGCCGATTCCGCCGGTACCCGAGCGCAATCAACATTTACTCATCAGTTCTTCACTTCCTCGATCTTTTCGACCGCCTTGGTGATCACTTCTCGCTGCGCGACGGTGGTCTTCTTGTGCTCGCCGACTTCCGACGCGCGGCACCGAGCCGGCGAGCAGCTGACGGGCGCGGGCGCCGGCAGTGACGACGAACTCGAACGAGTTGGGGAGCTTGCCGCGATCAATCGCCGAGAATGTCCTGACGATGGTTTCGGCATCCGCCCGCATTCTGTCGCAGCCGGGCGCGTTCTGCGACACGATGCTCCGAGACGGTCGACGGCGGCGGTCAGTTCGTCGTTGACCACCACGTAGTCGTACTCGGCGAACGCCGGCGACCTCAATCCGCGCGACCTGAAGACGCCGCTGAATCGCCGCCTCGAGCGTCCTTGCTCCGGCCCGCGGAGGCGCTGCTCGAGAACGGTCGAACGACGGCGGCATCACGAACACCGTGGTCGCGCCGGCAATGCCCGTGCTGACGGACCTTGCCGCGCGCCCTGAACGTCGATCACCAGGACGACATCCTGGCCGGCCGCGAGCAGCTCGTTCGGTGTCGACCGGCGCAGGTGCCGTAGAGGTTGCCGAATACGTCCGGCCCACTCCAGAGAAGTCACCCGGCAGCGATCATCTCTCGAATGCGCTCGGCGTGTCGCAAATTATAATCCACGCCGCTGGTTTCCCCGGCGCGCGGCGGCGCGATGTGTAGGAACGCGACATCTGCAGGCCGCGGCAGCTGCTCGACCAGCCGTTCGACGAGCGTCGTCTTGCCGGCGCCCGACGGCGCCGATGACGATGAAACAGCGGGAGCAAGCCTGCCCCGAGCGGAGTCGAGGGCCGGTCCGAGCGGATTCGAGGGCTACTCAGCGTTCTGCACCTGCTCTCATCTTTTCAAGCTCCGGCCTTGGCCGCGATGATGAGCTCCGGACACCCGCAGACCGTCGGCTTTCGAGCCCATCGTGTTGACCTCGCGGTTCATCTCCTGGAGCAGGAAATCCGAGCTTGCGGCCGCACGGTTCGGCCTCGTCGAGAGCGCACCCAGTGCGACGACGTGCGCCGCGGAACCGCGAGACTTCCTCGCTGATGTCCGACCGCGACGCCGCCGCGGACGATCTCCTGCGCCACGGCGGTTTCGTCCGCCTGCAGTTCGGTGCGCAGCTCGCGCGACGCGCTCGGTCGAGCCGCTGCCTCCATCGCCAGCGCGGCCTTCGTCGGCCGCGAGCCGCGATGCGCTCGACCAGATCGGCGACGAACGTCGCGGCGCTGATCGAGATCGGCGCGCAGGTGGTCGCCTTCGCGCGACCGCATCGTGTCGAGATCGGACGAGCGCCTGTCGATCGGCGCTGCGCGCGCCGGCGCCGCCATCGCGTCACTGCGCTGGTCGTCGTCGTCGGCCTGGCGGTCGCGGATGGTGATGGCCTGCGGCATGCGCAGCAGGTCGCCGGGCGTCAGCGCGCCGGTGACCAGGCCGCGCGCGCGCGCCTGCTCGAGTCGCCGGCTTCGAGCGCGCGGCGCGAAGTCGTCGTTGAACTCGACGTCCACGCCGGGCACCTGCCGCAGCTGCAGCGACAGGCTCAGCTCGACGCGGCCGCGCGCCACGTGTTTGCCGACCGAGCGCGCGCACGCTCGGCCTCGATCGCCGCCAGCGACTGCGGCAGCCGCAGCTGCAGGTCGAGGTACCGGTGGTTCAGCGCGGATCGTCACCGCCGATCGTCGCGCGCTCGTCCTCGCGCGTCACCGACGCGAAACCGGTCATCGATTTGATCATCGGCGCCACCGGTCGGACGGCATGCCGTGCCGCTCGCGCTCATCTTCCGCCCTTCGAGCAGCTGCAGTCTGATAGAGCGTCGCGTAGGCGCCGTCCGGGCCGCGCGAGCAGCTCGTCGTGCCGGCCGATCTCGACGACGCGGCCGCGCTCGAGCACGATGATCGCGTCGGCGCGCCGGATCGGTCGACAGCCGGTGCGCGATGACGAACGACGTGCGGTTCAGCATCAGGTTCGCCAGCGCCTCCTGCACGAGCAGCTCGGACTTCGGCGTCGAGCGCCGACGTCGCCTCGTCGAGGACCAGGATCGGCGCGTTCTTCAGCAGCGCGCGCGCGATCGCGAGCCGCTGCCGCTGGCCGCCCGACAGCCGCTGGCCGCGCTCGCCGATCATCGTCTCGGTAGCCGTTGCGGCAGCGCCGGCGATGAAATCGTGGGCGTTGGCCGCGCGCGCCGCCGCCTCGATCCGCCTCGCGCTGGCGCGCCGGCCGTGCCGTAGGCGATGTTGCTGGCGACGGTGTCGTCGAACAGCACCGTCTCCTGCGTGACGATGCCGATCTGCTGGCGCAGCGACGCCAGCGTCACCTCGCGCGGATGTCGACGCCGTCGATCAGAATCGCGCCGCGCGTGACGTCGTAGAACCGCGGCAGCAGGTTGACCAGCGTCGGTCTTGCCGGCGCCGCTGCGGCCGACAATCGCCACCATCTGCCCGGCGTCGACGCGTGAACGAGACGCCGCGCAGAATCCGGCCCAGCGGCCCTCGTCGTAGCCGAAGCCGACGTCGCGGAACTCGATCGTAGCGCTCGAACGGCGCCAGCGGCGGCGGCGTCCGGCTGCTCCGTGCACCTCGGTGTGCGTGTCGAGCATCTCGAAAATGCGCTCGGCGGCGGCGATCGCCTGCTGCAGGTTGGCGTTGACGCGGCTCAGCTTCTTCGCCGGTCCGTACATCAGGAACACGCGCGCTGAAGAACGACACGAACTGCGCCCGGCGTCATGGTTGCCGGCGGCGATCTGGCGGCTGCCGTACCACAGCGCGCCGGCAATGCCGAAGCCGCCGAGCAGCTCCATCAGCGGCGGCAGGCGTCGACAACGCCGCCGTCACCTTCATGTTCGGTGCGGAACAAGCGGTAGCCGGCCCGCGCGAACTTTCGCCCTCGTGCCGCCTCGGTGCCGAACGCCTTGACGATCCGATGCCCGGTGAACGCTTCGGTGCTGAGGTGCGACAGCTGCTCGAGCGCCTTCCTGGCTGCGCCGGGTCGTGCGGCAGTACGCGCTGACCGAGGCGGACCAGCGGATAGACGATCGAGCGGCGCGCCGGTCAGGCAGAACGAGCGTCAGGCGCGCGTCGTAATAGAACATCAGCGCCGCGAAGCCGACGAGCGCCAGCGACTCGCGCGCCAGGTCGCCGACCGTCTCCGACACCGCCTGCTGCACCTGGCCGACGTCGTTGTTGATGCGCGACAGCAGCTGGCCGGTGGCGCCCTGCGCGAAGAAGCCCGCCGACTGGCCGAGGATGTGGCGGAACAGCTCGTTGCGCAGATCCATCACGACGCGCTGGCCGACGTCGGCCATCAGGTACGACGGACAGCGTACGAGCCCATGCCTTTCAGCAGGTACAACGCGACGATCGCCCAGCCGATGAACGTGACGCCGCTGCTGGTTGGGCGACAGCGTCTGTCGAAGATCGGTTTGATCAGGCAGGCGAGGGCCGGCGGCGCCGATCGCCGTAGACCACCATCCCGAGCAACGGCCCAGGCGAGCCGCCGGCGATACGGCATCGCGAATAGCGGAACAGCCGGCGCAGCGTGGTCGCTGCGCTGCACTAACGGTCTCGGCCGATAGCCGTGCGGATGCGCGCGGTGCCAGTTCCAGGCGGTGCCGACGATCAGCGTCGATCTCCGGCGAAGCGCGGCGTCCAGTGCAGCTCGGCCTGTGCCTTTCTGCGGCGCGGCGTAGAGACCGCGGGATCGCCCGGCCGCCTCGGCGCCGAGCGTCCACGGCACCGGCTCGTCCCGTCACGCGCTCGACAGCGCTGATCACCTCGCGCACCGAATGCGGCCGGCCCGTGCCGAGGTTGTAGACGCCCGACTTCCCCGTTTCGACGAGCGCCTCGAGCGCCTTGACGTGGGCGTCCGCGAGGTCGGTCGACGTGGATGTAATCGCGCAGGCAGGTGCCGTCGGGCGTCGGGTAGTCGTCGCCGAACACCTGCAGGCCGGTCCGCCGGTGCGCCGCGTCGATCGCGCGCGGGATCAGGTGGATCTCCGGCGAGTGATCCTCGCCGATCTCGCCGTCCGGATCCGCGCCGGCGGCGTTGAAGTAGCGCAGCGCCATCGAGTGCATGCCGTGAGCGCGCTCGAAGTGCGGCAGCGCCCGCTCGACGGCCAGCTTGGTCTCGCCGTAGCTGTTGATCGGCCGCTGCGGATGCGTTTCCGACGATCGGCGTCTCGATCGGCTCGCCGTAGGTCGCGCAGGTCGACGAGAAGCACGAAGCGCTGTCACCGCTTCCGCCGCCATCGCCTCGAGCACGCTCAGCGCGCCGACGACGTTGTTGCGGTAGTAGCGCGCCGGCTCGCGCACCGATTCGCCGACGTCGAGAAACGCGGCGAAGTGCATCACCGCGTAGACCTCGTGGCGGCGGATGCGCGTCACGCGACCGCCGCGGCGTCGCTGATGTCGCCCTCGACCAGCTCGCCGCACTTCGGACCGCCTGCGCGATGCCCGGCGACCAGGTTGTCGAAGCACGACGACGCGGTAGCCGGCGCGCGCGAGCGCCTTGGCAGGCGTGGCTGCCGATGTAGCCGGCGCCGCCGGTCACCAGCACCGCGCCGCGGCGTCAGCGGCCAATGGAGAAATACGTGAAGCCGAGCGCGCGCATGTGCTCGGGCGAGTAGATGTTGCGGCCGTCGAACACGACCGGCGACTTCAGCAGCTGACTGCATCTTGTCGAAGTCCGGCTCGCGGAACTCGTTCCACTCGGTGACGATCGCCAGCGCGTCGGCGCCGGTCAGCGCATCGTAGCTCTTCTCGCAGAGCGCGATCCGGTCGCCGAACAATGCGTCGCGCCACTGGCGCGGCCGCCGGATCGTAGGCGCGCATCGCTGGCGCCGAGCGTCGAGCAGCCGCTCGATGATCGGAATCGCCGGCGCTTCGCGCATGTCGTCGGTGCGCGGCTTGAACGCCAGGCCCCACAGCGCGATCGTCCGCCCCTTCAGGTCGCTGAAGTGCGCGCTGCATCTTGCTCGACGAGCCGCTCCTTCTGCGCGTCGTTGACCGCTTCGACCGCTCGCAGAATCCGGAAGTCGTAGCCCTTGATCCCGGCGACGACTTCAGCAGCGCCTTGACGTCCTTCGGAAAGCAGCTGCCGCCGTAGCCGACGCCGGGAAACAGAAACGACGTGCCGATCCGCCGATCCGCGCCGATCGCCTTGCGCACCTGATCGACGTCGGCGCCGACCAGCTCGCAGACGTTGGCGATCTCGTTCATGAACGAGATGCGCGTCGCCAGGATCGAGTTCGCCGCGTAACTTCGCACAGCTCGGCGCTGGCCGTGTCCATCATCATGATCGGCGCGCCGGTGCGCGTGAACGGCGCATACAGCTCGCGCATGATCTCGGCCGCGCGCTGCGTCGCTCGGCGTCGATGCCGACGACGACGCGATCCGGCTTCATGAAGTCCTCGATCGCCGCGCCCTGCTTGAGGAATTCCGGGTTGCTGACCACGCTGAACGGCTGCGTCGTCTCGCCGGCGATCGCGTCGTGACGCGCTTCGCGCCGTGCCGACCGGCACGGTGCTCTTGTCGACGACGACCGTGTAGTTGTTCATCGCCGCGGCCGACGTCGCGGGCCACCGCCGAGCACGTGCTGCAGATCGGCGGAGCCGTCCTCGCCCTGCGGCGTGCCGACCGCGATGAAGACGATGTCCGAGGCCTGCGACCGCCGACGGCGAGGTCGGTGCGTGAAGCGTCAGCCGCTCCTCGTGCGTCGTTGCGCCGGACCATCTCCTCCAGGCCGGGCTCGTAGATCGGCATCTTGCCCGGCTCGAGCGTCGTCGATCTTCGACTGCGTCCTTGTCGACGCAGACGACAGTCGTTTCCGTTCTCCGCCAGGCAGGCGCCAAGCACAAGCCCGACATAGCCCTGTTCCGACGACGGCGATTTTCATTTCACAATAAGATACTGACTCGGAAAGACTTAAACAAGTGCGCGTCCTCATCGACTACCGGCCGGCGCTGCGCGAGCGCAGCGGCGCCGGCGAGTACACGCACGAACTCGTCAGCGCGCGTTGGCGCGCCGGGACAACCGCTCGAGCTGTCGACCTGACGCTTTCTCCAGTTCGTGGAAGGACCGGCTCGACTGCGAGGCCTGAGCTGAGGGCGTGAGGATCGTCGATCGCCGCATTCCCGCTTCGGTGCTGAACTTTGTCTGGCATCGGCTCGGATGGCCGCCGGCCGAAGCGGCTGGCGGGCGGGCGTTACGATGTCACGCACTCGATCGCATCCGCTGATCCTGCCCTCCAGGCACGCAGCGCAGCGTCGTCACCATCCACGATTTGAACTTCTTGACGCACCCGGAACGAACCCGCGCCGAAGTCGCCGCCGCGACTATCCGGCGCTCGCGCGCCGACCACGCGCATCGCGCCGACCGCGTACATCGTGTCTTCGGAGTTCACCGCGCGGAGAAGTGGAGCGTCAGTTAGGCGTCGCGCGCGCGAAGATCGCGGTCTGCCCGGTCGGCGCGCCGGCGTGGACGCCGCGTACGCCAGATCCCGCAGGACGGCTACGTGCTGTTCGTCGTCAGCACGTTGGAACCGCGCAAGAATGTCGCCGGGACTGCTGGATGCCTACGAACAATTGATCGCGAACAGCACGCCAGAAGAATTGCGACTCCGCCGGATCTCGTCCTCGCCGGCAAAGTGACTGACGAAGCGCTCGAGTGGTTGAAGCCAGAATCGAACGCCCCCGCTGAAGGGACATGTGAGGCAGATCGGCTACATCGACCCGACGCGCACCCGCGCTCTTGTGACGAAGCCGCTCGCGTGCTCGTGTTGCCGTCGTTCGAGGAAGGATCGGATTCCGGTGCTCGAGGCGATGACCGCCGGCGTACCGGTGATCGCGTCGCGCCGAGGATCGTTACCCGAGGTGCTGGGCAACGCCGGCATCCTGGTTGAACCGGATCGTCGGAGGAAATCGCCGCTGCGATCGCCCGCTTGCTCGGCGATGCGGGCATTGGCGGCCGGACTGCGTTGCCAAAGGGGTTGCCTCGATCGCACGCGTTTCGCTGGGACGTCACGGCGGCGCGGGTTTACGAGGCATGCCACGACGCCGTGGAGGCTGCATGCGTGATCGGCATTGACGCCGCAGCTGTGCAGCCGCGCGACCGGTGCCGGGCGCTATCTCGGCGGTTTGCTGACTGAGTGGAGCACCAGCGAGCGCGCGCGCGCGCACGAGTTCGTCCTCTCACGCGCCGCAGCCGATTGCAGATGAGCCTCGACGCGAGGCGCTTTCGCGACGCGTCATGTGGCTGGGTCGGGCGGAACATTGTGGAGCAGGTATCGGTGCCTCGCGTCGCCGCCCGCGATCACCTCGATGTCTGGTTCGCGCCGGCCTGATTCGGCGCTGTTGACACTTCAGCGTGCCAGGTGGTCGTCGCCATCCATGACGTATCGTTCGTCGCGCATCCGGAATGGTTCACCGTGGCGCGAGGGGAGCGAGCGGCGTCTAATCGTGAAGAAAACCGGCGCACCGCGCCGGACGGTAGTGACCATCTCCGGAATCACGCGCGCCGAACTGATCGAGCGCCTCGCAATCGCGCCCCAAAAGATCGCGGTCATCCCGCCGGGCATCGATCCGCACCCAGCACCCGCACCCGGCACCGCACCCGGCACCGCACCCGACACCCGGCACCAGCACCAGCACCCAGCACCCAGCACCCAGCAATCGGTCCCAGCCAACGTCCCCCTTTTTCACCGGCTCTGCTCTTCAACCGCCGCCACGTCCCCGATCTGATTCGTGCGTTCGCGCCGATCGCGCGGGCGCATCCAGACGCGTTCCTCGATATCGCCGGCGACAATCGCAGCTTTCCTTTCGAAGATCTGCCAGGCCGTGTCGATGCCATGAACGGCTCGATGGCCGTGTGCGGTTTCACCGCTACGTGACGGAGGAGCAGCTGGCCGGTCTTTACGCGAACGCAGCGGCCTTCGCGTTCCTCTCTGAATATGAAGGCGCTCGGGCTCCATCCCGTTGAGGCCTCGCCGCCGGTGTCGCCGCTGCTGCTCGACACGCCGGTGGCCCGTGAGAGCTGCGGCAACGCCGCGCTGACGCTCCCGCCTCATGACCTCCGGGCGGTCACACGGCAACTCGAGCGGTTGCTGTTTTCGGAATCAACTCGTGCCGAGATTCTCGCCGCCGCGCCGCCGGTGCTCGCGAAATATCAGTGGCCACGAGCTGCACGCGATACCTGGCGGTGCTGGAGTCGAGCCCAGGCGTGATCGACCTCTCGATCATCATCGTCGGCTACAACGCGCGCGTCGATCTCGAACACTGCCCGAGTCGCTCGCGGCCGCTCCGGCCGCGGCGGCGCACGAAACGATCGTCGTGGACAACGCTTCCTCGGATGGCAGCGCCGACGCGGCGCGCGACGCCGGCGTTCACCTGATCGAGGCGGGCGGCCAACATCCGGTTTCGCCCGCGCCAATAACCTCGGGATTCGCGCCAGCACCGGGATCAATCTCCTGCTGCTGAACAGCGACACCATCGTCCCCGCGGGCGCGATCGATGCCTTGCTGGCGGAACTCGCCCGATGGACTACCCTGTCGCGGTGGTAGGCCCGAGGCTGGTGGATGCGACGGGACAGCCCGAGCTCTCATTCGGTCCGATGATCGGACCGATAAATGAGATACGCCAGCAGTGGAGGGCTGCACGGAATGTCACAGCCCTGACGGCGTCCCGGAGTTATCCGGACTGGGTCAGCGGCGCGTGCCTGCTGGTCCGGCGCGCGGACGCCGAAGCTGTCGGGCTGCTGGACGAGCGATTTTTCATGTATACCCGAAGACGTAGATTTCTGCGCGTCGATTCGCGGCCATCGGACGGCGGATCCTGTTCACGCCCGACGTGGAGGTCGTGCATCTGCGCGGCCGTTCGCGCGCCAGCGCGCCGGCCGCGACCGAACGGGCCTATCGCCGCAGTCAAATCGCCTTTTACGAAAAGCATCATCCGGGCTGGGTGCCGCTGCTGAAGGCGTATCTCACCGCTGCGAGGCCGCGGCTGATGCCGGAAACTCGGACACGCGTGACGATTCTCGCCGTGATGCTGGTGATGATGCGTCGAGCGTCTCGATTTACCAGGCGTATCAGCGCTCCCAGGTTCCTGCGCCGTCTCCCGGAGCAGCCGCGATCGATGCAGCGATCGACGAGGCACTGAAAGAGCCAGTGGCCATGCCGGTCGCGCCGGCGGTTGTCGCCGCACAACCGCCGACGAGACCACCCGGCCGGAACCGGCGGTTCCATCACCGTTGTCCCTCGAAGAAGCTCGATCCGCCGATCGATGCCGGCAGTCGTTCGTGTCGGAAGCGCCGGAAGGATTCGGATCAGGGTTTTCATCAAGAGCGCGATACCTTGCTCACCAACGTCCACGTGGTTGGCAAAGCGACTGTCCGCTGCGGTGCGCATGCCAAATAACACGACGCATCGCGCGCGTCGTCGAAACGACCGCTCCCGAGTTGGACGTCGCCATCCTGCGCGTGACCGACGCGGATCAGCGAGACGCAGCCGGTGCTCCTACTGGGGAGCGGTACACGGCGGCACGCCAAGGCCAGGAAGTGATCGTGCTCGGCACCCCGATGGGTTTGCAGAACACCGTTACCCGAGGCATCGTCAGCGCGGTACGGCAAATCGGACCGGTCACGCTCGTGCAAAACCGACGCCGCGGTGAATCCGAGGCAACAGCGGCGGGCCGGTGCTCGATCGCGACGGTATGGTGATCGGCATCGCGACAATGGCGGTGAAAGGCGGGCCTCGGGCAGGGCTGTCGTTCGCGGTCGCGATTGATCACGCGGACCGCGCCGATGCCGGTCAGCGCGTCAGCGGTGCAGCCGAAACCGCCGCTGGCAGGCCTGACCGAGGCGATGACTGGTCATCCGGCGAGCGCGAAAGCGGTGAACTCCGACAGCGACGAGCGACGCGACAACGGGCGCGCTGACAATTCATCCAGACGATCGCCCAGCTGGCCAGGCGCGCCGACGAAATCGACACCTACTGGGCGCAATTCACCAACGCCTGTTATAGCGGACCGATTGCCGGCGGGTTCGCCGTGAACTGGTTCGCGCTGTTCGATGCAAGGGCCGATGAAAGGCGCGGTGGCGCAGGGGTGCAGCCCGCAATTCGTGAATCTGCAGTCGGCGGCCAAGGAGGTTCGCGACCGAGTGCTCGCGGCCGACGAAGGCGGCGCGTCAGGCGAACGTCTATCCAGGATCCCGCCGCGAGGTGTTGCAGAGCTACCGGCTGGATTATTGGTTGCGATAACTGCTCGTCGCCTGCCCTGATATCATCGACACCCTGTGCGGATCGGCATCGATGCGCGAAAGCTGCACGACTTCGGCATCGGCACCTACATCCGGAATCTGCTCCGCCAGCTATCGCGGCTGGATCGGGACACCGATTTCGTGGTGTTGCCAATGCCGGCCCGAGGATCGGAAATCGCTGGCGTCACTCGGCGAAAATTTCCGCGCCGTCGTGGAAACGGCCGGGAACTACTCCATCGCCGAACAGGTGAAGGTGCCCCTCGCGCTCAAGCGCGAGGGCGTCACGACTGTTCCATGCGCCGCACTACGTGCTGCCGCCGCTGGTCCGCTGCACGATCGGTCGGTCACCATTCACGACTGCATCCACCTGATGTTTCCGCAATACCTGCCGAACCGCATCGCGCTCGGCTACGCGCGCGTCAATCGGCATGGCGGCGCAAACGCGCGACCCGCGGTCGTTGACGGTTTCGGAAAGCTCGAAGCGCGACATCCTGCGATTTCGTCGACACGCAGCCCGACAAGATCGACGTCATCTACAACGCCTACGACGATCGGTTCGGAGTCGAACCGCGAGAAGAAGATGTCATCCGGGTGCACGAGACGCTTTCAACTGCATGACGAGTTCGTGCTCTATGCCGGCAACGTCAAGCCGCACAAGAACGTCGAACGACTGATTCGAGGCGTTTCACCTGCGTGCGGCAACGCGGCCTTGATCACCTGAAACTGGTGATCATCGGTGACGAGGTGTCGCGGTATGCGGCGCTCCGGCGGGCGGTCCACAAGCATCAGCTGCACCAGATGCGTGCGGTTCCTCGGCTACCTGCCTGAAGAAACCCTCGCGGTGATGTATCGCCTCGCGGGAGTCTTCGTCTTTCCGTCTCTGTACGAAGGTTTCGGTCTTCCGCCGCTGGAAGCGATGGCCAGCGGCACGCCGGTGGTGACGTCGAATGTCTCATCGCTGCCCGAGGTGGCGGGCGACGCCGCGCTGTTGGTCGCAATCCCTACGAACCCGAGGCGATCGCCGACCGGCATTGCCACCGTGCTGACCGACGAACGGGTCCGCCGCGATCTCCGGGCGAAAGGGCTCGAGCGGGCGCGCCAGTTTTCGTGGGAGGCGTCGGTGCGACGAGTCCGCGACATCTACTTCGAGGCGGCGCGTGGCTAGAATCGCCTTGGTCCACGATTGGCTGACTGGAATGCGCGGCGGCGAAAAGGTGCTCGAAGTGCTGTGCGAGCGGTTTCCGTCGGCTTCGCTCTTTACGCTGGTCCACCTGCCCGGGTCCGGTCAGCCCGGCGATCGAGCGACTGCGGCCGCAGACTTCGTTCATCCAGCGGCTGCCGATGGTTTGCGCTTCTATCGGCAGTATCTGCCGCTCTTCTCCACCGCAGTCGAGCAGTTCGACCTCGATGGCTATGACGTCATCGTCAGCGTCAGCCACTGCTGCGTCAAGTCGGTCGTCAAACCAGGAGCGCGAAGCACATCTGTTATTGCCTGACGCCGATGCGCTACGCGTGGGACCAGTTCGACGCCTATTTCGGACCTGAACGGGTCGGGCCCGATCGCCAGTCGGGTCATGCGGCCGGTAATGGCGCGACTGGCCCGATGGGACCGCGCGACCGCGGACCGCGCGGACCGCTATGTCGCTATAAGTCATTATGTTGCGGGCAGGATCCGCCGATACTATAATCGCGAAGCGACTTGTGGTCTATCCCCTGTCGACACCGACTTTTTCTGTCCCGACGCTGCGGAACCGGCCATAACCGGTCGGCGCTGATTGTTTCAGCCCTGGTCCCCTATAAGCGCATTGAGATTGCGATCGACGCGTGCCGCCTCGGCCGGCGTGCCCCTGACGGTTGCCGGCGACGGTCCGGATCGCGCGCGGCTCGAACGCCGAATGGCGACGGCAGCAACGTCCGTTTCATGGGACGCGTGTCCGACGACGAAATCCGCGATCTCTATCGACGGTCCGCGGTGACGCTGCTGCCCGGGCGAAGAGGATTTCGGGATTGTGCCCCTCGAGGCGCAGGCCTGCGGCCGCGCCCGTGGTCGCGTCGGCGCGCGGCGGGGCGGACGAAACCGTCATCGATGGCGAAACTGGCACGCTGGTCGACGATTCCTCGGGCCGAGCGCGTTTGCCGACGCGATCGGCGCAGCACGCTCGATCGCCCGTTCGATCGCGCCGGGATCCGCGCTCACGCCGAGCGCTTCAGCCAGACACAACGCTTTGGCGACGAGATGCAATCGCTGATAAACGGCGTATCCATCGACCTGTCCACACGTAGCGCCGGTTGGCGCGGGGAGGCTTGTAGGCGGATGCTACGCCGGCATAACCGCCTGCTCGTCACCCTCTACGTCCTGTCCGACGCGGCGATCGCGGTGTCGGCGTTCATCATCACCTACGCGCTGCGGTTTCACGACCGGCTCTGATTCCAATCCCGAAGGGCATCCCGCCGCTCGGCGGTGCATCAACATCCTGCCGTTCATCGCGGTGTTGCGTCCCGCTGGGTTTCCACCTGCAGGGACTGTATCGCCTGCGGCGCGGGCCGCATCGCGCGTCGACGATTTCTTCGGCGTGTTCGTCGGCATCGATCCTCGCGGTCGTGTTCGGCATCGTTGTCGACGTTGTATACGCAGATTTATTTCGCCAGCTCGAACGCCCGCGACACCGGCGCGTTCGAGGTTTCGCAATGGGCGTGGGCGATCTTCCTGAGTCATCAACGTCGCGCCTGACCTACGCGTCGCGCGAGGTCGTGCGCGAAGTGCTCGAGCGACGCTGGCGTGCCGGCATCGGCCTCAAAGCGCGATGCTGATCGCCGGCTCGGGCGAGCTTGGTCGGCTGGTCGCCGACAAGATCCTCGAGCATCGCGAGCTGGGCTATCAGATCATCGGCTTCGTCGACGACAAGGCGCGCGGGCGATCATCTCGGCTATCGCGGCCTGCCGCTGCTCGGCACGATCGATGAGGCTTCGGATATCTGCCGCGCGCGAGGCGATCGATCATCTCTACGTCGCGCTTGCCGCCGGAGCAGCATCGTCCAGCATGCTGCGAGCTGATCGAGAGCACCAGCCGTGAGTTCGTCGACGTCAAGGTCGTGCCCGATCTGCTGCAGGTGATCGCGCTGCGCGCCCGGCTCGAAGACCTCGACGGCGTGCCGGTCATCAACATCAACGACGTCCCGCTGCAGGGCTTCAACAGCGTCGTCAAGCGCGCGATCGACATCGCGATCTCGTCGTCGGCGCTGGTCGTGCTGGCGATCCCGTTCTGGCGATCGTCGGCCTGCTGATCAAGCTGACATCGCGCGGCGCCGGTGTTCTACTGCCAGGAGCGGATGGGCCTCGACGGCAAGCTCGTTCATGATCTGACAAGTTCCGGTCGATGCACGACGATGCCGAGGCGGAAACCGGCCCGGTATGGGCGAGCGAAAACGACCCGCGGCGTGACGCCGCTCGGACAAGTTCCTGCGCCAGTCGAACATCGACGAGCTGCCGCAGCTCTGGAACGTCCTGCAGCGGCGACATGTCGATCGTCGGCCCTCGGCCCGAGCGCCCGCACTTCGTCGCACAGTTCAAGCACCAAGATCCCGTCCTACATGCTGCGCCACAAGGTGAAGGCCGGGCATGACCGGCTGGGCGCAGGTCAACGGCTGGCGCGGCAACACGTCGATCGAGAAACGCATCGAGTACGACCTGTATTACATCGAGAACTGGTCGGTCAGCCTCGACATCAAAATCATGTGGCTGACGCTGCTGCGCGGTTTCTTCCACAAGCATGCATACTGACCCGGGCTTTATCTGGTCATTTGTCGTTTGGTCATCTGGTCATTGATTGATCAATTGAACAATTCAGACCTAAATGACCAGATGACTAGATGAACAAATAATCTATGTCTCAGCGCATTGTGATCACCGGAGCCGCCGGCTTCATCGGCTCCCACCTCGCGGAAACCCTGCTCGATCGCGGCTACTACGGTGATCGGCATCGACAACCTGCTGACCGGCGACACCGGCAACATCTCGCACCTGCGTCAACCGCGACTTCACGTTCATCAAGCACGACGTCACCAACTACATCTACGTCGACGGCCCGGTCGACTTCGTGCTGCACTGGGCGAGCCCGGCCAGCCCGATCGACTACCTCGAGCTGCCGATTCCGACGCTGAAGGTCGGCGCGCTCGGCACGCACAAGGCGCTCGGCCTGGCGAAGGCCAAAGGCGCGCGGTTCGTGCATCGCGTCGACCTCCGAGGTCTACGGCGATCCGCTCGAGCATCCGCAGAAGGAAACCTACTGGGGCAACGTGAACCCGGTCGGGCCGCGCGGCGTCTACGACGAAGCCAAGCGCTTCGCCGAGGCGATGACGATGGCCTATCACCGGTACCACGGCGTCGACACGAAGATCGTCCGGATCTTCAACACCTACGGACCGCGCATGCGCGTCAACGACGGCCGCGCGGTGCCGGCGTTCATGTCGCAGGCGCTGCGCAACGAGGACGTCACCGTGTTCGGCGACGGCTCGCAGACGCGCAGCTTCACCTACATCACCGATCTGGTGGACGGCATCATCCGGCTGATGCTGTCGTCGGAGAACGACCCGGTCAACATCGGCAATCCGGTGCGAGATGACGATCAAGCGAGATCGCCGAGACGATCATCCGGATGACCGGATCGAAGAGCAAGATCGATCTACAAGCCGCTGCCGACCGACGACCCGAAGCAGCGCCGGCCCGACATCACCCGCGCCCGCACGCTGCTCGGCTGGGAGCCGAAGGTGCAGCTCGAGGAAGGGCTCGTCAAGACGCATCGAGTAGCTTTCAAGACCAGATAGTCGGGCTACCGCCGATCGCGGCGGAGCTCTGCGCAGCAGTGTCGTGCGCCCCGATGAGCTGCCGGTTCAGAATCTCTTTCGCCACGCGCAGCAGGTCGGCAATCATCGGGTCGGCGAGCGCGTAGGTGACGCTAGTCGCCGCCTTGTGCCGCGGTCACGATGCCGCTGATACACGCAGCCGCCCCAGTTGCTGCGACACAATCGGTTGGTCCGATCGACAGCTTCTGCTGCAAGCGCCTGCACGTTGTGCGCGCCTGAGGAAGCCAGGACCTCGAGCAGTCGAATCCCGGACCGGATGCGCCAGAGCGCGCGGAAGAATTCGGCCTTGAGGGTTTGCAGCTCGCGTGACAGAGTGCCGGTGTGCGTCGCTCGACGGCGCGGGCCGCATTCGTTCGAGCGGGTTCGGCTGTTCATGCGGCAGGCTCCGAGGGACGTTTGGGTTCGTCGTGCAGTTGTTGCGCGCGCGCTAACAGCTTCGCGGATGTTCGCACCAGAAGTTACGATCGCCGACGTGCCGGTGAAAGTCAGGCTCGCTTCATCAACGCTGCCCGGCTGATTCGCGCGCGCCGCACAGAATCAGCTGGCGACCGGACGCATGCAGCGCGTCCGCCAAGATCTTCGATCGCCCGCAGTCCGGTGGCGTCGATCGCGGTCATGTGCCGCAGGCGAAGAATGCACGACCTCCGGGAGCGGAATCGACGGCTTCCGTGATCGACACGCAGCTTGTCGGTCGCCCCGAACAGAAACGGGCCGTGGATCGCGATAGATCGCGCACGTACCGGGCGAGCGTGTGCAGGCAGCAGGCTGTTCGCCCGCGCGTCCGTCCAGCGCTTCGTCGGTCACCGCAATCGACTGTGGTGGTATCGGCGACGCGGCGAATGAACAACAGCGCCGCGAGCATCATTCCGACTTCAACCGCAACCGTGAGGTCGGCGAACACCGTCAGGCGCGAACGTCACCAGCCAAACGGCGACGTCGGTCTTCGTCAGCCGCAGCAGTTCCGGAATCTCGCCCCACTCCCCCATGTTCCACGCGACCACGAGCAGAATCGCCGCCAGCACGGCCAGCGGAATCGGCGCCGCGAGCGGCGCAGCGCAGCGAGCAGCACGAGCAGCAGCGTCAGAGCGTGAACAATGCCGGCGACCGGCGTCCGCGCTCCGGCGCGGATGTTCGTCGCGGTCCGCGCAATCGCGCCGGTCGCCGGCAGCCCGCCGACCAGCGGCGACACGATGTTGGCGAGACCCTGCGCAACCAGCTCCGTGTTCGAGTCGTGGCGATCGCCGCTCAGCTTGTCCGCGACCATCGCCGACATCAGCGATTCGATGGCCCCGAGCATCGCTGACCGTCATCGCCGGCGACAGCAAGCCGGGAATCAGCGACGGGCGAAAGCTGGGAACGCGACAGGTGCGAGCCAGCCCGACGGGATGCCGCCGAACCTCGAGCCGATCGGTCTCGATCGGCAGCTTCAGGGCCCGACGGCGCCATCGTCAGCGCGACCAGCGCCGAGAATCGACGCCGGGCAAGCGCGGAGCGCAGCCGGCGCGGCCGCGAAGATGATGCGCGAGCGCAGCTGACTGCAACGATGGTCGCATGGCCACGACACGGTGTCGGCGTAGGCAATCACCGTGACCATGCGCGGATAGAACTCGCCGGGCACGCGGATCGGGCTTCAATCCGAAGAAATCGCGGAGCTGGGTGCTGGCGATCAGCACCGGCGATGCCGTTGGTGAACCCGACGACGACCGGCCGCGGAATGAAGCGGACGGCGGATCCGAGTCCGGCGGCGCCCAGCACCACCAGGATCACGCCGGCCATCATCGGTGCACATGAACAGGCCGTCAACGCCGTGTTTCGCTGACGATGCCGGCGATGACGACGACGAAGCGCGCCGGTTGGGCCCGGCGATCTGGGTGCGCGATCCGCCGAGCGCCGAGCACGATGAAGCCGGTGACGACGGCCGCAATACGGCCAGCCTGCAGGCGGCGTCGCTCGGAAGGCGATCGAAAGCCATCGCCAGCGGCGGCGCCACGCAAGGCCGACCGTGACGCCGGCAGTCAGATCATGGAAGGCGGTCTCGACGGTCGTAATGGGCCAGCGCGTCGAGCAGCCGGGGCTTGAATATAGGGTATTACTATATTATCGCAGCTGCGGATCGGGTGGAGACAGCGGCGCGCGCCTCTGCCAGGCGCTGACGCCGACTCCCGGCCACACGTTAGAATCCCGCCGTGAGCGGCCCCGCTGTTCCCCGCCTTCCAGGTTAATCCAGGTGGACGACGCGGGACAGTTGTTCATCTCGCCGGCACTCGAAGATTTGGGGGCCCGTCGCCGCATCGGGCATCGACGTCGTCATCGATCTGGAAGGCGGTCTCGACGCTGTTATTCCTACCCGCTCCAACGATTGCCTTTACATCTACTTTCCGATCACCGACGACAACCAGGTGACACCCCACTTCGCACGCCACGGCTGCGCGCGATTGCCAGGCTCGGCGCGTCGCTGATTGCGGGCGCCACCGCGTCCTGTCGCACTGCGGCATGGGCTTTAACCGCTCCGGCACTGGTCGCCGGCTTGATCATGATCGAGCTCAGGACGCCCGGCGCCGCAGTCGTGGAACGCCTGCGCGAGCGGCAGCCCGGTGCGCTGATTCAATGACAGAGCCCGTGCAGAGGTGCTGGCGGGACCGTAGGAAACTTAGAACTTAGAACTTAGAACTTAGAACTTAGAACTTAGAACTTAGAACTTAGAACTTAGAACTTAGAACTTAGAACTACGAACTGGGACCCCCGCCGAGTCGGGCAATCGCAGCTTTTACTTCCCGAGTTCTAAGTTTTTAGTTCCCGGTTCAGCCCTTGGTTCTCAGTTCTAAGTTCTAACTCTCCCTTCCACCTCGATATACCCCGCGGTTTCGTTGGCGACATCCTGGCCGCGGATCTGCTCGACGACCGCGAATGACATGTCGATTCCCGCCGACACCCCGGCAGACGTGAATACCGTCGTGGACGACGCGGGCTTCGCCGGCTTGACGCGGCGGATCGATGGGCGCGGATAGACGAGCAACTCGTGGGCGGCCCGAATGGAGTCGTCGCCTCCCGATTCCTTAGCCCAGACCGGCCTTCAGCCAGCAGCAGGGCCGCCGCTGCACGCTGACGTCACCTGCGAAACCCGCGGGCCTATGGTGCGCGCAAGCCAGTCGAGCGTCTCCCGATCGTCCAACAATGGACGTGTCCCAAAACCGCCGGGAATCACCAAAATACTGATCGGCGGCGCATCATCCCAGCGCGCGAAATCGGGAATCAACTCGCAGGCCGCCGACGGCGGTGACGACGTCGTGGCTGCGCGCGACGGTGGTGAAGACGCGAAACGGCGCGCTGTCGTCAGAGCGGCGCGAATCTGCCCAGGTGAACGGTTCGCGTTCGGGAAAACACCTCGCAGGCCCGCGCAATCGAAGGCACTTCGACGTCGTTGAAGAGGAAGATTCCGACGTTGGTCGCCATGCGTCTCGTTGCTCGCTGCTCGCCGCTGGTCGCTCGTTGCTTTGTCAGTCGAGGTTCTCACTCGACATTTAGCAGGAAGTGCCCGGGCCTGGCCTGATTTCGCCTTCTCGCACGGGCAGTCCCTCCTCGACGAAATTGAGCCTGCGGTAAAACGGCGGTAGCTCGGGTCTGGAGGCTGAGAATCCGGATACCGATCGACCGCACCCGGCGTCCGCGAGCCACAATGCTGTCCTGACCGCCGCCATCATCTGACGACCCAACCTCGGTCCCCCTGCCGCGACGGGATCGACCGACAGCATGCCGAGATACGCGCGAAAACCGCGTTTGCTCGACGTAGGCGCACATTTCATCGATCGGCTGGGCATGATCTTCGGCATCGACCACCAGGAATACGCCGGATTGCAGCAACCGCAGGATTTCTGTCGAGCGATCGTACGCTCGCCGTCCACAAACGCCTTCTCAACCAGGCGAAGGCGGCATTGACCGAGATCGACAATCGCGGGCGCGTCTGCCCGGCGTGGCGGTCCGCCACCGGCAACCCTGACGGCGCCGAGACGATCTACCTCGCGCCGAAAGCGCTGGACGGACCGCTCTTTCAGCCGTGCCGCGACTTTCTTCGCGATTGCGCGGCTCGGCGTTGGTCTCAGAGCGAATCGATCAGCCGTGCCGCGCCTGCAGCCTACTGCGGCCTCGTCGATTGCGCGATCGAACGCCGCTTCGTTCGCTTTCGACGGCCTGGTGAAGACCGCTCAACTTGCGGACGAACTGCAACGACGCCGCGCGGATCTCCTCGTCAGTCGCCGGCGGATCGAAATTAAAGAGCGTTTTGATGTTTCGGCACATGGGCGGATCCTCGGCAATGCAAAATGCAAAATGCGGTAATTGCAGAATGCAGATTTGCAGACCACACGACTTCATCGCGTCCAGTTTCCGATACTTGATCCGGTGCGGCTGGTCGGCTTCGGCGCCGAGGCGGCGCGTGTGCGATCCGCCTCGTAGTCCTGGTAGTTGCCCTCGAACCACACCACCTCGCTGTCGCCTTCGAACGCGAGCATGTGCGTGGCGATGCGGTCGAGGAACCAGCGGTCGTGGCTGATGACGACGGCGCAGCCGGCGAAGTTGCAGCAGCGCCTCCTCGAGCGCCCGCAGCGTGTCGACGTCGAGGTCGTTGGTCGGCTCGTCGAGCAGCAGCAGGTTGCTGCCGTTCTTCAGCAGCTTGGCGAGGTGGACGCGGTTGCGCTCGCCGCCCGACAGCGTGCCGACCTTCCGCTGCTGCGTCGCGCCCTTGAAGTTGAACCACGACACGTAGGCGCGCGACGCCACCGTCTGCTTGCCGAGCTCGATCTCGTCGTTGCCGCCGGAAATCTCCTCCCAGACGGTCTTGTTCGGCGTCGAGCGCGTCGCGGCTCTGATCGACGTAGCCGATCTGCACGGTCTCGCCGAGCCGCAGCGTGCCGCCGTCCGGGCTTCTCCTGCCCGGTGATCATCCGGAACAGCGTCGTCTTGCCGGCGCCGTTCGGGTCCGATCACGCCGACGATGCCGCCGCGCGGCAGCGTGAAGTTGAGGTCGTCGATCAGCAGGTTGTCGCCGTAGCCCTTCCGCAGGCCGCGCGCCTCGACGACGATGTCGCCGAGGCGCGGGCCTGGCGCGATGTAGATCTCGGCCGACTCGATCTTCTGCGCCGTCTCCTCGCTGCAGCAGATCCTCGTAGGCGTTCAGACGCGCCTTGCCCTTGGCCTGCCGGGCGCGCGGCGACATCCGGATCCATTCGAGCTCGCGCTCGAGCGTTCGCTGCCGCGTCGTCTCGGCCTTCTCTTCCTGCGCGAGCCGGTTCTGCTTCTGGTCGAGCCACGACGAGTAGTTGCCCTCCCAGGGAATGCCGCGGCCGCGATCGAGCTCGAGGATCCAGCCGGCGACGTTGTCGAGGAAGTAGCGGTCGTGGGTGACGGCGACGACGGTGCCCGGGTAGTCCTTCAGGAAGCGCTCGAGCCAGGCCACCGACTCGGCGTCGAGATGGTTCGTCGGCTCGTCGAGCAGCAGCAGGTCTGGCGACTGCAGCAGCAGGCGGCAGAGCGCCACGCGGCGCCGTTCGCCGCCCGACAGCGTCGACACGTCGGCATCCGGCGGCGGCAGACGCAGCGCGTCCATCGCCAACTCGAGCCGTGAATCCAGGTCCCACGCGCTGGCCGCTTCGATCTTGTCTCGGCAGCTTGCCCTGCTCTTCGAGGATCTTTGTCCATTTCTCCGGGCGACAGACCTGCACGAGTTTTGGCGTTGACGTCTGCCGTAACGGGTCAGCAGGGCTTTGATCAGGGCAACGCCTCTCGACGTTGCCCAGCAAGCAATACGTAACTGAACGCGCTACC
>ERZ1370068.2881-contig-2010_pt1 | contig 21089 bp, 31 predicted proteins | sample MGYA00561227_ERZ1370068 | MGnify/ENA primary metagenome ERZ1370068 (study PRJEB38410, sample SAMEA6850437) | metagenome | study: Metagenomic assessment of the ecological functions of the soil: analysis of the soil microbiota associated with the... | reverse complement strand
GTAATACTTCGTTCAGTTACGTATTGCTCCGAGAGCGGACAAGGCGTCTCGCACAATCGTGTCGTGCACACCGAGCAAAGCCATGGCCGCCTCGTCGCCCAAGCGATTGAGTCAACGTCGTTGAATCGACAACGTCCGTGAACAGAACGGTTCGGATCCCCGGATCTCGTGCGTCGGCTCCGCCGCCGGAGCAGAATCACAGCTCCCGCCGCATTCGTTTCGAGACCACCGAGAAATCCTTCTGCGAGCTCGGGCTGTATCTCAATAATCTTCTCCGCGCATCATGCCATGGGCTTCACGATGGACGCACTGTGCTGCCTTCGGCGTTTGGCGCATGGACAGAGACAAAAAACTTTCCCTTCATTCTCGTTCACCCAGTATTTGGTGTACTCGACGCCGTATTTCCGCTGCGTCTCCATATCCTTCCGCATGAGCCTTTGCGACGTCTTCTCGGCAGTCGTTCCTCCGGAAGACTGTGAATGTCCATGTATAACGGCATAGCGAAGATTTTAGCGCGATATGACGCGATGCAAAACGCTGATCTTGGCCGGGTGGCTTAGCGTCTGGTAAACGACGCAATAACGCTCGGTCAGACGAATCAACGTGGCGAGCTGTTCTTCGCTGGCGTCAGTGTCCAGATCGAAGTTCAGTCGAATTTGCTTTGAACCCAACCGGCACATCTTTGGAGACGCCGAGCGTGCCACGAAAATCAAGATCGCCTTCCGCTCGAATCGTTGCGCCGCGCAACTGGAATGTTCAGAGCGGTGGCGACTGCGCGCAACGTGACGCCCGCGCATCCTACCAGTGCCTCGAGCAGCATATCGGCCGAGCACGCGCTACGCCCATCGCCTCCTGTCGCCGGATGAAGCCCGGCTTCGACGCGCGCCTTTCCGGTTTCGATTTTGCAGGTGATATTTTCGCCGATTCGTCCCTTCTGCCCGAAGAGTGACCAACGCGGTCTCAGGACGCTCTCGATACTGCGCTTTGAGCGGCGCCTGCAATGATCTTAGCTCATCAGCATTCATTGGATACTCGCTTCCGTTGTAGAGGCGTTTGTGTCAAACGCCTGCAATCTGAATCGGCGACTGCTGCGATGCGCCGCTACAACTGGTCGGCTTGATGTTTTGGTTCACGCGAAAGAAATTATCCAGGGTCGTATTTGTTTTTGATCGCGACCAGCCGCTCGTAATTGTCGCCGTAGGTTTTCTTCACGCGTTCTTCTGCCTTCGTCGCCCATCAAAAAGTTTACATACGCTCCGCCAGCTGAATAGGGATGCAAGCGCATCATAGTAACTCTTCGTCCACGGAGATGATTTTTTCCTTGTTCGCCGGATCAGGATCAACGCCGACCATCACCTGCGCCCAGTTGGCATCGCGATAATTCCAGGCGGTATCGGTTTTGCCGACGCGTGCTGCGGCGCCGTTGATCGGATACATGTGCATGGTGGAATGCATCGTGGGAAGCGCTTCACCAAAGCGAACGTGTTGCGCAATCGCGTCGTCGCTTAGCTTCGTTCACGAAATCGGCGCGCCAATACCACTGCAAGCCCGGAGGATAGAGCGCGTCGAACATGCTTTGCAACGCCGGCTGCGGCAGCGGACCTACAAAATCGAGCGCAGGCTTTCTTGAAAGCGCGGATCGGCTTGAATGTTTCTTCTGCTTTCGTCCTGGGGCCCGGCATATGCCCAAACCACGCCGCACATTTTTTCATGTGCAGATGTTCGGGAAAGGCGGCGCAGGCGGCACGGTGAGGAAAGCAAAGAAGCCATTCAGATCGTCAGGAGCTGCGGGAATCAGTTCGCGATACCATTTCATTACATCGGCTGCTTCGCTCAATTCGTACAGCATCGGGCCGCCATAGATCGTGTCGATCGGATGCAGCTTGAATGTAAAAGAGGTTACGACGCCGAAGTTTCCGCCACCACCGCGAAGCGCCCAGAACAAATCGGAATTTTCATCGGCATTCGCTTTTACAAATTTGCCGTTGGCCAATACGACATCGGCCGAGACGAGATTATCAATGCTCAAGCCGCATTTGCGGGTGAGATGTCCGATTCCACCGCCGAGCGTCAATCCGCCAACGCCAGTGGTAGAAATGATTCCGCTGGGCGTCGCCATGCCGAACACATGCGTGGCATGATCGACATCGCCCCAGGTGCATCCGCCGCCGACCGTGACGGTGCGCGCTGCCGGATCAACCCGCGTATATTTTATCGGGCTCAGATCGATGACCAAACCGTCATCGCAAATTCCCAAGCCTCCCGCGTTATGATCCGCCGCTGCGGATCGCGAGGAGCAGATCGTTCTCTCTCGCAAAATTCACCGAGCGGATTACGTCCGCCACGTCCGCGCAGCAGCGCAATCAAACGCGGCTTTTTGTGGATCATTCCGTTGTACACCTTGCGGGCTTCATCGTAATCCTTGTCGCCCGGCTCGATCAGTCGGCCGCGCAGGTTTGCTTTGAAATCGGCAATGGCATTTTCGTTAAGCATGACGAAGTGTTCACTCGAAACGATCTTACGGTCAAGACACTGAGTCTCGAGCATTTTCATTGAGATAGTTGACCGGTGCGGCGCTAATATGCCTGCGCATTGAAGCTAGGCGATGTTTGACGCGGACAGATACTGGACTCGGCGGGAGTTTTTGAAACTCGCCGGCCGGGCGGGACTGCTCAGCGCGGTTCCAACTCTGGCGAGCGCTGCTGCGACGCTCAACTCCGACACGGTTTGCATCTCGATCCTGCACACGACGGACTTCCACGGCCATATTTTGCCAACCTCCGATTACGACGGAAATCCTGATCGCGGCGGGCTGGCGCGTTGCGCTACGCAGATCCGGCGCTGGCGACGGCAGAATCCAAACTCGATCTTGATCGACGTCGGCGACGTGTATCAGGGCACTGAAGTCAGCTTGCGAAACAAGGGCGAACTGATGATCGATCTGTTCAATCATCTCGAATACGACGCCTGGGTCGTCGGCAATCACGAATTCGATTGGGGAATCGAGCCGTTTCGAACACGCGTTGCAAAGATCGAGCAATGCCAGTTCTGGCTGCGAACACGTTGATTGGAAGGAAAACCGGCCGGCGAATTTCCGGATGCGAAACATCCATTTGCAAAAATTCAGCCGTTCATTTTGAAGGAAATCGCAGGGATCAAGACTTGCGATCATCGGAGTCACGACGCCGGGGATGGCGTTTTGGCTTCGGCCGCGAATTTACCAGGGGAATCGATTTTCAGCATCCGGTCGAGCCCGTTCGCCGCGCGATCGCGAGAGCAAAGAGTGAGAGGCGCGGACGCGATTGTGCTAACCGGTCACATGGGACTGAAAGCCGCGCACCGGCGGCGATGATTTTGCGAATACAGTCATGGCATTGACTTCGGAATTTCCGGAGATGGCGGTGTTCATCGCCGGTCATACTCATCAGGATGATTCCGAGTCGCCTAACGAATGGCGTGCTTGTTTACGCAGGCGGATCACTTCGGGATTCACGTGGGGCGCGTCGATCTTCTCTTCGATCGCAATTCAAAGAAGCTGCTGCGCCGCGAAGCGATCTGCGAGCTGATGGACAACCGTTTCGACTTTGATCACGATGGTTATTTCACGAGCGAAATCGCAGCTGGCCGAATCGGAGGCCGCGCTGTCGCAGCCGATCGGCGAATTGGCCGAGACACTGCGTGGTCGCAGTCGTCCTGGCCGGCCGAGCGACGTCGAGAGACTGATCGGCGCGGCAATCATGGAAGCGTTGATGGGAACGAAGCGTGCCGGTTGATGGCGTCGATGCACGGGACGTTCGATGATAAAGCCGATTTGGTCGCCGGCCCGAAAACGGTTAACGACGTCTGGAACATGATTCCTTACGAAAACTACATTGTGACGGCGCAACTCTCGCCTGAGGAAATAAAAGATTGCGATGGAAGATGTGTTCGCCAGCCACGAAAAGCGCAATCTGCTCGGCTTCGAACGTGAAGACGGAAGGCCGCGGCGACGACCGTAAGATCGTCTCGATGGCTCTGGCTAACTGGACGAGCCGCTCGATCGCAGCAAGAAATACGTCATCGCGTTTAACAGTTTCGATGCACGCAGCGGCGGCCATCATTTCATGAAATTGCGCGCGTTGCTCGAGACGCCGGAGGCCAATTGCATCCTGCATCCGGTGCAAACCCGCGATGCGCTCATCGGTTACTTCCAGCGTCACAAAATCGTCCATCGGATGGCCGCGATGAAGACCCTGGCAGTCGCGGCCTAAACTTCAGTTCTGCTTGCAAAAACGACGCATCCTGCTTGCCTATTCCGCCCATGCGCGCTCGGAACATTTTGCCATGATTGGTTTGCTGCTCACTACTGAACTTGCGTCGTCACAAACGGTAAAAATTGCCTCACCGACACCGACACCGACGCCAGCGCTGCCGGAGCTCCGGCCCGCACTGCTGGGGCAGGCCCCGATTCGCTTGATAAACAAGATCGACACTGCCGATCTGATTAAGAAGGGTCAGAAAGACGCCGCAGTCATGTTTTCCTGTCTTGTGCGCGCCGACTGGCGATGTCGTTCGGAGTGCGGCTTATCGCGGCACGCGGGGATCAGAATTGCTCGAGCAGGAAGTATTAAAACGCCTGGCAGACACGAAGTTTATTCCCGCGATTCATAATCACCAGCCGGTCGATCGCCGTTTTTTACGGCACCGGCAACGTTCGCGGTCGTGAATGGCAAACCGCGACTGCGCATCTTTTCCAATCAGCAACTGGAGGAAGTGAAAAAGGAAAACGATTTCATCGATCCGACAACCCTATGTTGGCCCCGGCTCAAAGTTCACCGGAATACATTATCCCCGACACGGGCACTACAGTGAGGTTGACTGGCGTTGTCGAACTCGCGCTCGAGGTCGATGCCGCAGGAAATCTGAAGGACATGCAAGGTCGTAACCGAGGAGCCGCCGTAGTCTCGGTTTCGGCCAGGCGGCCCTGTCCGATTTCAACGGCGCAAAATTTATTCCGGCGTTCCGCAACGGCAAACCTGTCGACAGCAAAGTTACGGTTCCGGTTTATTACAAGCCATCAGGGCAGTGACTGGTCACCCGCCGATTTGCATGGCTCGTGAATATGTCGTTCTGGCTGCTATGTTGCTAGCCGCTGTTTCCCGACGTGATCGAGGCACACTTCGAAGAATGCCATCTACAACTTCGATGGATTTCGAGCAACGTAAATGAGTCGTGAATGGACACACGATCGAGGCGACTGCCAATGCGATACACACGATGGAAATATCTGGTGAGACACTCGGTCCATCAAGTAAGAAGCGTCGCGGCAGTGAACAAGATTGTCCGCGCGTCTTTTTTAAACGTGATCCGCTCACTTGCGCGCGCGAGTTGATCGGCACAGAACTGATTTGGGATGATTGTTCGGGAATCGTTGTCGAGGTGGAAGCGTACGCGGCAATCAACGACGAGGCGGCGCATACCTTTACACGGCCGAGCGCGCGCAGCTTTATCGAGCGAAACAATGCGGGTGCCGCCTATGTCTATTTCAATTATGGAATGCATTGGATGTTGAACGTGCTGGTCAAAGGCGACGAGAACGGTTTCGTCCTCATTCGCGCGCTAGAGCCGAGAAAAGGCATCGGGACAAATGAAGAAACGTCGCGGACTTGATGATGTGAAACGTCTTTGCTCGGGACCTGGCAAGCTCACGCAGGCGCTCGACATTACCAATCGTCATCATGAAATGGATTTGTGCTCCGACCCGCGATACTGCTTCGCTCGCAACGCAGACAACGCCTGCGGATGTGGTAGCCGACCAGCGCATTGGGATCACGCGCTTCTGCGCATTATCCATGGCGTTTCACGCTGAGGGAAGCGAGTTTGTAAGCCGCGCGGTGAAAACGCTAGGTGGACGCGTTGTCCTCAACGCGTTAGCATGCGCTCTGCCGGCTGATGTTGTCCAGTGCGTTCGGCGTCTTGTCATCGTCTTCGAGAAGACGATCCACCTCATTGACTCCCGCATCTCTTGATAGAAGTTCCTCATCCGGATGAATCGAAAGAAACAGCGCGTTTTACTGGGGATGAGCGGTGGAGTGGACTCCAGCGTCGCAGGATATTTGTTGCGCGAGCAGGGCTACGAGGTCATCGGCGTGACCATGAAAGTATGGCCGCAGGATTGCATCTCGCGCGCGGAAGACAAATGCTGCGGGCCGCAAGCGGTGGCTGATGCGCGCGGCGTGGCGCATTCGCTGGGCATTCCACATTACGTCGTTGACGAGGCCGACCAGTTCGAGCGGTTGGTCATTGATTATTTCTCGAGCGAATATCAGGCCGGCCGCACGCCGAATCCGTGTGTGATGTGCAATGAGAAGCTCAAGTTCGGCAATCTCTGGAGCAAAGCAGCGGCGCTTGGGTTGCGACTATATCGCAACGGGGCATTACGCGATCATTGAACATCAGCGCTGATCACGCAATTCTGCGAAAGGGCGTCGATCCGCGCAAAGATCAGTCCTATTTTCTGTTCAGTTTGCGCCAGCCGCAGCTTCGACGTGCGCTGACTCCGCTCGGCAAAATGACGAAGCCGCAAATCCGCGAAATCGCGCATTCGTTAGGCCTGAAAGTTGCAGACAAGGTCGACAGCCAGGAAATCTGCTTCGTTCCTGGCAACGATTACAAAGCACTTCTTGCGTTCGCACCTTGGCGAAAATGAGTTTCATCGCGGCGAGATTTACGATGTCGATGGGAATTTTCTGGGCGAACACGACGGGATCGAGCTTTTCACGATTGGTCAGCGCAAAGGGTTACCGGGCGGTTCGCCGCGGCCGCGCTACGTGGTTGATCTCGATCCGGCGACGAATCGCGTGATTGTGGGAGATGCTGACGACTTGGTGACGGATGAATTCTGAGATCGATCGGGTGAATTGGATTTGCGATATCAGGCAGGGGTTTCATGGAGCGGCGAACCCAGTGAGTCCGGCGTCGCGGAGCTCCGCCTCCAAGCGCCTCGAAGTGACGACAAAGATTCGTTATAGCCATCCAGGAACACGCGCTACGCTGACGCAGCTCGAAGACGGGCGCGCCGCATGTGCGATTGCATGATCCGCAAAGGGCTGTGACTCCAGGGCAAGCAGCGGTGTTTTACGATGGCGATATCGTCCTCGGTGGCGGTTGGATTTGCCGGACCTGCGTCCTGAGCGGAGCCCATTCGACTCGCTTCACTCGCTCGGGTAAACTCCGCGCAGTCGAAGGATGCCGTGTTGGGTACGTAAGGTGATGCAACGGGATTCCTCGACTCGCTCGGAATGACGGCTTTCGCCTGACAAATGGCCGACCAAATTTTGCTGGCCATCAGCACTTTTCCGGACGCGGACACGGCCAGTCGCATTGCGCAAACGTTAGTTGAGGAAAATTCGCGGCGTGCGCGAACCTCATTCCGGCTGTTCACTCGATCTATCGCTGGAAAGAAAAAATCGAAACCGCAGGCGAAGTCATCGTCTTTTCAAGACCATCCAGGATCGACAGGCGGCGTTCGAGGAAAAGCTGCGCTCCCTTCATCCTTACGAAGTCCCAGAGCTGATATTCTTCAAGATCGACAGTGGATCGCCGGATTACCTGCGCTGGGTAATGTAGCTGGAAAAACTCGACTGCTTAAGCCGTCGAGTTTCAAGCCGCGCCGCGGCGTTTGTAGTTAAGCGCAAAGATAGTGACGCCGATGAGATTGGCCATCGAGAGTCACGGCAATGATTTTCGCGGCGAAAACCAACCGGATTGGGCACATCAATGATTGGATAGATGGTGAAGAAGATGGCCAGCAGAGATACGGTCGAGACCGCAGACCGGCCGCGAGTCGCAACCAGGAGCGCGCTCCGGCTCGTATCGCAGCTGCGCCCGCGATCGGGATCGCAAACATGACGGTATAAACAATTCCGTAGAAAACGTTGGCGGCGTTGTCCACGAGTTGAAATGCTTCCTGCAATCCCGCGCCGATCTGGCTCGCGATGGCAATCACCAGCGTGATCGCGCCGACGAACATGATTGAATTGATCGGCGTTTTGTAACGCGGATGCAGACGCGAAAACCATACCGGCAAAAGGTGGTCCCAGCCGGCCACCATCGGTAAACGGGAGCTGCCGGTGAAATGAATACTCATCGAAGAAATGGAGCGCACTGTCATCAGCAGGATCGCCACCGAAGCGATCACGCCTGCGATTCGGAACGAATGCAGGCCGAGCCGCAACGTCTGCGGCACCGGGCCGATCAGATCGATTTGGTTATTTCCTATGAAAGCCGAGAACCGAGCTCGTCCCGAGAACGAACATGAGCGCGATGATCGGAGCGGCGATAATAACGGAGCGTCCGATGTTGCGCGCCGGTGCGTGAGCTTCACCGGCCAGAATGCCCACATATTCAAATCCGCTGAGTCCGCCGACTGCCAGTTTGCTGAAGATGTTGAAGCAATAAAAGAGCGACATCGCGGGCGCGGCGATTTGAAGCGGGCGATATGTGCTTGAGATCGCCGCGAGCGAGACTAACGAATGGCAGAACAATCAGGGCGCCGTAAGCCAGAAACATCGCGAAGCCGCCGATGTTGTGCACCCATTTGCCTAACGATAGCCCGCGAACGCCGGTCCAGCCGAGGCCACTGACCAGCACGCAACTGATGAGCGAGACACACCAGTTGGACTGTCTCGCATCCACGCGGCTGCGTCGCCCAAGGCATAGGAGATGTTTGTCGTGATGAACATTCCGCCCAAGGCGATCACCATGATCGATAAGAGCCAGAGATTCCATGCGACGATGAAGCCGGTGAATTCGTTGAAAGCGAGCTTTGCCCATTGGTAAATTCCACCTTCCAACGGCATTAGTCGGCTCAGATAAATGACCACGGCGGCTTGCGGAATGTAGAAAAGTAAAATGGCGAGCAGCCAGAAAAAGAGATGCGATGTTCCAAGCTTTGCAGCAGTGCCGACCCAGCTTGAGCCAACCACAAACACAATCTGTGTCAGGACGAGATCGACCAAGCCCGAGCGGCTTTTTGAGTACAACGCTCTGTTCTTCGACACTGCGTTCTGCGCGATCGATCTCGGTTGTCATGAGTTCGTTGGCGTTGAAGAGTTGAACGACCGCGTATCCTGGCATGTTGAGCAAGCGAAACATCTCGAATGCGAGGTCGACGCTGTCAGAAGAGCTACTCAGAAATTCTTCGCTTAGCTCAGAATGACAATGCCGTTTGCCTTTAACGCTAACGCTCAACGCTTTAACCTGCAACGATGTTAATGCTCGTGTTCGGATCTTTTCGGCGGTGCGCGGTTCGTTTCGAAATTCGCGATGACGAACTCTTCCGCCAGCGTAGGCGATATAAGCCCCGCTTCCCAAGGTCACCGCCCCGAGCAAAACCACCGCCAGCAGCGAGCGGCAGGGAAGATCTTGGGCCATTTGATTGGCGCGGCGATGGCAACTTGCGCTCAAAGCGACCAGCGCATAGAAAATCCAGATGAGCTCTTCAGCCGCGATGCATGTGCTCATCGAGCCAGGCTTGCTCCGTCCTCGTCAGTCATCGATAAAACACGGTCGTAACCTTGCTGGCCGAATTCGTAAACGGGCCACGCTGACGCGGCAGCTGATGAGCACGAGCGTCAGGGTTGCGATTTGAGCGCGGCGGCTCTTCAAAATCAAAGCGAGCACGAGGCCAATCCAACCCATGAGCAAGCCATAGACCGGCAATGGATTGAGCAACACATGAATGTATTCCAGGCTGCCGCAAATCGCGCAGCAGGGTCTCGCTTAAGAGCATTCTGGCCTCCATGTTCCGAACTATGTCGAATCATCCATTTGTCATTCCAGACCGAAGGGGAGGAATCTCTTGTCTTCAAGAGACGACCGTTAGAGGCGTCTCGACTTCGCTCGACATGACAAATGCAAAAACCGGAGCGGATCGATCATAACTGCCCTGCCACTGGTGCCGGAGACTTGGGCGGTCCGTGCCGCTTGATTCGGCAAGTATTTTTGCCAGTCAGCAATCGTGAAATGCCACCACTCGGTGCGCAATCCCCAAAAGCCTGCATTTCGCATTGCGATCTGCAGCAAATGCACGTGCGCGCGAACATCGGGATGAGGACCGATGTAACGCCACATTGCGGCGGGCGTAAAATCGTCAAAGTCACTGGGCATGCGCACGGGACGATTCCACGTATCGACTAATGTAGCATCGATAGCCACACCCCAGCTGTGCAGTGATCCGACGCCAATTTCAGGATTGGCAACGTAATCGCTGTTGTGTGACGCATGCCAGAGCTTTTCCTGCACGGCTACTGGCGCGAGTACGCATCCCAGATTTTCAGCCCAAATTGGTAGCGCCGCAGAAACGCCTGCGCCGCGGCCAAACCCGAAGCGACTTCTGGTCGAGCGAGAGCGCACGTTCCGCGAGGATAAAGCGGGTATCCGACAAGATTATTTCGCCCGCGTAACGCAACTCAACGATGATCGTCGGATCAACTGATCGAATATCAACCAGGGGGCCGCCAGCGTTTGCGTGCCAATGACGGGAGCGCCACTGCCAGTCTGCAGCGATTAAAGAGAACGTTAAAGCGTCGCATTTGCTGGATCAATGCGACTGTCACTACCTGGGGAGCCTCCGTTTTTGCCAGACGCTCGAGAAGAACGCGAGCGCTATTCTCAGGGACGCTGAAACGCAATTCCAAGTTCGAGGTGCCCTGTCTCTGGATCTCCGGTGGTTGGGAGTAGAGCAACAGTTCGAGTCCGGCAAACGCAGCCAGCGCTGCGGATTGTCGTGCAAATTACGGGCGAACTCGGCCGCATTTTTGGACGAATTCAATTTCAAGAGCAATTTGGCTTTTACCGGATTTTGCAACGTGACCGCAAGACCGAGCAATTGTGAAGCGTCCAGCAGTTCGCGCGTAAAGATCGGATGAAAAACGCGTGAGAGATCGGGCGGATTGCGCGAAATGAGTCGCAGCGCGCTCTCCCGATCGAGCGCCTGGAAACGATCAAAGAGTTGACCGGTGATTTTCAGGTCCGGCTTCATCCCGAGCCGCACGCAGAACCAGTTCGTCCACTTCATCAGGCGCTCCGACGGCGAGCGTCGCAGGACCGACCCGCGCAACGGCGAATCCCGGCGGTCGTTCCCAAACCGGCAAACCGCTGATGGCGCGCTTTTGGAAAGCTCTTATCGTCTGCCGATCGTGCGAATGGCGCGGGAAACGTCCCGGCGCGCCTCGACCAGGACGAACTCTCGCGTCTTTTCCGTCTCGTCGGTGGTAACCGCACGAGTGATGCGCACGGCGTCGCGAGGCAAGTTCAATCCCGGAGTTGATGCGGCCGCGCCGATCAGGCCCGACCAGATTTTCGGCCAAATTTCCGGTTGGTCTTTGCGCCAGCGTTTCGCGAGATCGGCCCGTTCAAACTGGTCGGTGTTGATCGACAAAATCGCATCCGTCTCTTGCGGCAACCATTCGCGTTTGCGCGGAGATTGGAAAGCAACAGGCAGAATGATCGCGAGCAGGACGAGGACGGAAAAGACGCTGAAGTAGAATTTCCGCAGCTCCTGTTTGTCGATCTGGCTGGAGAGCAAGGCCAGCTCTGCGCGGTGCTGCAAATGCCGATCCACGGCCTCACGGCGGCGATGCGCCTCGGTGAGCAGATGCGGCGCGTTTGGTGGGCAATTCCTTGCGCAGCGAGATGACGCCCAATATTCAAATACGCGGGATTTTTCCGTTCCTCAACTGTTTGATGATGTGCGCGCGCTTCTCGAACTGCTTCCTGTTGCGCCCGGACGTTCTCGTTCAGTGTTCGGTCGCGCGCTTCAAATTCGGCTCCGGACGCGCTCAATATTTTTTCGACAACCGAAAGTTCCGCTTCGGCGGCGATCAGTTTTTCTTTGGCAAGGCCGCGCAGCATCCGCGCTGCCGAGGCGGGCCCGAACCAGTTCCGCCCGCTCTTCCGGAAGGCGGGCACGACGCGCGCTGATGTTGGCTGATCGGGTTTCGAGATCAGCGGGCGGAGGAGTCAATGCCTGCAGATCAGACAGTTGTTTTAACAGGTCGCGATCGGCGGCGTCGTTCTCCTGAATGCGGCGCTCGACAGCGGCCAATTCGCGTTCGCAGAGGTCGACTGTGTTCTTTGCTTGATTGCGATGCTGGAGGAGCGGCTTCTTCTCCGCTTCCAACTTTGCAACGGCAGCATTTTGTTCGCGCGTATTTTGCTGCCGATCCGCCTCGATCTTTTTAATCCCTTCTTCGATCTGGGCGATTCGAAGCGCGACTTCCTTTTGTTCCTGCTCCAGCTTCTTCAGTGCGACGATCTCATTGCGCAGCTCAGGAAAATTCGCCGCCTGCGTGGTGCCTTCGCGTCCGAGATTTATTTCGCTTTTTGCAGGAGGCGTTTCTCGTGACGCAGCGCCATGCGCGTTCGCTGGCGCCTGACTTTCAAGGCCATCTCACGAAAGCCTGTGCGAATGAAACTCACAGAAAGAGGCTAGCCGAATCCGTGCTCACACAAACGCAAATCTTTAGTCCGAAAGGGGAGACAACGCTTGCACTTGTATTTACTCTTCGGAATCGCTCAACTTTGCCAGCACGCCGAAATCTTCCAGCGTAGTTGTGTCGCCGGTGACCTTTGCGCCGCTTGCGATCTCTTTGAGAAGCCGTCGCATGATTTTGCCGCTGCGTGTCTTTGGCAGCGCTTCGGCGAAGCGAACTTCGTCCGGCTTTGCGATTGCGCCGATGTGCATGCCGACGTGATCGCGCAATTCCGCTTTCAGTCCGCGCGTAGGATCGACGCCCGTTTTCAGCGTCACAAAGGCGACGACGCCCTGGCCCTTTAACTCATCCGGCCTGCCAACCACGGCTGCCTCGGCGACTCGCGGGTGGCTGACAAGCGCGCTTTCGATTTCCGATGTGCCGAGCCTGTGCCCGGCAACGTTCAAGACGTCGTCGATCCGGCCAACGATCCAGAAATAGCCGTCTTCATCGCGGCGCGCGCCGTCGCCGGTGAGATAATTTCCTTTGAATTCGCTCCAGTATTGCTGTCGATAGCGCGCCTTTGTCGCCGTAAATCGTGCGCAACATCGCAGGCCAGGGCCGGCGAATGATTAATTTACCGCCGACATTCGGTCCGACTTCACGTCCCTTTTCATCGACAATGGCTGGATCGACACCGAAGAATGGGAGCGTTGCGCTGCCCGGTTTCGTCGGAATCGCGCCCGGGAAGCGGCGTAATCATGAATCGACCCGGTCTCGGTTTGCCACCACGTATCGACAATCGGACAACGTCCGCCGCCGATATTTTTGTGATACCACATCCATGCTTCCGGATTGATTGGTTCGCCGACCGTGCCGAGCAGGCGGAGTGATGAGAGATCATGTTTCGCCACCCAATCGTCGCCCCAGCGAATGAAATGCGCGGATCGCTGTCGGAGCGGTGTAGAGAATGTTGACTCGATATTCTTCGATGATTTTCCAGAAACGATCGGGTTCCGGCCAGTTCGGCGCGCCCTCGTACATAACGGTCGTCGCACCATTCGCCAGCGGACCATAAACGATATAGCTGTGGCCGGTCACCCAGCCGACGTCGGCGGTGCACCAAAAATGTCTTCATCGCGAATGTCGAAGATGTATTTGGTGGTCGAGTAAACGCCGACCAGATAACCGCCGGTGGTGTGCAAGATTCCCTTCGGTTTCCCGGTGGAACCGCTCGTATAGAGAAGGTAAAGCGGATGCTCGCTGTCGAGTGACGCCGGCGGACAGTTTGCATCGACATACTCCAGTTCCCGATGCCACCAGACATCGCGGCCTTCTTCCATGTGAATGTCGTTTCCGGCGCGGCGAAAACGATCACGCGCTTGATGGACGTGCCATCGCGCAGCGCGTCATCGACATTTTTCTTCAATGGCACAATTCCGCCGCGGCGATACGCGCCATCGGCTGTGACCACCGCGATCGCGCCGCTGTCGATAATACGATCACGAATGCTGTCCGCGCTAAATCCGCCGAAGACCACCGAATGCACCGCGCCGATCCGCGCGCAGGCCAGCATGGCAATCGCGGTCTCAGGAATATTCGGGAGATAAATGATGACGCGATCGCCCTTTTTGATGTTGTTCCGTTTCAGCACATTCGCGAAGCGGCAAACTTCGCGATGCAGTTGCTGGTAGGTAAGCGTGCGTTTGTCGCCGGGTTCGCCCTCCCAGATAATTGCTGCCTTGTTTCGGCGCGGGCCGGTTAGATGCCGATCCAGACAATTTTCCGAAATGTTGAGTTTGCCGCCGACAAACCACTTCGCGAACGGCGCTTTCCATTCGAGGACCTTTTTCCATCTCGCGCGCCAGACCAGCTCACTCGCTTCGCGCGCCCAGAATTTTGCCGGCTGCCGGATCGATTCTCGATACATCCGCCGATATTGATCGAGACTTTTGATTCGTGCCTTTTTCGCGAAATCCTGCGGTGGTTTGAAAACGCGCTTCTCGACCAAATGCGACTCGATGTTGTTGTGCATGAGCAGTCCCTAATATGCCGAAGAGATTTGTTCGGCAAGCGCTCCGTTTAGCGATGCAGCCACGTCGCTGTGCGACGTCCGATTGGAGAGCATGCTATCTCACTGTGCAGGCTTGGGAACCAGCCACAGGCCGGTTCCTACAGGAGCTGTAGCCGCTTCGATGTGCGAAGCGTTGCGTAACATTCGTTATTTCTGACGCGCCGCCCGTTGGCGGTAGCTCAGGAACCGCTATTCCGTTTTCGAATTGCCGATGTTAGTGACCGAGCGCGCGACGCAGCGGCGCAGCGCCCGGTGGCGGAGCTGTGACCCCACTCGAGAATCTCATCGGCCCTGACAGGCCGCCCGTAATAGCGGAAATTGACATCCCTTTGCGTTCCAATCACTGCGCCTTCCAGGGACACGCCGGCAAACAGACCCTTGCTCTTGCTGTAGGTGTAAACTGCAGCCGTCGGTGCGACTGCGCCTTCCGCAGTGCGACCCACTGGGCCTGCAGCGGCGCTGACATCCGCGCCGATCGTGACGTTTCCTCCACGGGAAAATGCTCGGACGGCGCTGTCATTGTTGAGAACGATCACGAAATCGGTCACTTGCGCACCGATCTGAAGGCCCCATCCCGCGCCGCCTGTGCCGATAAATGATGGGCCGGACCAGCCATGACCTGTGCGAGCGACCACAACGCCTTGGCCGCCTTTGCCGCTAAAAATAAATGCGGCTTTGACGACGGTCATGATTGCGAGCCCTTTGGAATGTCGCAGCACATCTCGCGGAATTCCTCTTTCTGGCATCTGTCGGAAATCGCGAATGATCGCAGCGCAGTGGTCGACGGCACCCTGTTCGGTGGCGCTGGCCGCGACGACCGACAGAGAAAGTATGGCAAGAATTGAGAATAATTTTGTCATCGGATTACAATTACTTCGCCAGCATAACCGAGTGCGGATGTATTCTGGCTGGAAAAGAATCGAGTCCAATAAGTTCGTTAGGCGTCAGGCGGCATAAGTTTTTATTGAATGAATTTCTACAGCAATCGCGACAAGCGATGAATCTTTCATGCGCGAAGCATTGCGACAGGCGCAAAAAGCTTACGAAGCCGATGAAGTGCCGGTTGGCGCGGTAGTTGTTCGAGCAGGAAAAGTTATCGGCCGCGCCTATAATCAAGTTGAGCTGCTGAAAGACGCCACCGCGCATGCGGAAATGCTCGGCGTTAACGCAAGCCGAGGCGGCCGTCGGGGACTGGCGGCTGATTGACTGCGATCTATACGTTACCAAGGAACCGTGCGTAATGTGCGCGGGCGCACTCATCCATGTTCGCATTCGCCGGCTCATTTTCGGATGTGCCGATCCGAGGAGCGGTGCGGCGGGCGGAATGATAAATTTGCTTCAACATTCTGCGTTGAACCATCATTGCGAAATCACTTCCGGCGTCCTCCAAAATGAATGCGCAGCGATCCTGCAGGATTTCTTTCGGCAAAAACGCGCCCTTGATCCTGATTAGTCCGTAAATTGGTGACTCGAGAATCTGAAATTGGCAATTGGAAATCGCCCAATTTCAGTGGCTGCCTCGCTAGGATTCAAATTGGCTGGCTGCTCGTTGGGCTCGGGTGAGCGTCATGCAGAACGGTAACGGCGATTTCGCCGATTCCCTTGCCGTCTTTGCGGCTCTGAAACGCATAGGACTAAAGTCCCATATACGGCTGTCGGGAGTGCTGGTAAAATCGTCTTCGATTACGTTATCCGACGTTCCAACGCACCTTCGGCCGGGCTGAAAAGCCGGTTGGGGGCTTAACCTTCGCTGAGACACCGCTTAGCGCGATCTCCAGATTCAACTGGAGCCCCGAGTCGACCGAAGCGAGGCCGCTGTTCAAAGCGCCTCGTGAGGATGGTTCCTCGTTCCGCGCGGATTTGGAGCGAGTCAACCCCAAATGAAAGGCCGTTTATGAAATTCGTTAGTCTCAGAAGAAAGCGGACTCACCGGCGAGGCAAGTTAGACAAACCGTCCCCCGCGACGCCTGAATCGTTTCGCCAAGCCAACGGCCGTGCCTCACCAAATCCACACCTACACCGAGCTCCGGCAACAGATTCACGACGACCTCCGGATCCAACATCCCGAATGGGTCCAGCCAAATGGCGAATCCCCCATGTGCGATTCTTACGAAGCGCGCCTCATGGAGCTGCTCGGCATTTCGACGCCAAGGGGGATCAACGAATGAAATACAAAATCAAAAGTTTCGCACTTGGCGTAAAAGAAGCGCGCTGGATATTGTGTACTCACCGTTTATGGTCGGCCCGCCAGAATGGCGTATGATATGGGGAGAAAACTCTCCAATGGCTTTACGGGCCTATTGAAGGGTGCGAATGGCATAACAAAGGCCACCAAAGCGGAGGAGCGCCGCCGCCCGGCCACGACTGCGACTACTGCAAACGGAATGAGCGCATCCGTTTCTCTACCAGCAGCGGCGCGAGGGGCTAAGCAAATTCTGCGCAAGCTGCTCTAAATGTTTATTAGACAGCGGGGTGGGCTCGCCGAGCTTATACCGATAACATCCTCGGTTCTTCGTACCCATCCAAAAACGTGTAATGTCTCAAGGTTGGCTTGGTGAGGTGTTCGCTAAGCGTGGTATACGCGTCGCCCACGACCACCACTTTGAAGTTCCGATCTGCGGCCTCACGCGCAGTAGTGCTGACACAGACATCGGTAGCGACACCAGTAACCACGACATTTTCTATGCCGCGATCCCTCAGCCGCTGTTCAAAGATCGGTCGTGGCGAAATGCTACCCGCCGACACTTTGTTGAGCACGATTTCGTCCGGCCGAGGCTTTAGCGCCTCATCAATTTCCCAGCTGGCATCGCCGATGCGGCGGCCAGATCCGGCTTCCGAGAGTGGTCAAGCCAACTTCATCGAACGAGCGGAGCCAACACGGCAAATCATTGCCATCTTTTGCTCCGCTGCCAATCGCCTGTAAAGACGATTGACGAACCATGCTCGCGAAAGTGGGCCAGAGTCGCTGGATGCTGGGAATGACGATCTCCCTAACTCGCCTAAGAGGTATCCCGAACAAAACCCCTGGCGAGATCTTTTCGAATACGTCCGTGAAAGGAAATAACCGCTGCGTGAAATAGCGCTGCATGTCGACAATAATGAGCGCTGTCCTGGATGGATCGAGTTCGATGGGACTTTCATTTTTCGCCCGCAGGAAACCCGATACACTGTTCGTGTTCAGTCATGCGTCTGATCCTCCTTTACGAAAACTGGTTAAGGTGTCGAACGAGAATGGTGCGCACAAAGTGCATCTATCTCTTGCCATTCCAATGGGGAAGCCGGGTTAAAAGGCTGCATGGCGCAAATTGTGCCGAATTGTTCGGCATCTAGGAAGCGGAATGATTCGATCTAATCCGCTTGGCCACCCCATGCAGCGGGGAAAATGCCGTTGACAATTGGCGAGGAGTTTTCAAACTTGGCGTCGCCAAACAGATCTGAATCGCCAAGACTTGGCATGAAATGCTGACTAACAAAAAGCCAAAGAAAATGCGTCGAAGGACAAAAAAATGCGATTGATCCGTCTGGATGATCTGATCCCAAAAGAGAATGTCGTGGGCGGGCGACAAATTGCTCGGCAGGCCACTGACAGCACAACAATGCCAAATCAGAACAAGGAAGAAGAGTAAAATCGCTACAAGGATCAGCGACGCGGTGTTCTGAACTAGCGGATTCGGCCGCACTTTCTCACTGTAGCCGATACCTTGGATGTGGAGAATGAAAAGGCGATTCAAAGTCGCCGGCGAGATTTTCAGTGGCAGGCGGAAAAATACCCGAGACTCTTCCCGTTGTGGAGTGTATAATGCAAAGACACCCAAATAGTCTATGAATGCAAAACTCATACTGTTCTTGAGTTGCATCGCAGCGAAAATCGGTAAACGCATACGAGCTGGCGGCAACGATCGATACTTTAGTACTCATGAAAACATTCTTTTCGATCATTCTCGCCGTCGCCGTCTCCATTGGCACTGTTCGGGCGGGACATGACGGACGCGGCGGACATGACGGACATGACGGACGCAGCGGACACGGCGGACACGGCGGACAGGCGGACGACGGCGGATATCACGGCGTGGATACGGCGGATATCACGGCGGACATTTTAGCTCGATATCGCCGCGAGGCGGACACAAGTTCAGCCGAAACGGGTCGACATTCAGCCGCGGCAAATCGGGAACATACCGTAACTGGGGCGGCGGCAAATGGAGCGGCGGCAAATGGGGCGGCGGTAACTGGGGCGGCGGCAACTGGAGCGGCGGTAACTGGGGCAGCGGTAACTGGGGCGGCGGTAACCGATTCATCTTTCATCGGCGGATTTGGTTATCCGTACTACTGGAATTGGGCACTCTCTTGGGGCTGGGGCATTCCTTACGCGTTTAACTACGGCTATTATTCTTACGGGTATTATCCTTCGTACAGTACGGGTTTGGTTATCCGTACTACTGGGATTGGGTACTCCTCCTGGGGCTGGGGCGTTCCTTACGCGTTTAACTACGGCTATCAGTCTTATGGGTATAATCGTTCGTATGGCATGATAATGATTACCTACAGCGACCCCGCTTACAGTTACGGCTACGCCGATCGATCTTCGATTGCGCAGTTGCAGAGCCGGCTGGCTCGAGCGGGTTACTACTATGGCGCCATAGACGGAATCATGGGGCCGCAAACTCGTCGTGCGATTCGCGCGCTATGAACGGGCGCATGGGGCACTGAGTATGCGCTAATTGCGATTTTCGATTGTCGATCTTTCGGTTGGTTAACCGGCGTAACTCGCAGGGCGAAAAGGGCGAGCGGCCGGTTGTCCCTATTTGGGCGCTATCAACACCAGCGACTGCGCAGCTATCATTGGACGATAGAGAATCTTCCTCTGAAACAGACTCGTGGTGTCGGCCCGCGAAGAAGAGTCCGTTGGGGGTCTCCCCGCGAACGAATGTTTGGGTAGAAAAGTGAAGATCGCTTGAACGGTGATACAATGTATGTACAGTAAGTCACCGGAGATGATCAAAATGCTCGTGCGGCATGGAAATTCATTCGCGCTGATCCTAGACAAGCCCGTGCTGGAATTGCTTAACGTTGATCCCGCTAGACCTGTCGCAGTTTCAACGACCGATGGAAAAAGTTTACTCGTTGCGCCATTGAGTGGCGCTGAGGGAAGAACCGCAAAGCGAACGGCGTCCGCGACAACGTCCGAGACGGAGAGCAGAAAAACAAGGAAGCATATGATGAAAGCAATATCGATCCTGTCGATCGGTGCGCTGGCAGCGATCATCGCGGGCTGTTTAAACACTGAGCACAGTGCCTCAGCCACAGGAGAGCGCTATCCGTGGAAGAAAAATATTGTGACAACGGTCTTTTGGATCGGCGAGCAGCCGAGCGGAAATAATCCGGTGCCGAACCGGAGGAGCTCCTGGGACAAAAATTGGAGCAGAAGTTACGGCGGATTTGACGATCCAAATCCCGCGCATCGCAGCAATTACATTCCGGTAAAGTTCACGCCTCGACAGAACCCGTTTTACTGCGCCCTCCCATACAACGACAAGGCAGCCAATGGTCACCGGCCGGAAGCGCCCCGCGTCGTTCCGTGGTTCAAGGAAGCGTACCAAGGCCCCGGCGTTTCCACCTGCAAGGATCGATGGGTCGCGATTCGCAAAGGGAATCGAACGGTTTATGCGCAATGGGAAGACGCAGGACCTTTCCGCACCGATTATTGGCAATATGTCTTTGGCAACGAACGTCCGAAACCCAATCTGAACAGAGGCGCGGGTCTCGATGTCTCTCCCGCTGTGCGTGACTATCTCGGATTAAACGAAACGGATGTGACCGACTGGCGCTTCGTGGAGTTTAGCGAAGTATCGCGCGGGCCGTGGTCGACGCTCGGAGAAAACAACACATTTGTGATTAGCGATCGCAAAACAGGCAGGGAATTGGCCGCAGGCGTCAAAGCGCGCTGAAGGCGGTGCGATTGCGCGATAAGCTTCGCGAGGAGAAGCCATGTATTTATCGGGGTGAGTTGATCGGCACGCCGATGAAGACCGGCCGGATCGGCCCGATTCGGAATTTCGAGAAATCGAAAACCTGACGTCGCTACCTGCATCAGCAGCCATGCGACGACTGCCTAAGCGATCGCGACTTTAGAAACATTGCGCCGCTTCAGCTCGGTCAAAAAGTTTGTTGGGTTATCTTCTTCGATCAACCGTGCCAAGTGCCTGCTGAAAGCCAGACGAATTGGCGGGCCCGTCCTTGCCCGTTTTACAAAGATGTCTTTCGGCAGACTAATCATCGTCTTGCGAACGGCTATCCTTCATCGGCCTCCTTGTCATAACTGCTCGCGGCCCGATAGCACGCAAGCACCTCGACCAGAGAAAAGAAAATCTGCTGACTTAGTTGTGACTCGGCTTCTGGATCGAACCGTGAGTTGCCAATGAGAACCGACAGCTGCTTCGCTAGGACTCGAAGCCAGACATTGATTCTCACTGCATGGGTAAATCGCTCCAGTCAGAACCGGATTCATAGCAATCAGTCAGAACAACCGCCTTGAGGGCTAGCCAGCAATACGTGGCTTG
>ERZ1370068.4586-contig-365_pt1 | contig 21094 bp, 24 predicted proteins | sample MGYA00561227_ERZ1370068 | MGnify/ENA primary metagenome ERZ1370068 (study PRJEB38410, sample SAMEA6850437) | metagenome | study: Metagenomic assessment of the ecological functions of the soil: analysis of the soil microbiota associated with the... | reverse complement strand
TGTACTTCGTTCAGTTACGTATTGCTCCGAGCAGGACGAGGGCGCCCCAGGAACGTGATCAGACCGTAGGCGCCCACTCCGAACCAAGCAGGCCGCGCAGGAAGCGGACCACGGCCAGGGAGAGCAGGAGGCCGAGGGCGGCGCCGGGCGGCCAGGCGGAGGCCGTCCGCGCCACCGCCATCCGGGACGTCGCGGGCCCGCGCGCCCAGCGCCATCGGACGCCGATCTCGCGTCTGCTCCTGAAGTGGGCCAGGATCCGTATACGCCCACGGCGGCCAGCAGCAGGCCGAGGACGGCGAACCGCCGACCAGCGGGGCTGGAACCGCTGGGGAGCCACCGCCCGGCCCACGTCCTGCTGGAGCAGCCGCAGGTCGGCCACCGTCAACCAGGGTCGAGATGGGCCGCTCGCGGCGGACGGCCGCCGCCAGCGGACGGGGGAGCCGGCCGCGCGCACGACCACGTTCATCGAGCGCAGGAACCGCTCGACGTTGCGCGCCCGCTCCTACCGCAGCGGGGTGCGTGTGCGGCCCCGCCTCCTCGCCCGGAGGGCGTCCTTGACGTCGCCCGCCTGCGCGCCGACCACGGTGACCACGGATACTCGGGCGAGCCCCAGCGAAACCGCTGCCGATGGCGTCCTGGCCCGGCCAGAACCGCCGGAGCCAGCCTCTCGCTGACCACGGCGACAGGCGGAGCCGCCTCCGTGTCCCGCTCGTCGAGCAGGCGGCCGGTCGGAGGGCGATGCCGGCGGCACGGAAGTAGTCCCCGACCACCCAGCTCACGGTGTCAACCTGGTCTCTTGCTCGCCCGCGGTCTCGATCGACAGCGCGCTTCTCGGTGGCCGCGAGCGGAGGTCGTTGGCGAGGCCGACCGCCTCCTGCCCCGGAAGCAGGCGGCCCAGGCCCTCAGGAGCAGGCCGTGGAACGCCAGCATGTCCGCCCGCGTGGGATAGGCGCGCGCGGGCGCGTAGATGGAAGGGCCACCGCCCGCGCGGCTGGAACCCCAGGTCAGTCACATGATCAGCATCCCGAAGCTGCGCAGCACTGGGGCGGCCGCGGTGGGCAGCACGAAGGCGCTACGCGAACTGGGCGACCGCGAAGCCCGGAGGGAGGCGCTTGAGGCGCTTGCGGAGGTGCCGGCGCGCGCGTCCTGTCGGAGGGTGGCGTCGAGGAGCGCCCTGGGCGGCGGCCAGGCCGGGGGCGATCCCGAACAGGAACGTGCTCGCCAGCGAGACCACGAGGGTGACGGCGAGCACGCGCGTCGACGGCCGCGCGCTCGGTCAGCGGCAGCTCGACCGGGGCCAGCATGAGCGCGGCCCGGCGCAGGCCTCGGAGAGGGCGACCCCGGCGCGCCCCCGACCAGGCCGAGCAGGCTCTCGGCGCGGCGCTGCCGCACCAGCCGCCAGCGGTCTGGCGCCCAGCGCCGCGCGCACCGCCAGCTCGCGGCTGGCGGGTGCGCCCCGCGCGCGAGCTGGCAGGGTTCGCCACGTTCGCGCAGGCCACGGTGCAGCACCAGGGTCGCCGCCGCCAGCAGCACGGAGGCGAAGTGCGCGCCCGGCCGACATCGTCAGCGCAGGGGAGGTGACCGGGATGGCCAGGTGTGCCCGCATGAACGCGAGCATGGCCGCGGGTAGAGCCTCGATGCGGGGGCGAGGATGGCCGCCTCCGCCGCCGCCTCCGCCGCCGTGACTCCCGGCCGCAACCGGCCCACCATCAGTAGTTGTACTGGGCGCCGCGCTGCGTCTTCCGCAGGTGGCGGTGAAGCCCACCGGGACCCACAGCTCCTGGCGGCGTCGGCGTTGAAGCGCGCGCCGGGCAGGGAAGCGGAAGCCCGAAGGCATCACCCCCACGACCCTGTACGCCTCGCGGTCGAGAAGCAGGGTCGATGCCGACCGCCGAGGCCGCCCCTCCGAAGCTGGCTCTGCCACAGTCCGTACCCGACGACGACGACCCGTGACCCTGGCTGGTCCTCCTCCGGCGTGAACGTCCGGCCCTGTACGGGCCCGACGCGCCGAACGCGGAAAGAGTTCCACGTCACCACCGCCGCCTTGACGCTCGCCGACCCCGTCGGAGACGTCGTAGGCCCAGCTCCACAGGCGGCCACTCCTCGAAGAAAGGAATGCTGGCGGGCCGCGAGTCCTCGTAGTCGGCGGGAGGCGGGAAGCCCACGAGGCCCCAGCGTGGGCAGCGACTCCTGCACCGCGAGCAGGCGCTCGAAGTCCGGCAGGAGCAGGGGGCGGACGAGGACGGCGTTGACGAGGCTAAGAAAACGGCGGTGGCGTTAAGCGCCGATGGCGAGCCCAGGTCAGGACGGCGACCGCCGTGAAGCCGGGCGCGCGGCGCATCAAGCGCACGCCGTGCCGGAGCGTTTCGCCAGAAACTCCTCGAGCACGGGCTACTGGTATCTGAGTCGCCGTGGCTCAGAAGCGGAAAACGGGGGATCCGGGGACCCGAATACTGGAACGCCGCGGGGATCACCCGAACAGCGGGGCCTGCCGGCGCAAGGGTAGGTCAGGACCCCCTGTGGGTCCACGCGGGCGGCCGGGTTGAGCTCGTGGGCGCGCTCCTGCCCCGCGCCCAGTATGTGGCGCACCTCGGCCCCACCGCGCGACCAGGGCGTCGGCGATGAGCTGCCGATTTGACAGCGCCAGGGCACGGCCTCCGCGCGCATCACGGCGGGCCGCCCTCCCTCGGCCAGGGCGACGATCCGCTCGACCGCGGAGGCGAAGGCGGGAGTGGCCATGTGGTCGGCGTAGCCGCGGAAGGCAGCCACGCGCCAGGCACCGTTCCCGCGGGGCAAGCAACCGGCTCACGACGGCCTCAGGTCCCGGCTCGTGCCCGTAGCCGGGCCGGCCCCGGCCAGGTCCCGGGCCAGCGCGGGCCCGTTGAAGTGAGGGTAACGGCGCGACGGCGGGAACCGGCGCGTCTGGCGTGGTCGCGCCGAACGCGGCGAGGGGAGATCGAGCAGCTCGCGCAGGCTCCGCGTGGAATGGCCGACGGTGAGCACGACGGCCATCGTCACGGGGCCCCGCACGCCGGAAGCGCACCTCCACGAGGCGAGCGCTCCGCCGCCACTCCGGCGACGTCAGGGTGACGACGTTGTCGCCGCGGAAGGGCGCGCGCCGGGACGCGGAAGACCTGCTCGGCCTCGCTCGCGTCGGCCCGCCAGGAGCCAGGGGCCCGCCGTGACGCTGGCGGCGAGGGTCTGGGGCGACGGCGACATCACCCGCAAGCGGATCCTCGAGGTCGGCGGTGGTGAGCACGGGAAGAGCAGCGACGCCGGAGCTCGTGCGCATCGGACCTCGTTCGCCCGTATTGCGCGTCTTCACCCCAGCCCTCGCCAGGAGAACCCAGCGCAGCCGCCCGACTGAGTGGTCAGGTCATCACGCGTGAACCGCCGCGAGGCGGGGTCGAACACGACCTCGTCGCCAGCCATCAAGGCGTGAGCCGCCGTCCGCCGGGTCTCGCGACACACCGCCAACACGAGGGGACATCCGCGCGGGACTGCAGAGGTCGACGCGCCGGTAGCGGTCGGAGGAGCAGGAACGGGAGCGCCATCACCACCAGCGCCTGGCGGGGCGGGGACCGGCTGCGGCCCGCGGAGGGCCACGCTGGCGGCTGGCGCGGCGCGCCCAGGCTGGGCAGGAAACGGTCGAGGACGATGAGCACGGAAGCGGCGAGCAGGGAGCACCGCGTAGACCAGGATCCGCTCGAAGTTCTCGCCGAAGGGAACCGGCTCGCGGCTGGGTACGTTCAGCCAGGCCAGGAACGCGACCGCCACCAGCAGGCCGAGCGAGAGGCCGTAGCGGCGGAGGTACGCGCGTCCCTGGGGGAAGGGCGGCGCCGAGGAGGGCCAGCGGCAGGAGGCCTCCAGCGCGGCCAGCGCGGTGGGGACCCAGACCTCGCGGAGGGTGTCGAGGGCGGCGCGGGAGCTCCGCGTTCCAGGGGCCGGAACTCGCGGGGATGGGGCGTCCACCACGCGCGCAGGGACGGCGGGAGGGCACCGCCGGCAGCGCCGCCGCGAGCCCGGGGCGATCGCGGACGGCCGGCCCGAAGGCCACCGCGCGCGATCACGAGGGCGGGCACCGGACGAGCACGATGACCCGTCCTTGGCCAGCGTCGTGACCGCGCGGACGGCGAAGCAGTGCTGTCCCGCCCCCGTCTCCCGTGGCGAGCAGCGCGATGACGGGGAGGACGCCCACCGGCTCCCCGAAGAACGGCGTCTCCACGCGCGCCGCGGAGAGCGGGCGAACCGAACCAGCGCCACCCACGAGGGCCGCCCAGGGGACATGGCCGCGGCGGCGCAGGAACAGGAAGGCACTCCGCCCGCGGCCATCATCGTGAAGGAGACGATGTTGAATCCGGGCACCCGTTGCGGTGGCCCATGGCGTGCACGAGGGCCGGGACAGGACGCGATAGCCCCACGGCGCGACCAGTGAACACCGCCGGCCGCTCCGCCAGCTGGCCAGGTAGACGTAGGGCGCCGAAGCCGGGGAGCGCGAAGAAGCGCCCGTAGAGCGACGCGCGGTGTCGGCGCTGGCGCTCCTGCTGCCAGTGCCGACGGCAACCGCGCTCAGGGCCAGGGCCAGCGCGAAGGGCAGCGGCCGCGGTCGCGCGGCGCGCGGGGTGCGGAGGCGGCCGCCGCCGCCTCGGGCGGCCTGGGGGCGGCGGGCCAGAGAAGCGCTGCCGCTCGAGCTGCCGTCGCGCGCTGCGCCAGGCGCGGTCCAGCGCGCCGTGCGGTCACGGGCAGTGACCGCGCGTCTTCGACGACCTTGCCCGCCCCCGCCACTCCTCTGGTCGCGAGGTACCCGCCCTCGTCCGGCAATCCCCTCGACATAAACCGGCTCGCGTGCGCGGCCGTCTCGTAGGCGACGAGGCGCACCTGGCTGGCTCTGCTGCGGATGCTGGAACGCGCGAACGGCTGACGACCACGGCCCCTGGATCCTAGTGGACGGTGCGCACCTTCTTGTTCAGGTAGTCCATCAGGACGAACTGGCCCAGGCGTGTACGGGGTGCGTGAAGTAGGCCTTGCCGCGGCACATCTCGGTGACCTTCTTCACGAAGGCCACGAGGTCGCGGTCGCGCGCCAGCATGAAGGTGTTGACCAGGATGCCCTGGCGGCGGCAGTTCGCCACTTCCTTGAGGGTCAGCGCCACCACGCGCGGGTCGAGGCCGAAGGGGTTGCGGTAGATCCGCCCGTCGCTCTCGGTCAGCGCCGAGGGCTTGCCGTCGGTGATCATCACGATCTGCTTCATGTCCTTGCGCTGGCGCGCCAGGATGCGCTGGGCCAGGCGCAGGCCCTCGCGGGTGTTCGTGTAGTAGGGCCCCACCCGCACCTTGCGCGAGCTGGGAGAGCGGCACCTCCTCCGCGGAGTCGTGGAAGACGCACGAGGTGCAGGCTGTCGCCCGGGTACTGCGTGCGGATGAGGTGGGACGAGGGCGAGCGCCACCTTCTTGGCCGGGCGTGAAGCGGTCCTCGCCGTAGAGGATCATGCTGTGCGAGCAGTCGAGCATCACCACCGTGGCGCAGGAGGACTGGTACTCGGTCTGGTGGACGAGCAGGTCCTTGTAGTCGACGTTCGAGCGGCACCTTCAGGCCCTCGCGCGGCGACCGCGTTCAGCAGCGTCCCGCTGACGTCGAGGTTCAGGGTGTCCCCGAACTCGTACTCCTTGGACGGGCCCGAGGCCTCGACGCCGGTGGCGAGGTCGCGGGTGTCGTGGCGGCCGAAGGAGGACTTGCCGAGCGAGCCCAGCAGGTCGCGCAGGGTCTTGTAGCCCAGGAAGTCCACGCGCCTTCTCGGTCAGCTCGAACTTGATGGGCGGGCCGCCCGGTCCTGACGCCGCCGCCGCGCCGGTGGGATCGTTGAAGGGCTGGCCCTCGCTCATCGCGCAGGTAGCCCTCGCGCACCAGCCGCTCGACCGTCTTCTGCAGGAACTGCTCGAGGGCGTCCTGGTCGTCCATCAGCTTCTGCAGGTCCTCGTCCGAGAGGAGCCCCCGGCGCATGAGGGCTTCGAGGATCGCGTCGTGGAGGGCCTGCAGGTTGTCCTCGTCCCACTCGCCCCGGACTCGTAGCCGAAGCCGCTCTGGAGGAGGAAGTCGGACAGCTCCGCCGACCAGGTCCTCGAGGTTGAGGTCGTCCCAGAGCTCGCCGATGTAGCGGTGGTAGCGGACGACGCGCCATGGCTCAGTTCACCTGCTTCTTCATCCGCCGCAGGCGCTCGAGGCGCTCGAGGTCCAGCTCGGCGTCCGCCCGGCGCTCGGGGGCCACGAACCCGCGGTCGTCGCTGCGGCCGATCTTCTTCTGGCCGTAGAGGCCCTCGAGCACGAACTCCGCCGCGGAGGCCACGACGGGCGCGGGCTCGCCGGCCGCGACGCCCGAGCGGCCCCAGGTTCTCGAGCACGTCCGGCACCCGCGCGAGCTGCGCCACCACGTCGGCGGACGAGCGAGTCGTCGCGGAGCTTGAGGCTGCCCCCGCTCTCGAAGAACGCCACCACCGCTTGCAGGTCAGCCGAGCCGAGGTAGATCGAGAAGACCTCGCCCACCGACTCCCGGATCAGCTCGCGGGCGACGTTCTCGGCCCCCATCAGCTCGCCCTCGTACTCGAGCTCGAACTTGCCGGTGAGGGACGGGCAGCGCGGCGTAGATGTCGGAGATCCGCGGCACCACCAGGCTCCTCGCTGGCAGCGAGGCCGCGGCGCTCGGCGTTGCGAGATCGCGTTCTCGAGGCGCGCTGATGGGCAGGCGCTGGCTGACCCCGCTCCGCTTGTCGATCTTCTTGTCGCGGCGGGCCGCGAAGGCCACCCCTCCACCACCTCGCGCACGTAGCGCGGGCACGCGCAGCTCGTCGCCCCGCTCGGTCCAGGCCTCCTGCTGGGTGATGGCGACGCCCTGCTCGAGGGTCGCCGGGTAGTGCGTGCGGATCTCGCTGCCGATGCGGTCCTTCGAGGGGCGTGATGATCTTGCCGCGCGCGGTGTAGTCCTCGGGGTTGGCGGTGAAGACCATGCACACGTCGATGCGGCAGGCGGACCGGGTAGCCCTTGATCTGGACGTCGCCTTCCTGGAGGATGTTGAAGAGGCCGACCTGGATGCGGCCGGCGAGGTCGGGCAGCTCGTTGAGCGCGAAGATGCCGCGGTGCGCGCGCGGCAGCGAGGCCGTAGTGCATGGTGAGCTCGCTGGCCAGGTCGTGGCCGCCGCGCGGCGGCCGGATGGGGTCCACGTCGCCGATGATGTCGGCGATGGTCACGTCGGGCGTGGCCAGCTTCTCGACGTAGCGATCGTCCGGGCGTCGAGCCAGGCGAGCGGCGTGTCGTCGCCGCGCTCGGCGACGAGGTCGCGGCAGCGCTGGCAGAGCGGGCGGAACGGGTCGTCGTGGATCTCGCAGCCGCGCCACCACCGGGCACGAGCGGCATCGAGCAGCGTCGTCGAGGCTGCGCAGCAGCCGGCTCTTGGCCTGGCCGCGCAGCCCGAGCAGGATCATGTTGTGCTGCGAGAGGACCGCGTTCGACGACCTGGGGCATCGACCGAGTCGTCGTAGCCGAGGATGCCGGGGAAGAGCGTCTCCCTCGCCTGCGAGCTTCCGGAGCAGGTTCCGGCGCATCTCTCTCCCTGACGGAGACGCGCGCCCCGTCCATCCGGCAGCTCGCCGAGCGTCCGCGCCTAGGGTCATCGGCTGGTCGCCACTGCGTCATCCATGTCCACACGCTGTTCGGGTCGGGCGCGGACAGCGCCGCGGGTGGCGCGGTCGGCTCACTTCGCGGGCTGGCGTCTTGAGCATGTCCAGGAAGCCCTGCAGCGTCGTGAGCTTCCGGGCGGAGGTCGGAGTAGAGCTTGGCCGAGAAGATCGCGGTCGCGGCGTGGCCGGCGAGGAGCGTGAACAGCTCGTAGTCCATCGTGGTGAACGCGCGTCTTCTGGACGAGCAGCTTGTTGATCGAGATGACGCCGATCACGCTGTCCTTGATCTTCAGCGGGATCACCGCCAGCGGCTCCTCGAACGGGCGTGGGCTCGCGGTGGGCCACCTGACGGCGCGAAGTAGTTCTCGCCCGTCTGGGCCGACGTTGCCGATCCGCCGTCGCCCAGCGGGATCGACTGGTCCGGGCCGGCGCCTGGCCCTCCGAGGTCTCCGACCTCGAGCTGGCCCGGTCTTCTCGCTCACCATCAGGATGTGGAAGACCTCGGCCCCGATGAGGTTGATGACGATCTCCTGGACGATCCGGATGACCTCGCTGGTAGTCGAGCGTCGAGTGGAGCTGGTAGGAGGCCACGTAGAGGTTGGCCAGGTTGTTGTTCTGCTCCTCGATCTCGATGTAGCGGTCGGCGAACTCCTTGTTCTCCTCCTCGACCTTGCGGTAGCGGCGCCTCCAGCCTCGGCCAGCGCGCTCCTCGAGCCTCGCGGACCCGGCTGCTGCAGCTCGCTGCACGCGGTCCTCGGAGCCGGCGGGCCGCCTGCCCGCGGCCTCGAGGCTGGCGATCTTGAAGCGGAGGCGCTCGTTCTCCTTCAGGAGCTCCTCGGTGAACTCCTTGGCCTTGCTGAACGATCATGGAGGAAGTCCTGGCCCTTCTTGACAGGGTCGTCGGTCGACATCACAGCACCTCGCCCGCCGGATTCTAGCCAGACTCTCTGCCCTGGACCGGCGACTGGAGCTTGCGCTGCAGGAAGGCGTTCTCGAGGGCGATCCCGGCCTGGTGGACGAACACGCTCGAGCGGCCCGAGGCTGGCCGAGGCTCGCGCCCGCTCTCCGGAGTTGTCGCCGTAACAGGACGGCGATCGTCTCGCGGTGGGCCACGAGCGGGAAGAGCGCGATCGTCGCGCGACTGGAAGCGGCCGATGCGGCCCATCAGGTGGCTGCTCCAGCGGTCCGCGGGCAGCGGGCCCGATGAACGACCTGGCCGTCCTGCGCCACCTCCTGGAGGAGACGAGGGCTCCGCGAGCGGGATCGCCACCTGGCGCGCCAGCAGGTTCAGGCTTTCCTCGCGCGGGGCAGGCCGAAGCCGCCGAGGCCGCGCGCCTCCTCGTTCTTCACCAGGAACAGGATCCCGCGCTCGAAGAACTCCCGCGCCACCTTCATCACCAGGATGGCGATCTGGTTGGCGTCGCCCGGCTGCCGCAGCTCGGCCAGCCGGCGCTGCAGGAACGGAGAGACTCGGCGCGACAGCTCCTCTTCGCCGGGCGCGACGGCGGCCGCGGCCGCGGCCACCGGATAGCCGGCGCGGCCTTCTGGCCGGCCGCTCCGGGGACGGCGGCGCTCGCGAGCTTGGGCAGCAGTGTCGTCACGCATCATCTTGCTCGGCGAAGGCCTGGAGGTCGGCCTCGAACTGCCGGGGTTGAGCTTGGAGAGGCCGGGCTTGAAGACGAAGGCGCTGATCCCCATCTGGCGCGCCCGCAGCTGCAGCGACTGGCTCAGGCTCTCCGTCATCATGAGCACGGGCGGGCGCAGCGTTCATCTTCCAGAGCCGCTTCACCACCTCGAAGCCGCCCTGGAACGAGGAGCCTCCCGAGGTCGGCATGCCGAGGTCGGTGACGAGGACGAAGATGCCGTCCTCCTTGGCGAGCCGGCCCGCCGTCTTGACGGCTGCGTCCGGGTCCTCCGCCTCCACCACCTCGTAGCCGGCCCCGCTGAAGCAGCCCGGCGAGAACCTTGCGCACGTCCTGCTCGTCGTCCACGAGCAGGATCGTCCGGCTGCGCCGGGCCGGCCTGCGGTCAGGCCACGACGGCGGCAGGACGGCACGCCTGGCGGGCGCGGGCGGCGTCCGGCAGGCGGGCAGGCAGCGCACGGCACCGGTACGCGGTGGCACCGGCGAGGCTCGCTCGGCCGTCGAGCCGGCGGCTCGCCCGCGGAGCGACGGCGCCGTCCGGCCGCCGTGTCCGAGCGGCCGGATGCGGGGCGCGTGTCGCTCTCCGGCCGCGCCTCAGAGCTCCTCGGCGGCGTCGGCAGCTGCCTCCTCCGCTGACGGCATGTCCTCGGGCTCCGCGAACGAGGCCTCCACGGCGGCCGTCGAGTTGCGCCGGTCCTCGTCCATGCCCTGCGCGAGGTTGAGCAGCAGCTCCTGGGGTTGATGCCGCTCGACGAGCGTCTCGAGCGCGATCTCGCGCTGGCCGACGATGCGCGGCACGCTTCCCGGCCAGGCTGAAGCTGAACTGGCCCTCGCGCAGGCGGACGAAGCTGCTCGAGGGCGATCTCGATGCGGCTGCGGATCAGGCCGTCCCGCTGCGCCGGCCGGCAGCGGCCGCGTAGCCGCGGGTTGATGGCTGTCGTCCCTGCGGAGAACGCGCAGACCACGAGGCCATCCTGGAAGACGATCGCCCGCCTCGCCCTCCGCGGTGCGGATGGAGAGCGCCCCGTCTTCTTGCTGAAGGAGACGATCTGGATGATATCGAGGAGCGGAAGGTCCTCGAGGTTGCCCGTCCAGGCTCAAGAGAGCACCCGGAGTATCACGTGCGGTGCGGCGATTCTACACCGCCGCCACGATCTCGTCGGCCATGCGGAGCAGGTGGCACCGAGCGCTGCGACCACCCCCGCCTCGACCGCCGCCTTGGGCATGCCGTAGATCACGCAGCTCTCCTCGCTCTCGGCGAGGGTCCGGCCCCCGCCTCCTTGATGGCGCCCAGGCCCTCCGTGCCGTCCGAGCCCATCCCGGTCAGCACCACGCCCAGAGCACCGCGTCGCCGTAGGCCTCTGGCCATCGAGGCCATCAGCACGTCCACGGATGGACGGTGCAGGGTCGACCGCGGCTCCTCGTCGAGCATCACCCGGACGATGCTCCCCGGCGCCGCACCTTGATGTGGATTCCGGCGGGGCGATGAGCACCACGCCCGGCGCCACCACCTCCCCGTCCTCCGCCTCGTGAACGGGCAGCGCGCTGCGGGCGGCCAGGCGGTCGGCGAGCGAGCGGCGTGAAGCCCTTCGGGATGTGCTGGACCACGAGCACCGCTCCGGGAAAGCCGCTGGGCAGTCGTGGGATGATGGCCTCCTGCAGGGCGGCAGGCCCGCCGGTCGAGGCGCCGATCGCCACCACCTCGGCGCGCGGCGCGCCGGCGCAGGAGCGACCGCCTCCGCCACCACCCGGCATCGCGCGGCCGCCAGGGCGCGCGGCGGATCCGCGAGCGCCCGCACCTTCGTGAGCAGCTCGTCGGCGAGGCTCAGGAGGTTCATCGGCCCCTGCACGCTCGACTTGTCGACGAAGTCCGAGGGCGCCGAGCTCGAGGCCGCGCAGGGTCACCTCGGCGCCCTCCTGGGTCAGCGAGCGACAGCAGGAGCACCGGCGTGGGACACTCGGCCATCGATCCGCCTCAGGGTCTCCAGCCCGCCCATGCGCGGCATCTTGATGTCGAGGGTGACCACGTCAGGGCGGAGCGTCGGCGCCTTCTCGAGGCCTTCCGTCGCCGTCGGCGGCGATGCCCACCACCTCGATGTCGGGCGCGCCGCCGCAGCATGCGGTCGAGGGCCTGCCGCACGAAGGCCGAGTCGTCGACCACCAGGACGCGGATCTTGCGGTCGCTCATCGGGCGGCGGCCTCCGGCTTCTGGTACACGCATCGGCGCCCTGGAAGCGGATCGGGGTGAACAGCGTCGGTGATGCGGGAGGGCGACTCGGCGTGGCCGAGGAACAGGTAGCCGCCGGGGCCGAGGCACCTCGTGGAAGATGCGCGCCACCTTGCAGGATCGAGGCGTCGGAGAAGTAGATGAGGACGTTGCGGCAGAAGATCACGTCGAGCGGGTGGCAGGCCGCGTAGCTCGCGGCCTCGAGCAGGTTGCCTGGCCGGAAGCTCACCGATGCCGCCGGATCGACTCCTTCACCTGCGCCTCCTTCGCCGTGCGCTGACGAAGTGGCGCTCCAGCTGCGCGGGGCTGACGACCCGCGGAAGCGAGTTCTGGTGGTAGAGCGCCGCGCCGCGCCTTCTCGAGGGCCTCCGGCGTCGATGTCCATGCCGAACACCTTCACGTCCCAGTTCCAGAAGAACTGCGCCGCTGTCGTAGACGATCATGGCCAGGGTCAGGGCCTCCTCGCCGGTGGAGCAGCCCGCGGAGAGGACGCGCAGGGTCCGCTCGCCCGCTGTGCCGCCTTCCGCTCCTTGAGGCCGTCGGAGCACGGTGTCCGCGAAGACCTGGAGCTGGGGCTGCTCGCGGAAGAAGTAGGTCTCGTTGTTGGTGAGGTGGCTCACCATGCGCTGCGAGCTCCTCGGCCCGCCCGGGGCGAAGCGGAGGTAGCGGTAGTAGTCCTCGAAGGACAGCAGGTCCGAGCAGGCGAGAGCCGGCCCGCCAGGCGCGTGCGCAGCGGATGTCGCGCTGGCCAGTCGTCGTAGTAGAGGCCGAAGCTGCTCGTGGATGAAGTCGCGGAGCAGGCGGAACTCCTCCTCGGACAGCTCGGCGTCGTGATCTGCCGCGCGAAACAAGGCTGCGTCAGCGAGCGGGTGAGCTGCAGGCGCCCGGGCCGCCGCCTGACGCACGCCGGGGCCGGGTCTGCGGCCTTGCAGGTCCATCAGGGGCCTGCATGCGCTTCACGGAAGCCGCCGTCGCCGAGCGCGAGGGCGGCCTCCGCGCGCACCGCGCGCCGCATCGTCCGCGAGGGCCGCCAGCAGGAGGCGCATGGCGAGGCGGTCCTCGAGGCGGCCCGCGAGGTCCACGAGCAGCCGGCGCGCCTCGCGGATCGAGGCCAGCTGCCGAGGCGCGCGCTCCATCTCCGGCCAGCGCCGCCGCTCCCAGCCGCCGCAGCGCCTTCGGCGGCGGCGGCCTGGAGGCCGGGGTCGCCGAGGGCCTGGACCAGCCGGCCCGCGCGCCGGGGTCGCCGATCTCGCCGAGGGCCGCAGCCGCGGCGGCCCGCGCACGGTCGTCGTCTTCGTCCTGGAGGCGGGCGTCAGGCCGCGGGCGCCTTGCCGCTGCCGATCCGCCCCAGGGCGGCGGCGGCCGCGCAGCGCACGCTCCAGTGCTCGTCCTCCAGGGGCGATGAGCAGCGGAGGCACCGCCTGCGGAGTCGGCGATCGCTCCCAGGCTCTCCGCGCGCCGCGCGGCGCAGGTTGCGGTCCGGTATCCGCCAGCACGGTCGACGAGGCGGCGCATCGCCGCCCCGCGCCCGGATCGCGCCGAGCGCCTCCACCGCGGCGAAGCGCAGCTCGCTTGCGTGTGTCCGAGAGGAAGCGGGAGCAGCCGCGGAATGGAATCGGCGTTGCGCACCTGCCCCAGGGCGCGCAGGGTGGCGAAGCGCATCCGGGGGTCGGGCTCGTCCAGAGCGGGAGCAGAGTCGGCGGCGGCCTCGGGCTCCTTGAGCTTGCCGATGGAGAGCACCGCCTGCTGGCGGACCAGGCTGCTCGCGTCGCGAGCGCCGCCGCAGGACCTCGAGCACGCCGGGGGCCTGCAGCTCGCCGAGGGCCTGCAGCGCGGCCGCGCGCACAGTCTCCTGCGAGTCGTCGAGGCGGCCGTCACCAGGGCAGTGGGCGGTGGACGCCTCGCGAGGAGGCCCAGCGTCTGGGCGCGCGCACCCGGCCGTCCGGATCCGGCCCGGCGAAGCGCCTGGACCAGGAGCGGCACCACGCGCGCTCGGCTGCGAGCCGCGCCAGGCCCGTCCATGGCGCTCTCCTGGATCAGCTCGCTCTCGTCACCGAGGAGCTCGAAGAGCAGCATCGGCTGCGTCCTCGTGGCCCGAGGCAGCCCGATGGCAGCCGCGGCCTCGGCGCGCACCTCCGCCGGAAGGATCGTGGATCAAGGGCGCACGAGGTCCGTGGCCCTGGGCGGCAGCGATCCAGGCCAGGCAGCGGCGCAGCTCCCTGGCGCACGCGCGTCCGACGGATGGACAAGGCCTTCCGCATAAGCCTCGCGGTCGCTGGAAGCCCACGGAGACGAGGGCGTGGGTGGCGTACTCCTGCAGCGCGCCGTCGCCCGGCGAGCGGATCGAGGCGCCGCTCGGCCCGGGGCTCGCGGAGCCAGCCCAGGGTCACCGCGGCCACGTCTGCGGATGGCTCGGATCCTCGTCGGCGAGCGACGTGAGCAGGTGATCGACCAGGTCCTCGCGGCGTCAGCGCGTCGCCTTGCACCTCGGGGTCGAGGCTCTCCTCCGCCCGGCGGTGACCGCACTGCTCGATCTCGCACCACCGCGCGAACGGCGGCGTTGCGCAGGCGCGGGCTCCGGATCGTAGAGATGCGGGATCATGCGCGGCAGGCGCCTCGCGGCCTCGCCAGGCGGCCGAGAGCCTCGAGGGCGGGGCTCGGCAGAACGTCGTCGTCGAGCAGATCGAGCAGCGCCGGGCGCGGCCCGGGGATCGCCGATCTCCCCAGGCGCGTGGATGGCGCGGGTACTGGAGCCAGCGGCTCCTCGCGCAGCGCCTCGATGAGCGGCGCGCACGCGCCTGCGGCGTGCCGATCTGGCCCAGGCTCTGTCGCGCCGCGTGGCGGCACGTTGAGGTCGGCAGATCGCCGAGGCGCCGATGAGCCGCCTCACCGCGCCTGGTCGCTCGAGCGAGCCGAGCATCACCGCCGCGAAGTAGCCGCACCTCCTCGCTCCGCGGCGTCGAGAGGCGCAGCAGCGTAGCACGCGGCTGGCTGGCCCGAGCTTCAGGCAGCAGATCCCATCGCCGCGTTGCGCACGCCCCGCGTCCGTCGCGCGTCGCGAAGCGCTGTCTTCGAGCGTCGGAAGCTAGCTCGTCAGGCGCGAAGGCGGCGAGCTGCTTCGACGGCGGCTCTGGCGCACCGGCCAGCTCGTCGTCCGCCACCGCGACCAGCGAGCGGACGCGACCGCCTCGCGCTGCTCCGAACGCGCAGCTGCCTCGACCAGCCGGCGCCGCGCGCGACTCCTCGCCGCTGCCGTGAGCAGTCTCAAGCGACGGCGCCTGGACGTCCAGAGGTCAGCTACTTGGCCTTGGATCCGGAACACCGAGACCAGGCGGCCGAGGTTCTTCGGCCTGCTGGGCCGAGGTTGGCGGTCGCCTCGGACATCTCCTGACGCGGTGCCGAGGTTGTCGCGCAGCAGATCTCCGAGATGTTCTCCATCGCCCGCACCACGCAGCTCCCCGCCCCCTTCTGCTCCGCGGTGGCGTGCGGACGACCTGCTGCGTCATGTCGTTCATCTTCTCGACCGAGTGCTGGACGATCTGCCGGCTGCCCCTCGCCTGCTCCTGGGTCGCGATGCCCACCTGGGAGGCGATCGCGGTTGATGTTCTCGACCGCGAGGCGCACCTGGCGACCCGCCCGCGGCCTGCTCGCGTCGTCGAGTAAGCGGCCTGGCTCATCACCCTCTTGATGTTCTCCATGGCCGACGCGGATCTGCTTAGCGTTCCTTCCGCCTGCTCGCTCACCGCGGTGCGTCACCTGGGTGGTGGCGGCGTTCATGTCGGACTCACGGTCCGAGCACCTCGGTCGGAGGCCTGGCGACTGCTTGCCGGTGGCGGAGGCGATCTGGCCCATGAGCTCGCTGGAGCGCGACGACGGACTCGATGATGCTGCGCAGCGCCGGGCCTGCCTTGTCGGCGAGCGCGATGCCTTGCTTGGCTCTCGGCAGCACCCGACCTTGGCCGTACCTCCACCGCGTCGCCCGGTCTCCTGCTGCACCTGCCGCACCACCTCCGCCGATCTCCTTGGTCGCCTCCACCGAGCGCTCGGCGAGCTTGCTGCACCTCGTCGGCCACCACCGCGAAGCCGCGCCCGGCCTCGCCTGCTCGGGCCGCCTCGATGGCGCGCGTTCGAGGCCAGCGAGGTTCGTCTGGTCGGCGATCTCCTCGATCACCTCCAGGATCTTGCCCGATCTCCTGCGAGCGCTTGCCGAGGCCGCGTGATCACCCGCGCGGTGTTCTCCATGTTCTCGAGATGGCCTGTGCATGCCCGTCGACCGGTCCGGGCCACGCGCCTCGCCGCCGCGTGCGTCGCGTCCTCCGGAGGCGCGGGCGCTGATGCGGTCCGGCCTCCGGCGGCGATCTTGGCCACGTCCGTCACCGCCGCCAGCCATCTCCGAGACGGTGCTGGCTGGTGCGCTGAGCGGCCGCGGTCGAGCGACTCGGCGTTGTGCGGCCACCGAGGCGATGAAGGTCGCCATGCTCCTCGACGGTGGCCGAGTGTCTGGCTCACGGTGCCCGGCCAGGCTCTCGAGGTCCTTGGCCATCTGGTCGATGGAGACCGTCATCTCCTCGATGGTGGCCGAGGCCTCGGTCACCGTGCTGCGCCAGGGTTGCGCTCGAGCGCGCCACCTCCTCGATCGAGGACGCCCATCTCGCGTGATCGAGCTGCGACGTCTCCTCCACGTAGGTGGCGAGGCCCTGGGCGCTGCCGGCCACGGTCTGGATGGAGGCCGCCATCTCCTCCATCGACGTCGAGGTCTCCTCCGGCCGCCTGGGCCTGGCCCTGGGCGCCCTGGATGATGAGCTTGGCGTTGGCCGAGATCTGGCCCGCGGAGGAGGCCACCTGCACCGAGGCATCCTGGATGTTGTCCACGATGCGGCGCAGGTTGCGCCACCATCTCGTTGAGGCTCTTGCCCAGGGTCCCCGATCTCGTCGTCGCCCTGCGACCTTGATGCTCTCCGTCGAGGTCGCCCTTCGCCGACCGCGCTCGCGAGACGCCGACCATGTGCTGCATAGGGCCGGCAACCAGCGGCCCGATCAGCGCACCAGCCGCCGCAGGGACCCCAGCGCCACGAGCAGGCAGGCCCAGAGAGCGCTCGTTTGCAGGAAGCGTCGCCGCTGCTTCGGTCAGCGATCAGCGCTCTGGCTGATCGCGACCTCGACCGCCCCTGCTGCGTCCACGGCTCTCTTCGACCGGAGCGTGGCGGCCCCAGCTCGCGCGCGCCATGTCCGCCGCGGCGGCCCAGCCGGTGGTGACGGGCGCGCGGAACAGGATGACCGGCTCGCCGTCGTCGGTCACCGCGTCGCGCTCCTCGAGGCGCGCGGCCGGCAGCTCCGGGGCAGGTCCGTGATCGGCTTGCCGTTCTGGGCCAGGATCGCGCCCTTGGCGTCGCGGATCATCGCCCCCACCACGTCGGACTCCGCCCGCCGCCTCCGCGGACACGGCGCCCTCCAGGAACTGCGTGAGCAGCGGCTTGTCCTCGGTGAGGCACGCCGTACTTGCTGTTGTAGGCGAGGTTGCTCGCGATGTAGCGGCCACGCAGGACGACCTGCTCGCGCAGCCGCCCTGGCTGGCCAGAGGTCGTAGGCCACCGAGACCACCGCGACCACCAGCAGCGCCACTCCGGTCACGAGCAGCATGAACTTGGTTCGAACCGATCTGAGGCTGAGGGTCATCAAAGACGCCCTCTAGAACACGCGGCTCGCCGCCTTCAGGGCGTCGGCCGGGATCTCGATCTTCAGCTTGTCGGCGATCTTCTTGTTGATCACGAGCTGCAGCCTTCGGAACGAGAGCAGCGAGCCGCGGGCGGTGCGCTCTCCGGCCAGCAGGCGGGTGACGAGCTCGGCCGCCTGCTCGCCGATCGAGACGGATGCTCCGGCGCACCGCTGACCCAGGGCACCCTTCGCTGACGATGGCGGGCTGCCGAGGACGCGAGCACCGGCTCGTCCCGCCTTCAGGCTCTCCGCCAGGAGGAAGCGCTGCGGAGTCGCTCCGCCCAGGTGAGCTGTCGGGTCGGGGGCAGACCAGATCGCGTCGACCGCCACTACTCGTCGCCCTTGAGCAGCGCGCGCAGGGCGGCAGGGCTCACGTCCCGCTCCGTCGTGGCCACGCGCTCGGGCACCACGGGCGTGACGCACGCCCGGGCCGCCTTCTGCGCCTCCCGCCACCAGTCTTCGCCGACCACTCGCTCGGGCCCGTGGACGCACGCCGATCCGCACCGCCCGCGGGATAGACCAGGCGAAAGGCCGCCAGCTGGTACGGCCCGCGATCCGGGAGCTCGAACGCCACCCCCGAGGCGTTGATGTCGGTGAGGCCAGCGCCGTGGGATCACGGCACCATGCAATGGACGAGCAGCCTGGTCAGGGGGCCGCCAGGTGCACTGCTTCCTGGCCATGGGCCCGAAGGCCACGAGCACCGGCCCCTTCGCCCGTCAGGGACGCCGACCACGCGCGGCCGCCTCGCTGCGGTCGCCGCGCAGGTCGTATCTCCGTCACGGTGTGGCCGGGCAGGCCGCGCTGCGATGGCCTCCAGGGCGCCGGGCCGCCACGCCGCGAGCGTCCGCGCTCTTGAGCGCGGCCACCATCGGCGGCCGCCAGGGCGGCAGGCGGCGCGCAGCAGGAGACCACCGCCCCCGCGCGCAGACCCGGCGCCAGGGCTTCTCGCGCGCCGCCGTTGCCTCATCGGCCGGACGGCGCACTCCCTCAGCTCCTGGGCGGGCACCTTCAGTCGGGTCCAGCAGGATCACCAGGCGGCCCTCGAGCTTGGCCACGCCCGCGGATGGTGTCGCCGCCCTTGTCCGACGCACCTCGTCCGGGGCCGGAACTCGATGCGCGACGACCGGCACCTTCAGTGACCTTGCGAGGCGCCGTCCACCAGCAGGCCGAGCAGGCGCTCCGCCCGAGGCGCACCACCACGATGCGCGCGGCTTAGCTGGACCTCGCGCATCGCCGAGAGCCGAGCTTCCGCTTGCAGGTCCACCACCGGCAGGATGCGGCCGCGCAGGTTGATCACGCCGCGGATGAACTCGGGGCGCGCGGCACGCGTCGTGATCTCGGTGACCCGGCGGATCTCCTGCACCTGCCGGCACCTCGACCCCGTACTTCCTCCCGGTCGAGGTTGAAGGTCGCGAGGGTGCTCCGCGGCCCCTCCGCCGCCTGGCGCTCCTCCTGGACCGGGCGAAGAACGAGAGGCTCTGGGCGCTGGACTCGGCGTACCGGCACCGCCGGCACCGGCACCACGGCCGGCAGCCCTGCGGCGGCGGCCTCGGCCTGGCGAGGATCTCCGCGCGCGAGGATCTCCGAGGCCAGCGCCCGACGAGGGCAGCTCATTGCGCGCCCCGGCGGGGCTGCCAGCCTCTCCGGGGGTCGCTCACCATGAGGGCGAGGGGGATCGCGGGAATAGCGGGCGCGCGAGCAGCTCAATGGTCGTGAAGGTGGGCTCGCGCGGGAGGCGCGGCCGCCGAGACCGCAGAGGACGGAGGAGAGGCTCCGCGGAAGCCGGAGCGGCCGGGCGCGGCGGCTCCTCGCCGCTCCCCTTCCGCCCGGCGCGTTTCCTCGCATCGGACATGCGTCCATATCGCGCTACCGCTCCTCTGCGGTCCCCACGGTGGCCAGCTCGCGATCAGCCACCGCGGCCGCGACGATCGTCGTCAATCCGCTCCGCGCCACGCGCCGTATTGCCCTCGAGCAGGGCCTGGGTGGCAGGTGGTTCAGCACTCGGGGCACTCCCGGACGCCGCGTGCAGGCGGCGGATGGCGGCATCGCTCACGATCGCCGCGCTGCGCCCCGCCACCGCCAGCCGGTGGCGCACGTATTCCGCCGGCCTCGGCCGCGGCCAGCGGCTGCAGGTGGGAACGTTCCGCCCCGATCCGCTGCGTCAGGGGCGCGGTAAGGCGCCGTGCTTCCCGAGGCCGGCCTCGCGCAGCTCGGGCTGGCCCACCAGCACGACCGCGATCGGGTTGCGGTCGTCGAGCTGGAAGTTCGTGAGCGAGGCGGATCTCCTCCAGCGTCGCCCGGCCCGGGATCAGGTGCGCCTCGTCCACCACCAGCAGCGCCGGTGCGCTGCCGGCCTGTCGAGGGCTGAGCAGCCGCGCGTGGATCTGGTCAGCGGGTCGCTCGAGTGGACCTGAAGCCGCGGCTCCGCGACGCCCGAGCCCGCCCGCCACCGCGGCGCAGGAACCGCCGCGGCGGCAGGCGCGGAGTTCAGGATCATCCCGACCTGCGTGCCGCTCTCGCCCACGCGGTCGACCAGGGCGGCGCGCGTGAGCAGCGTCTTTAGCCCGAGCCCACCTCGCCCGGTCGGCAGCGCCAGCTCCACCTCCTCCACCGCGAACGGTCAGGCGGTCGGTGGGCCTCCCTCGTGCGTGTCGTCGCCAGAGATACAGGTAGCGTGGGTCCGGCGTCTTTCGGAACGGCTTCTCGCTCAGCCCGAAGTAGGCCTCGTGCATCGTCAGCGGGCGCTGGGAATGCAGGTCATGGCCTGCCTTTACTCCTAGGCCATTTGCGGAGGCGTCGGGTGCGAGGCCCGGTACGCTCAGCCCACGGTCCCCGGTGCGTGCCTGGAGCCGGCGGTCGCCGAACAGCGAGGCCGCCACGTCGAGGATGAGGACCACGCGCCCGTCGCCCATGATCGTGGCGCCGGCGAGGGCGCAAGGCGGCGCCCGACACCGCGGGATCGAGCGGCCTTGATGACGACCTCCTGCTGGCCCGCGGAGCCGGTTCACGACCAGGCCCACGCGCTTGTCGCCGCGGCCCAGGATCACCGCGTAGCTGCGCCGCCGCGGCGGCGGCCCGCGGCAGCCCGAAGAACGCGCCGAGCCGCACGAGCGGCACGATGCGGTCGCGGATGCGCAGCGTCTCGCGGCCGTTGATCGTGTGCACGTCGCCGGGGCGCGAACTTGAGGCTCTCCACCACCGAGGCCAGCGGCATCGCGTAGCGTCCGGCCCGCGACCTCCACCAGGAGCGCGGAGATGATGGCGAGGGTCAGCGGAAGCTGGATGATGAACTTCGTGCCCACCCCGGGCACCGTCTCCACCTCCACGAGGCCGTTCAGGCGCTCGATGGACTTCAGCACCACGTCGAGGCCCGACGCCGCGGCCCGAGAGCTCGCTCACCGTCTCCGCGGTGGAGAAGCCCTGGCGAGAAGATGAGCTGCACCAGCCTCGCGGTCGGCGACGGCTCTCGTCCGCCTTCGAGCAGGCCCGCGGTCCACCGCCTTGCGCGCGCACCGCGCGCGGCGTCGATGCCGGCGCCGTCGTCCATGATCGTGATCAGGACGTGGTTCGACTCCTGCATGGCGGAGAGCAGGATGGTGCCGGTCGGCGTCTTGCCGCGCGCCACCCGCGCCGCCGGGCGTCTCGATGCCGTGGTCCACGCTGTTGCGGATCATGTGCACGAGCGGCTCGCCGATCTCGTCGATGATGGCCTTGTCGATGCGGGTGCCCTCGCCCTCGAGGATCAGCTCGATGTCCTTGCCCTGCTGCGCGGGCGAGGTCGCGCACCAGCGCGGGAAGCGCTCGAAGACGTGGCGGATGGGCAGCATGCGGATGTCC
>ERZ1370068.3492-contig-2602_pt1 | contig 21095 bp, 28 predicted proteins | sample MGYA00561227_ERZ1370068 | MGnify/ENA primary metagenome ERZ1370068 (study PRJEB38410, sample SAMEA6850437) | metagenome | study: Metagenomic assessment of the ecological functions of the soil: analysis of the soil microbiota associated with the... | reverse complement strand
ATTACGTATTGCTCGACAACTCGAGCGAGGTCAGCGCCCGCGCCGGCGCGGCCGCCGGCGACTTCAGCGGCGACGCGGACTGCCGACTTCGCGGTGTTCCGTCCATCGAGCGGGATGTGGCTGGTGCAGGGACAGACCAACACGCAGTGGGGGTCTCCCCGGCGACGTTCCCGTGCCCGGCGACTACAACGGCGACGGGCGCGCCGAGATCGCCGTGTTCCGTCCAGCCGACGGCGTCTGGTATCTGCAGCAGAGCGGCGCGCCGCGACTCAGTGGGGGCGCGCCGGCGACATCCCCGTGCCCGGTGACTACAACGGCGACGGCACCACCGATCTCGCGGTCTTCCGCACCTCCGACAACGCCGGCGGCACGTGGTTCTATCCGCAACATCGGGACCTTCCCGTTCGGCCTGCGCGGCGACATTCCGGTGCCGGCCGATTACGACGGCGACGGCAAGACCGACATGGCGGTGTTCCGTCCGGCGACGGGGACCTGGCATATCGCAGAGCTCCTCGACCAGCGCCATCTCGATACAGGCGTTCGGAAGGGCGGGGCGACATTCCGGTCCCCGCGAAGTTCGACGGCGACGCCGCGCTGACGTCGCGTTCTACCGCCCGTCGACCGGGCAGTGGTTCCTGTCGATGACGGCCGCCGGGAGCTTCTCCGTCAGTTCGGGCTCACCGGCGACATGCCGCTGGCCCAGGACACCAACGGCGATGGTGTCGCCGAGCTGAACGTGTGGCGGCCCGCCGGCGGCGCGTGGTTCACCTACAATCGCGTCACCGGCGCGACGGCGAGCCTGGGATTGGGGAGCGTCGGGCGACATTCCCGTCATGCAGCGGCCGCGTCTGCCGTCGGCGCCGGCGGCTGATTTCGACGGCGACGGTCTCGCGGACCTGACGATCTATCGCGCGGTCGGCGGCGTCCCGTACTGAGGTATCAGCGCTTCTCGAGCACGGGGTTCGCCACCAACCGCACGACGCAGTGGGGCCTCAGCGGCGATATCAGCGTCCCGGGCGACTTCGACGGCGATCACAGGACGGACATCGCCGTCTTCCGTCCGTCGAACGGCTTCTGGTTCATCGTGGACTCGTCGGGCGGCGCGCCAGGTCCAGTTCGGCCTGAACGGGGACGATGCCGATGCCGGCCGACTACGATGGCGACGGCCGCACCGATCCGGCGGTCTACCGGCCGTCGACCGGCGTCTGGGCCTGTGCTGCGGTCGAGTTCCAGTCACCTCGCGTATTCGGTTCGCGCAGTGGGGCCTGCCGAGCGATGTCCCGAAAGTCGGGGACTTCGACGGCGACGGGCGCTGCGGACTTCGCGGTGTTCCGGCCGGCCACCGGCGTGTGGTATCTGAAGGTCCAGACCACGGCCTACAGCGCCTCCGGTGACGCTCGCGAAGCAGTTCGGCCTGGGCAGCGATACCCCGGTCGCCCAGGACTTCGACGGCGACGGGCGGACCGACCTCGGTCTCTATCGAGGCAACGGGGCAGTGGCTCGCGATCGACGCGCTGACGAACATCATGCCGGCGATTCAACAGCTGGGGCTGTCCACCGCTACGCCGAATGCCCGCGACTATGACGGTGACAGCATCGCGGATGCCGCCGTCTTCCGGCCGGCCACGGGCGAGTGGTTCATCCGGACATCGAGCACCGGTACGTGCAGACCTACCAGTGGGGGCTGAGCGGCGATCAGCCGGGGCTGCGAGCCGGCGACGCCGTCCCGTGGCGATAGAAGCGATCTCATAAACCGCCTGTCGCAGTTGCGCGAGCGAGTGTCGGATAAGGCTATGATGGCGTGAGTGAGCACCGCGGCGGCCCGCGTCACCATCGTCATCGTCAACTACGAGAGCTACCAGGAACTTCGAGACTGCCTGGCGTCGCTGACCGCCGACGCGGACGCCGGGCACGAGATCGTCGCCGTCGATCACGTCAGCCGTGAAGGCGAGGCCGACGCGCTCAGCCGGGAATTCCCCTTCGTGCGTCTCCTGCGCGTGCCGGGAAACGAAGGGTTCGCGGCCGGCGTCAACCGCGGCGCGCGCGGCGCGCAGACGCCGTTCCTCCTCCTCCTCAATCCCGATTCCATCGTCGATGCCGGGCTCGTCGACCGCTTGAGCGACTGGATGCGCGATCGGCCCGACGTCAGGGTCCGTCGGCCCGCGCCTGCTGAACGCCGACGGATCGGTGCAGGCTCCGCGCGCCGGTTTCCCGGCGTCACGACCGCGCTGGCGGGGCGGAGCTCGTGGCTGACGAGAGTCCTGCCGCGCAACCCGCTGTCGCGGCGCAACCTCCCGGCGCTCGAGGCGGTGCCGGGCCACCCCATGGACGTCGACTGATCTCCGGCGCCTGCATGATGATGCCGCCGGGCGGCGTTCGAGCAGGTAGGGGAATGGACGAGGGCTTCTTTCTTCTACTGGGAAGACGCCGACTTCGCCGGCGCCTGAAGCAGGCGGGCTGGCGGACGGTCTACCTGCCCGACGTGACGTCGATGCACATCGGCGGGGCGGAGCAGCATGCACGCGGCCGACGCCTCGCTCGTGGCCTTCACCGCAGCGCGTATCGCCCTTCTGCAAACACTCGAGCGCGCCGGTCCGCCCCTTCGCGCCGCTCGTCTACCTCGCCCTTCGCGCGCGCCTGATGTTCATCCGCCGGGTCGTCCGCGCGCGGCAGCGCAACGCCGGCGGCGAGGGCTGACGTGGAGCGCGTCGACGTCGTCGTGGTGGGAGCCGGCGTCTCGGGGCTCGCGACCGCCGCCGAGCTCGGCGCGCGGGCGCTCGGTGTGCGCTGGTCGAGCGCCATCCGCGCGCGGGGCATGGACACGAGCACGCACAACAGCGGCGTGATCCACGCCGGCATCTACTATCCGGCCGGCACGCTGAAGGCGCGGCTGTGCGTCGAGGGCGCGACCGGCTGTATGCGTTCTGCGCCGCGCACGGCATCCCGCACGCAGCGATGCGGCAAGCTCATCGTCCGCGGCGGACGCGGCGGAAGTCCCCGCGCTGGAACGGCTCGCGGTGACCGGCCGGAGCAACGGCGTGGACGATTCTGGAGATGGTGGACGCGGCCTTCGTGCGCGCGCGCGAGCCGCACGTCCCGCGCCGTCGCGGCGCGTCTCGTCGCCCTCGACCGGCATCGTCTCGCCGGAAGGCGTCGTCCACGTCTTGCGGCGCCTGTGCGACGAGGCGGGCGTGCTGCCGCTGCTCGTCCACGGCGCATGCGCGGCGAGCCGCGTCTCGGATCACCTCGAGCTCGAGACCGATCGCGAGCGCATCGCCGCATCCGTGGTCGTGAACGCCGCCGGGCTGTACGCCGACCTCGTGTCGGAGATGCTCGGGCGGCGAGGCGTTCACGATCTATCCGGCCCGCGGCGAGTATGCGGAGCTGGCGCCGCACAAGCGCGGCCTGATCCGCGGACTCATCTACCCCGCTCTCCCACATGCCCGGGCACAGTCTCGGGGTCCATCTGGTTCCGACCGTCGACGGCGTCGTCCTCGTCGGTCCGACCATCCGCTACCAGAGCGGTCGCGCCGACTACGAATCCGATCGTCTCGAGGTCCAGGATTTCGTCGCGCCGACGGCGAAGATGCTGCCGGGGATCACCGCCGCCGACCTGACGCTCGGCGGCAGCGGCATCCGCGCCGAAGCTCTGCCCTCCCGAGCAGGCCTTCGCCGACTTCATGATCCGCGCGGACACGCGCGTCCCCAATCTCGTCCACGTCGCGGGTATCGATTCTCCCGGGCTGACGTCGTGCCTCGCGACCGGGCGGCTCGCCGCGCAGATCGCGAACGACCTGCTGTAACGGGCCACGGCTAACCACAAAGGCACCAAGGCTCGAAGACACAAGAAAACAATTAGGGCTTCGTGTCTTGTGTCTTGGTGCCTTCGTGATGAGCCGTCGGCCGTGACAGCAATTGGCGCTCACAAGGTAGCGAGATATCGAGCGAGCGCATCTTGCCACGTAGGCATCGGAATGCCCGCGCGCGCGAGCTTGTCGTTGGCGAGCGCGGCGTATTGCGGGCGTCGCGCCCGCATCGGAACGTCGGCGACCTTGACCGGCACCAGGTCGGGCTCGACGGCGAGCAGGCGGCCGATTTCCTTCGCCAGCTCGAACCACGTCGTGATCGCCGCTGTTGACGCAGTGGTAAACGCCCGGCGGCGGCTCCGGTCTCGAGCAGGCGCCGCAGGTCGCGTCGGCGACGTCGCGCACGTAGCTGGGCGGTCACGGTCCGATCGACGAAGACGCGCGCGGGCTGCCCGTTGCGGATCGCGTCGACGATGCGATCGACGCTGCTCTTGCGCTGCGAGCCGCCGAACAGGCCTCGACGCGCAGGACGTAATGGCGCGGGCAGTCCGCGGCGAACCAGTCGCCCAGGAGCTTGGAACAGCGCGTAGACGCTCTGCGGCGCCGGCTCGTCGTCCTCCGTGTACGGCCGATCGGCGAGGCCGTCGAAGACGAAGTCGGTGCCGTAGTGCACGAAGGCGCCGCGCCGGTGCGCGCGCCGCGCGCCAGCGCGCGCACGGCGAGGGCGTTCACACGGATCGCCTCGATCGCGCGATCCTCCGGCGCCGTCCACGCCGGTGAACGCGGCGCAGTTGATGATCACGTCCGGACGCTCGCCGCGCGACGAACGCCTCGACGGCGGCGGCGTCTCCGAGATCGAGCGCCGCGCGCGTCACGGGCACCACCTCGCGCGCCCGGCGTAGTCGCGCGGCGATGGTCGGTGCCGAGCTGGCCCGACGCCCCGGTCACGAGGATCCTTCACTGCGGCTGGGTTCATGACCGCGCGCGGCCACCGCGCGTCACGACTTCGCGCTGCTGCGCCTCGGTGAGCTCGCTGTAGATGGGCAGCGCCAGCGTTTCGGCCGCCGCGGCCTCGGCGCGCGGAAAGTCGCCTGGCCGGTAGCCGAGCGGCGCGAAACACTCCTGCAGGTGGAACGGCACCGGGTAGTAGATCTCGGTGCCGATCCCCGCGGCGTCGAGACGCGCGCGCACGGCGTCACGCGATCGCGGCCACGCGGACGATACTGGTTGAAGATGTGCCGGCAGTCGCGGCCGCGGCCGGCAGCGTGACGCACGTCCGCGGCGGCGCACTCGGCGAAACAGGCGATCGTACGCGATCGGCGTTGCTCGCGGCGCCGCGCGTCCAGCCGCTCGAGGTGCGGCAGCTTGACGCGCAGCACGGCGGCCTGCAGCGCGTCGAGCCTGAAGTTGCCGCCGATCCGCTGTGTGGAAATACTTCGGCTCGGCGCCGTGGTTGCGCAGCAGCCGCACCTCGCGCGCGAGCGCCTCGTCGTTCGGTCGTCACGCAGGCCCGCGTCGCCGAAGGCGCCGAGGTTCTTGCTCGGGAAGAACGAGAAGCAGCCGGCGCGCCCCATCGAGCCGGCCTGCCGGCCCTCGTAGGCGGCGCCGATCGCCTGGGCCGCGTCTTCGATCACCGGCGACGCCGCGCGCGCTCGGCCGCCTCGAGCAGCGGATCCATGTCGGCGCACTGGCCGTACAGGTGGACGGGCATGATCGCGCTGCGTGCGCGGCGTGATCGCCGCCACCGCCGCCTGGGATCGATGTTGTAGGTGACGCGGATCGATGTCGACGAGCATCGGCGGTCGCGCCGAGCCGCGCGATCGCGCCGGCCGTGGCGAAGAACGAGAAGGTGGGGGTGATGACTTCGTCGCCCGGGCCGATGCCGAGCGCCATCAGCGCGACGAGCAGCGCATCGGTGCCGGACGACACGCCGACGGCGTGCGGCGACGCCGAGGTACGCGGCCACCTCGCGCTCGAACCCTTCGACTTCAGGGCCGCCGATGAAGCGCTGGCTGTCGCAGACGCGGGCGATCGCGGCCAGCGATTGCTCCTCAGGGGCGCGATACTGCCCCTGAAGATCGAGCAGAGGACGGCCATTTACCGCCGGACGATTTCCGGCGCGCCCCAGAGCGGCAGATCGTTGCGATCGTCGTGGCGGCAGAAGCGGCGCCGCTCGAGCGGGTGTTCAGGATGACTTGCATCTCCTCGCCCGCATACGCGGAGAGGTCGACGGTGACGGGAATCCAGCGGCGCTCGGACGGGTTCGCGAAGGGGTTCACCGTCTGCTCGAACAGCTTTCGAACGACCGGCCGTCGGAGACGCCGGCGAAGAAGATGCACGCCGTTGCCCTCCTTGTCCCAGGCCTCGGGCTTCAGCCCGAGCGACACCTTCAGCCACCCGTCGTCGGGCACGCGGACCTTGAAGGTGATCCGGCCGTTGGGCGGCGCCAGGATCGCCCGCTTCGTGTCGCCCGCGAGCGTCGCGTCGATGATTGAGTAAGCGGGACGTGCCGGCCTTCTGGGCGCTGTCGAACTGCGCAAGGAGATCGACTCGATCGGCGCTGCCGCGGCGGAACATGTACCAGCCGGCGGCCGCCGACGACGACAATCACTGCCGCGGTGAGGACCGCGCGATTCATCTTCATAGGGGGAATAGTCTACCGTCTTTCCTTCGACGGCTGCGCGCGTTTCCCGATCGGCTTCGCGCCGCTTGATCGTCTCGCGCTTGTCGTGGTCCTGCTTGCCCTTCGCGAGGCTGATGGCCACCTTGATCCGCCCGTTCTTGAGGTACATCCGCACGGGGACGAGCGTCATCCCCTTCTCGACCGTCTTGCCGATCAGCTTCTTGATCTCCTGCCGGTGCAGCGGGAGCTTGCGGCTTGCGCGTGGGCTCGTGATTGCTGTAGCCGCGGTTGCTGTAGGCGCTGATGTGGACGTTGTAGATCCAGACCTCGCCCCCTCGATCCGCGCGAAGCTGTCGCGGAGCTGGACGCCGCCCTCGCGGATCGACTTCACCTCGGTCCCGAGCAGCGCGACGCCCGCCTCGAAGGTCTCGATGAGGTGATAGTCGTGGTGCGCCTTGCGGTTGTCCGCGATGATCTTCTGCGCTTCTTCGCGGGCAGTCTTAGCCACAGCTAACAGCTTACAGCTATCAGCTCACAGCTTTCAGCTTCCGGCTTCCAGCTTCCGGCTAAACTGTGAACTTGTCCCTCCCTCGCGTCGGCATCACGGTGGGCGACCCGGCCGGAATCGGCCCGGAGATCGCTCTCAAGGCGTCGGTCGATCCGCGTGTGCTCGAGGTGTGCGAGCCGCGGCTGTATGGCGTCCAGGGGGACGCGGCGGCGGCGTTCACGCCAGGACACCTCTCAGCCGAGGCGGGGCGCGCGGCCTGCGATGCCATCGTTGCCGCGGTCGCCGATGCGGGCAGCGGGAAGATCGACGCAGTGGCCACGGCGCCGATCAACAAGGAAGCGTTCGCGCTCGCGGGGCTGCCCTGGAAAGGGCACACCGATCTGCTGGCGCACCTCACCGGAACTCCGCGCGTGGCGATGATGTTCTACGCGGAAGAACTGCGCGTCGTGCTGGCGACGATTCACGTGCCGCTCGCCGAGGTGCCGCGGCTGCTGACGCGCGAGCTCGTCGACTTCATCGTCGAGCTGACGGCGCGCGAGTTGCCGCGGTTCGGCTACCTCCGCCCGCGCCTGGCGCTGGCCGGACTCAACCCGCACGCGGGGAGCACGGCGTGATCGGTCGCGAGGACGAAGCGGTTCTGCGGCCGGCAGTCGAGGCTGCCCGCGCACGTGGCGTGGACGTCACAGGACCATGGCCGGGCGACACCGTCTTCGGCCGCGCCGCGCGCGGTGAGTTCGACGCCGTCATCGCGTGCTACCACGATCAGGGACTGATTCCGGTCAAGCTGCTCGCCTTCGGACGCGCGGTCAACGTCACGCTCGGACTGCCGATCGTCCGCACGTCGGTCGACCACGGCACCGCCTTCGATATCGCCGGACGCGGTGTCGCCGACCCGTCAAGCCTCATCGAAGCTGTGCGCCTCGCCGCGCAGCTGGCCGGGAAGCCGGTAGCCGGGAAGCGGGAAGCGCGAAGCGCGAAGCCGGAAGCTGGAAGCTGGAAGCTGGAAGCTGGGAACTATGCGTGGTGCCCGCACGACCCGCAGCCCCCTTCGGTGCCGCAGTTGCCGCAGCCCGTGGGATTCGAACAGCCGCCGTGATCGCCGCAGCCGGCGTGTGTCACCCCTTCGCCGTTCGGCAGCTCGTAGCGCAGGCAGCACTTCAGGCGGCCGCACTGCCCGGACAGCTTCGACGGGTTCAGGCTCAGGTGCTGCTGCTTCGCCATCTTGATCGACACCGGCTCGAACGACGTCGCAGCCAGGTCGTGCAGCAGAGCGGACGGCCGCACGAGCCGTAGCCGCCGAGCATCTTCGCCTCGTCGCGGACGCCGATCTGGCGCATCTCGATCCGCATGCGGAAGTGCGCCGCCAGATCGCGGACGAGCTCGCGGAAGTCCACGCGCGCATTCGGCGGTGTAATAGAAGATGAGGCGCGAGCCGTCGAACGACGTGCTCGACCTGCGTCAGCTTCATCGGCAGGCCGCGCTCGCGGATCTTGAGCTGAGCCACCTGCTGCGCGTCCTGCTCGCGCTGCGCCTGCTTCAGCCGCTGGACGATGTCGGCGCGGCTGGCGCGGCGCGACGACGACGTTGGGAGAATCGGCGGCGGGCTGGCGCCGCTCCGCGATCTGCGGCGGCACGCGCGTGACGGTGCCGACGGCCGGCCCGTCGGTCGTCTCCACGACCATCTGCTCGCCCGGCAGCGACGTCGGTCATGAGATCCGGCAGGAGGAAGGACACGCGTCCGTCCCGCCGGCGTGAACTTGACGCTGACGAAAGCGGGCAGCGGCGAGCCGGACGCCGGAAGCTCGCCGCTCATATGTGTCAGCGCCAGCCAGTCCGCGACGATTTTCGGACTGGCGTTGCGATCCGAGCGCGGCCAGCGCGCGCATCCACGGTCTCGAACGCGCGGATGCGTGCGGTCGCCGTCGAACGACCGGACGCAGCGCCTGCAGCTCCGGCTTCAGATCGCGCGTTCGCCAGCGCGCGCATCGTCGGCGCCGCGACAGCAGCAGCCCCATGTCCCTGATCAGCGACGACAGGGCGAGGAGCCGGCGCGAGAGGTCGTCGCGATCGCCGCGCGTTCCCCGCGCAGCGCCTTCGCGCCGTCGAGGCGCCGGCGCGGATCGATGGAGGTCGCGGCGCTCTGCAGCAGCCGGGCCGCGGCGTCGCGCGCGTCGTTCGCGTCCTCGGCGCTGCCGGCCAGCGCGCGACCGACGCTGCCGTCCGCGGCGCGCGGCGGCAGCATGCGCGTCCGCGGGCTCGACCTCGTGATCGCGGATCGAGCACGTCGGCGCACTTCGCCCGGCGTCAGCGGGCCGAACCGCAGGCGCTGGCAGCGCGATCGCACCGTCGGCAGGAGCACGTCGGGCCGGCTGGTGATGAGCACGAACACCGAGGCGGGCGGCGGTTCCTCGAGCGTCTTGAGGAGCGCGTTCTGCGCCTCGGGCATGAGCGCGTCGGCCTCGTCGATGATCGACGAGGCGGCGGCGTCCTTCGAACGGCCGGTAGGCGCGATGCGATCGATCGCCTCGCGCACCTGGTCGACCTTGATGTTGCCGGAGTCGCCGGGCTCGATGACGAGGATGTCGGCGTGCACGCCGCGGCGCGATGCGCGCGGCACGCCGCGCACTCGCCACAGGCGTCTCGGCCACCGCCGGCGGTGTCAACCGGCGTGTCGCAGTTCAGCGCCTGCGCGAGCGCCATCGCGGTGCGGCGCTTCCCGACGCCCTCGGGGCCCGCGAAGATCAGGCTGGGAGGCAGCGTGCCGCGGCGCCATCGCGCGCGCCAGCAGCTCCAGCAGCGGGCGGTGTCCGGTGATCGCGCGGAAGGGCATCCCACGCCTGAATCTATCACCATTACATTGCCGACTGCCGACTGCAGACTGCCGATTAACGGATTGTCGATTAAGCCAATTGGCGATTGGGATTGCCGATTGAAGATTCACGGAATGCCGATTGACGAATAACGATTGAGCAGCGAAAACCGCGGCCCAATCGCCAATCGCCAATCGACAATCCGTTTAATCGTCAATCGGCAATCCCAATCGGCAATCGCCAATCGACAGCTAACCGTTTAGTCGGAAATCTGCAGTCTGCAGTCGACAATGACAGGCGTCAGCCCCTTGCCGCCTGAAGATGCGGCGCCAGAAGCCCTTCTTGGCGGGCTCGGCCTCCCGGGCTGTGGCGGCAGCGGCTGGACGATGCCGCCGGTGATCGGCGCCGCGCCGGGCGGCTGCGTGGCGGCGCGATGCCGGTCGTCGCGATCGACCCCGGAATCCTGAGCGTCGCGGCGTCCGCGAGGATGCCGCCGGGATGCAGCGGACAGATCGTCGACGGCTGGGTGCCCTTGACGAAGTAGTCGGTGGAGACCTGCGACTTCGTCACGAGGAAGCCGTCATCGTCCAGCGCCTGGACGGCCGCGCACCCATAGTTCGGCAGCTTGCCAGACACGCGGCAGACGTTGACGGCGACCACGTCGGCCGGCTTCGCGAACCAGTCCGGCTTGTCCCCCTTGGTCGGCCGTCTTCATGAAGCCGCCCCAGATCGGCACCGCCAGCTCGGCGGCGTAGCCGTTGGCCACGATCGTCGCCGGCTGATCGAAGCCGACCCACACGCCGGTGACGAGGTGCGGCGTGAAGCCGACGAACCAGGCGTCCACGTAGTCGTTGGTCGTCCCGGTCTTGCCCGCCGCGGGCAGCGTGAAGCCGGCCTGCCGCGCCTTGTAGGCGGTGCCGGCGTTGATCACGTCGGCGAGCATGCTCGACATCAGGAACGCCGTCGCTTCGCTGACCGCGCGCTGCGACTTGCCGGGATCCTGGTAGAGCACCTTGCCGTCGCTGTCTTCGACGCGGCGGATCAGCACCGGCGTGCGCAGCATCCCTGCGTCCGCGAACGCGCCGTAGGCCGCGGTCAGCGCCAGCAGCGTGACGTCGCTCGAGCCGAGCGCCAGCGACGGCACGCTCGGCGGCGTCCCGACGTTCAGCCGCTCGGCGTACGACACGGCCTTCGGGATGCCGATCGTGCTCAGCATCTGCACCGCGGCGCGATTGCTCGACATCCGCAGCGCGGCGCGCATCGTCATCGAGTCGGCGCTCGAGTGCCCGTCCTCCGGCACCCACTGGCCGTCCGGCGTGGCGATCGGCACGTTCAGGTTGCTGATGACGCTCGCCGGCGAGTAGCCCGCTTCGAGCGCGGCGGCGTAGACGAACGGCTTGAACGCCGATCCGCTCTGCCGCTTCGCCTGCGTCGCGCGATTGAAGCGGCTCTCCGAGAAATCGCGGCCGCCGACCATCGCGCGGACCGCCCCGGTCCGCGGATCCATCGCGACCAGCGCTCCCTGCAGAGTACTCGGATCCTTTCGCGTGCGCCTCACGAACGGGGTGCCGATAGCCGCGGCGATGCTCGATGGCCGACGCGCCCGTCTTCGATCGCCTTCTCCGCCGCCTGCTGCAAGCGCCGTATCCATCGTCGTGAACACGCGCAGCCCGCCCTCGGCCACGCGTGAGGCCCCGAAACGCTCGACGAGCTCCTTGCGGACGTTCTCCTTGAAGTAGAGTCCGAAGGACTCCTTCATCTCGAGACCGTTGCTCAGACGTGACCGCCGCGTGCTTCGCGCGCTCGTACTGCGCCTGGTCGATCGCCCCGGCCGACACCATCGTCTGCAGCACCACGTTCCGGCGCGCGAGCGGCGCGATCCGGGTTCACCGTCGGCGCGTAGCTGGACGGGGACTGGATCAGTCCGGCCAGCAGCGCCGCCTCGTCAACGGTGAGGTCGCTCGCGTGCTTGCTGAAGTAGCCGCGCGACGCCGCTTCCACGCCGTAGAGACCGTCGCCGAAATACACCTTGTTCAGATACATCTCGAGGATGTCCTTCTTGAGTACTCGCGCTCGATGTGCGCGGCGAGGATCACTTCCCTTCAGCTTGCGGCGGTAGGTCTTGTCGCGGCTGAGGAAGGTCTGCCGGGCGAGCTGCTGCGTGATGGTGCTGCCCCCTTCGGCGCGGCGCCGTTCCTGGAGGTTGCGCACGACGGCCGCTGCCACACGGATGAAGTCGACGCCGTTGTGCTCGTAGAAGCGCTGGTCTTCCACCGACACGACGGCCTTGATCAGGTTCGGCGACATCCGCTCGAACGGGATTTCGATCCGCTGCTCCTTGAAGATGGTGAAGGCGGGCGTATCGTTCGCGTCGAAGATAGTGGTCGACTGTGCCATTTCTCCCAGGCCGCGGACCTGGGACGCCGTGGGCAGCCCGGCCGTCACGTCGTGGACAAACCACGCGACGCTGCCGGACGCGGCGACAAGTGACCAACGCCATCAACGAGATAGCGCCGACCAGTAACCGGGGCTTGCCCGACAGCCAGGTTCCGGACCGGGCTCAGCCATTCACGATGCGATGTCATCTGGGACAGGACATCGCAAAATGCGCGCCGCCTGTCGCGCGCTAGGAGACAACGCGCTTCACCACGATGCGCCCGCCGTAACGGAGGTGCGGACACGTGGACGCGATGCGCTCCGCGGCGTCAAGATCAGGAGCGCTCAGCACGAAGAAGCCGCGCGGCAGCGGGCCGACGGGCGGCACGCCGGGCGCGGGCGGCACTTCCCGCGCGTCTTCAGACAGCTCCTCCCCGGAGATCGCGGTCCCTCCGGCCGCGACGTCGCGCGCCCACTGCGAGTACTCGCGGCGGCGCGTGTCGGGAGTGCCGGCGACCGGATCCGTGCCGGCGTACAGAAGCAGCACGAAGCGTGGAGACTCCGGCGGCGCGGCCGAGCGGTGCATCACGCTCCAGCCGACCGCCAGCCACCAGCGCGGCCGCCGCCGCGACAAGGCCGGCGACGGCCATCAGCCGGCGCTTCGCCGGCTGCACGAGACCGCGCTCGCGCAGCGCCCCCACGGTCGCCTCTTCGAGGCCGCGCGGCGGCACGCCCTCGACGCGCGCCGCCTTCAAGCGGGCCTGTTCCTCCGGCGTCCAGTCGTCGTTGTTCATGCGGGGCCTCGCCATCGTTCCCGGAAGGTGCGCCGCGCGCGCGAGAGGCGGCTCTTCGAGGTCCCGGCCTCGATCTCGAGCGTCGCGGCAATTTCGTCGTGGGTGTATCCCTCGATGTCGTGCAGGACGATGACCTCGCGGTGCTCGGAGGTCAGCGCGGCCAGCGCGCCGTTGATCGCGGCGATGTCGTCGCTGGCGCTGTGCAGCGCGGCGCGCGTCGGCCTGCATCGCCGGCAGCTCGCGCGCATGACGCCGGCGCCACTCGCGATGGCAGTTCAGGGCGATGCCGGTCAGCCACGTGCGGAACGCGGACTGCCCGCGGAAGAGCGCCAGGTGGCGGACCGCGCGCAGCCAGGTCTCCTGCATCAGGTCCGACGCGTCGGTGGTCCGGCCGGCGAGGCGGCAGAGCAGGCCGTAGACGGCGCCCGTGTGCCGCGCGTAGAGGATCCTGAACGCCTCCTCGTCCCGGCGCTCAGCTACCCGGCGAATCAACTCAATGTCGTCCAGTTTCCAGCTACCAGCTTCCCGATCCCCGATCCCCGATCCGATCCCCGATCCAGTTAGTGTCGCGATCGCGGCAAAACGTTCCCTGGAACCAGGCGCGCCGCCGTGTCACTCAGGTGACGAGGTGAACATGACCGGATTCCTGATCGCGGCCGCGACCCTGCTCGCGGCCCAGGCCCCCGCTCCCGGGCTCGACGGCATCACGACCGTCGATGCCAGGACCCTGTCCCGATCCAGATCGCGCTCGCCGAGAGCGCCGGACCGCCCGTCGCGAAAGACGCCGCGATCTACGTCCTTGGAACGAAGGGTTACACCAGGGCGCGCGAGGCCGGAACGGATTCACGTGCCTCGTCTCGCGCGAGCGCCCCGACACGCTGGAACCCGAGTGTTTCGACGGTCGAAGGGACGGCCACGGTTGTGCCCGTCCGGATGTTTATCGAGGCCCAGCGCGCGCTCGGGCACCACGGAGACGCGGATCGCGGCGCTCGTCGAGGACGGCTACAAGGCCGGACGCTTCAAGGCGCCCGGCAAGCCGGGACTCGTCTACATGCTCTCCGATCACAACTACGTGTTCGATCCGGAGCGCCAGGCGGTCATCCACTTCCCCGGCCACCTGATGTTCTACGCGCCGTATGCGACGCAGAAGGACGTCGGCGACGGCCCCGGCGCCCCTACATCGTCGCGCCCGGCACGCCGCACGCCCTGATGATCGTCGTGCCGGCGTCGGCGGCGCACGCGAAGTAAACGCCACGGATAGACACGGAGGAAGCTCCGTGTGTTCCGTGCCAATCCGTGGCGACTTGACTACTTTGTAAACTTAGTCTACAAAGTAGACGCATGGGCGACCCCGCGTATCTCGGCGAGTTCGAGCTGCTGGTCCTGCTGTCGGTGCTGCGCGCCGGGCAAGGGGAAGCGAGCGGCGCAGCGGTGGGGGCGCGAGCTGGAGGAGCAGGCCGGCCGGCGGGTGTCGCGCGGCGCGCTCTACACGACCCTCGACCGCCTCGAAGGCAAGGGGCTGCTCCGCTGGAAGATCGCGACCGGCGGCCCCGAGCGCGGCGCCCTCCCCGCCGCGCCTACGCGGTCACGCCGCGCGGGATGGAGGCCGTCCGCGAGTCGCAGCGGACGCTCCAGCGCATGTGGCGCGGACTGGAGCACGTGCTGAAGGAGCGGTCGTGACGCCGCCGCGCCTGGCGCGGTGGGTGCTCGGCCGCGTGGTCCCCGCCGGACAAGAAGGGGACACCATCCGCGGCGATCTGCTCGAGGAGTACGCCGCGCGCGCGCGTCTCGATCGCGCGCCCGCGCCTCCGCTTGGGTACTGCGGCGCCGTGCTGTCGATGCTCTTCCGGTACCGCAGGCCGCCGTGGGCCATACGACCGGCCGGCGCGGCAGCGGCTGCGCGACGCGCTGGCCCAGGACCTCCGGTATGCCGTCCGCACGCTCGTGAAAGCGCCCGCCTTCACCGCGCTCGTCCTCGTCACGCTCGGCCTCGGGATCGGCGCGAATACCGCGATCTTCAGCGCGCTCAACGCGGTCCTGCTCGCGCCGCTGCCGTATCCCCATGCCGATCGCCTGGTCCGGCTCGTCGCGCACAACCCGCTGATGGCGATCCTCAGTAGCAACGTATCGGCCGCGGATTTCACCGACTGGCAGCGCGACGCGCGCGCGTTCGAAGGGGCTGGCCGCCTTCAGCACGTTCAGCACCACGATGCGCGGCCGCGGCGCGGACGCCGCGGCGGAGCGCGTCGCCGCCGCCGAGCAGACCAACCTCTTCGGCGTCCTCGGCGTCTCGCCCGCCGCCGGCCGCGACTTCCGCCCCGACGACGTCCATCCCGGCGTGGCCAGCGCCTCGATCGTCAGCCACGGCTTCTTCGAGCGGCGCTTCGGCGGCGACCGCACCGTGATCGGCCGGCCGCTGCGCCGGGCGCCACCGCCGCGCTGGTCGGCGTCATGCCGCGCGGTTTCGCGTATCCCGACCGCGTCGAGCTCTGGGTGCCGGCCCGCCTCGATCCCGCGGGCGATTCGCGCGGCACAACCGCTACCTCGAAGCGATTGGCCGGCTGAAACCCGGCGTCCGCCTCGAACAGGCGCAGGCCGAGCTCGACACGATCGCGGCCCGCCTCGACGCCGCCTACCCGGCGACCAACCGCGGCTGGCGGGTCCGCGCCGTCCCGCTCACCGACTACATCGTCGGCGAGGCGAAGCGCACCCTGCTGCTCCTGCTCGGCGCCGTCGGCCTGGTCATGCTGGTCGCATGCGCGAACGTCGCCAACCTGTTCCTCGCGCACGCCGCCGGCCGCCAGCGCGAGATCGCGGTGCGCGCGGCGATCGGCGCGGCCCGCGGGCGGATCTTCCGGCAGCTGCTGACCGAAAGCCTCGTGCTGTCGATGCTGGCCGGCACGCTCGGCATCGCCGTCGCCCACTGGGGCCTTCAGCTGCTGATTGCAATCGGCGCGAGCGGCATCCCGCGTCTCGCGCAGGCGTCGCTCGATCGGACGGTCCTGCTCTTCTCTCTGGCCGTCTCGATCGCGACCGGCCTGCTGTTCGGCATCCTCCCCGCGGCGCTGCTCTCGCGATCGAACCTGATCCAGGCGCTCCGCGAAGGCACGCGCGCGCGCCGGCGGGCGGCACCGCACGCGGAAGGTCCTGGTCGTCGCCGAAGTGGCGATGGCCCTGGTCCTCCTGGTCGCCGCGGGCCTGCTCGCCCGCAGCTTCCAGGGCCTGCGGCGGGTCGACCTCGGCTTCGATCCGCGCGACGTGGTGACGATGCGGGTGAGCCTGTCGGGCCCGAAGTATCGGCAGCCGGCGGCGGTCACCGCCTATTTCGACGAGGCAGTACGGCGCGTCTCTGCGGTGCCGGGCGTGCGATCCGCATCGGCCGTCCTGTCCCTGCCGGTGGGCGGCGGCGGGTTCTACCTCGGACGCGGGTTCATCCGCCCGGGCCTGCCGCATCCGGCGGAAGGCTACGGCGCGGGCTTCCAGGTGGTCGTGCCCGGCTATTTCAAGACGCTCGGGATCGTGCTCCAGCAGGGCCGGGACTTCGACGCGCGTGATACCGCCACCGCCGCGCCGGTCGTCGTCATCAACCGGACGCTGGCGCAGCGATGCTTCGCCGGCGAGAACCCGATCGGCCGGCAGGTCCTCGTGTGGAAGGACGAGCAGACGCCGCGTGAGATCGTCGGCGTGGCCGACGACCTCAAGTCGGCGGATCTCGCCGCCTCGGCCGGCACCGAGATGTTCGTGCCACTGGCGCAGAGCCCTTCAGCGATCTCACGTTCGTGGTGCGCGTGGCCGACATCAGGGCGGCTCCGGTCGCGGCGGTCCGGGCCGCGGTGGCGGCGGTCGACGCGACCCAGGCTTCGTACGACGTGAAGACGTTCGACGCGATCGTGCGCGACGCGCTCGCGCAGCAGCGGTTCAGCGTCATGCTGTTCGCGGCGTTCGCCGCGCTCGCGCTGGCGCTGGCCGGGATCGGGCTCTACGGCGTGATGTCGCAGGTGGTCGCCGGCCGCGCGCACGAAATGGCGGTCCGCATGGCGCTCGGGGCGCGCCCGCCGGAAGTGCGCGGCATGGTCGTCAGACAGGGGATGTCGCTGCTGGCGATCGGCATGGCGGCGGGACTGCCGGCGGCGCTGGCCGCGTCGCAGCTCCTCGGCAAGCTGCTCTACGGCGTGCGGCCGGCCGATCCGGTCACCTTCGTCGGCATGTCCATGCTCATCGGCGCCGTCACCTGGGTCTCGGCCTACCTGCCCGCGCGCAGGGCCACGCTCGTCAATCCCGCGATCGTCCTGCGCCGCGACTGAGCCGGCCGAGCGGCCGTGCACTCCCAAGCGCGGCCCATGAGGTCTTACCTCTTTGGTATTCCGCGCGTCTTGCGTTTCGCACAGCAAAACGTCCGACCCACCCAATCGCCCGCAAACCCCGGCCGATGTGGCCTTACCACTTATGCCTACCATTTGGTCTGGTAATTCCACAAACCATGTCTTATAGTTCGCCGTTCTCGCATCCCGGGCCCTTGAAGATCCGGGTTAAGATCGACCCACCCAGCAGGAGGAAGCAGGCGATGAGTTACTTCAGAGCGGCGCTTGTGGTCTGCGCCGTTGTCGCCGGCTCAGGCGCCGCCGCGGCGCAGGGAAACGCGAGGCACCATCAGCGGCACCGTGCGCGACGCCAGTGGCGGCGTCATGCCGGGCGCCACGATTACCATGCACAGAACGTCGCGATGGCCACCGAAGTGACGGTCGTGACCAACGCGGTCGGCGTCTACCAGGCGACCATATCTGATTCCGGGCGCCTATAAGGTGACCGCGGCGATGTCGGGCTTCAAGACGGTGGCGCGCGAGGTCGAGGTGCGCATCGCCGATCGGCTGGAGGTCGACCTGGCGCTCGCGACGGGGGCGGCCGAGGAAACCGTCACCGTGACCGCCGACACGCCGATCCTCGAGACGACGAACGCGTCGCTCGGGACCGTCGTGGACGCGCGCCGGATCACGCAGCTGCCGACGGCGCACGGCGATCCGTATGCGCTCATCGGCCTCGCGACCGGCGTGGCCTACACCGGATCCGCCCGCCTCGACCGTCCCTTCGAGCCGACCCACATCGTCGGCTACTCGATGGACGGCACGCGCGGCAACCGGAGCGACCTGACGATCGACGGCGTGCCGAGCACGGCGACGGCGAACGCCGGGGAAGTCATCGCGTCGTACGTGCCGCCGAGCGACATCGTGCAGGAGTTCAAGGTCCAGACCGCGACGTTCGACGCCGGCTCGGGCAACACCGAGGGGGCGTCGTCAACCTGATGATCAAGTCGGGCACGAACTCGCTCAGGGGCACCGCCTATCTGGCCAAGACGCCGGGGGCGCTCTTCGCCAACGACTTCTTCGCCAACGCCAACAACATCCCGCTGGCCGAGTTCAACTACAACCGGTATGGCGGCATGGCCGGCGGACCGATCCGCAAGCCAGCAAGACCTTCTTCATGTACGGCTTCGAAGGCATCCACGAGAGCGCGTCCGCGCAACAACGGGACGCCGACGGTGCCGACCGAGAAGATGCGCAACGGCGACTTCTCCGGAGCTGCTGGCGCTCGGGCCGCAGTATCAGATCTACAACCCCTTCACGCGCCGGTCGATCGGCGGCGGGCGGTTCCAGCAGGATCCGTTCCCGGGCAACATCATTCCGGCAGAACCTGATCAATCCGGTCGCGCGCAAGCGTGCTCGGCTACATCGCCAAGCCGCTGACCGCCGGGCAACGCCGACGGCACGGGCAACTTCCAGCAGCCGTCGCTGCCCGGAAACGATCAGATACGCGAACAACACGATCCGCGTCGACCACAACCTGACCGACAAGCAGCGCATGTACGGCCGCGTCAGCTGGTACGATCGGAACAGCAACTACAACAACTACTTCGACAACCTGTCCACCGGCGAGTGAGTTCAAGTTCATCTCGCGCGCAGGTCGCGCTCGATCACGTCTGGCTGCTCAGCGGCAACACGGTCACTGAACGTCCGCTACGGCTACAACTGGTTCGTGCGCGGCACCGACTCGAACCCGGAGAATCACGACTTCGACCTGACCTCGCTCGGGTTCCCCGCGTCGTTCAACGCGTCGATTCCCGACGGCATCCGGCGGTTCCCGCGCTTCGACATCACCGGGTATCAGGGCACCGGCATCGGCGGCGAGCTGCGCCCGAACGAGACCCACTCGGTCGTCGCGACGGTGACCAAGAACATGGGCGCGCATGCGCTGCGGACCGGCACGGAGTTCCGCCAGTACCGCGAGACCGAGCGAATTCTTCGCCAACAACCAGACCGGGCAGTTCAACTTCGACTCGACCTGGACGCGCGGCCCGCTCGACAACTCGACCGCCGCGCCCGGCATCGCTCGGCCAGTCGTTCGCCTCGTTCCTGCCTCGGCATTCCGAGCTCCGGCTCGGTCACGCGCGCCGCGGCCTACGACGAAAAGTCGCAGGTCTGGGGCTTCTTCGTCCAGGACGACTGGAGGGTCAGCGCGCAACTGACGGTGAACTTCGGCCTGCGCTACGAGTACGAAACGGCGCTCGCCGAGCGCGACAACAAGAGCGTGCGCCGGCTTCGACCCGACCACGCGCGCAGGCGATTCAGGCCCAGGCCCGCGCCGCCTATGCGCTCAACCCGACCCCCGAAGTCCCCGTCAGCGCCTTCGACGTGCAGGGCGGCCTGACGTTCGCGGCATGACGGCCGCCGGCTGGCTACAACACGCCGAACAACAACCTGATGCCGCGCGTGCGGTCTCGACCTACAAGCTGGGCGACAAGACCGTCGCGCGCGCCGGGTGCGGGCGTCTACTACGGCTTCCTCGGCCAGCGGCGCGGCGACGTCATTCCAGAGCGGCTTCAGCGCCAACACCACGCTGATCCCGTCGCTCGACAACGGCCTGAGCTTCATCGGCACGCTGTCGAACCCGTTCCCGAACGGCATCACGGAGCCGGTCGGCAGCGCGCCAGGGCATCGCGACGTTCCTCGGCCAGGGCATCACCTTCTTCGATCCGAACCCGAAGTCGCCGCGCATGCAGCGCTGGCAGGTCGGCGTCCAGCGCGAGCTGCCGGGCCGCTGGATGGTCGAGGCGGGCTACGTCGGCAACTACGGCTCGAACATCCAGACCAGCCGCAACCTCAACGTCACGCCCAACCAGTGCACTGAGCACGAGCCCGGTGCGCGACCAGACGACGATCAACTATCTGGGCGCGAACGTGCCCGAATCCGTTCTTCGGGCTGCTGCCGACCACCGCGGCGGCGGCGCTCCAGGGACAGAACATCGTGCGCGAGCGGCTGCTGCGGCCGTTCCCGCAGTTCGACACCGTCAACACGACGACCAACGAAGGCCGGTCGTGGTACCGCGCGCTGCAGCTCAACCTGCAGCGGCGCTTCGCCGAATGGCTTCACGGTGGGCTCGGGCTACACCTACTCGAAGGCCACCGAAGCGTTCGAGTTCCTGAACGCGGGCGATACCGACCCGTGGAAAGGCGTCTCGGCCGTCGACGTGCCGCACCGGATGACGGTCAACGGCATCTACGAGCTGCCCTTCGGCCGGAACCGCCACTACGGCGCCAACGCGTCGGGGCCGGTCAACGCCCTCATCGGCGGCTGGCAGTTCTCGGGCATCTACACCTACCAGAGCGGGTTCCCGATCGGGTTCGGCAACGTCATCTACACCGGCAACCTCGACGACATCGACCTGCCGGCGAGTGAACGGACGCTGACGCGCTGGTTCAACACCGACGGGTTCAACAAGGTGACGGCGCAGCAGCTGGCGTCGAACGTCCGCACGTTCCCGCTGCGCCTCGCGAACGTCCGCTCCGACACGGTGAGCAATTTCGACCTGTCGCTCATCAAGAACACGAGCGTCGTGGGCAAGACGCTGGAGCTGCGGTTCGACGCGCTGAACGCGCTGAACCACCCGCTCTTCCCGCGCGCCGGCATCATCACGAACCCGACGGCGGCCAACTTCGGCGCGACGGTCACGTCGGCGCAGGAAAACTACGCCCGCCGGGTGCAGCTGTCGGTGAAGTTCCTCTTCTAAGGCGCGTGAGGGCGCGCCGCGGTGCGTCGAGGTGCGCGGGACCTCTCCCCGCGCACCTCACGCGCCCGGCGCGATTCGGTCCCGTCGATAAGCACTCCTTAGCAATACGTAACTGG
>ERZ1370068.9210-contig-8003_pt1 | contig 21097 bp, 21 predicted proteins | sample MGYA00561227_ERZ1370068 | MGnify/ENA primary metagenome ERZ1370068 (study PRJEB38410, sample SAMEA6850437) | metagenome | study: Metagenomic assessment of the ecological functions of the soil: analysis of the soil microbiota associated with the... | reverse complement strand
ACCTTGTCTCTCGCGATCATTGCGGGTGGGCCAGTGAACGGCTGGAGCAGCGCCGCGGGGCTGGGACTGGCGCGCTGTCCGGCTCTATCGGCCGCCATCACCTCCTGGGCGGACGGACTCCCGCAACGCGTGGTCGTCGACGCCGACGTCGGTCCCGTCCAGGCCGGCGCGTCGGAAGGGGCTGCCCTCGGTCAGGCGAACCGGCCCTGAGACAGGTCCTCGAACTTGACCTGCGCCCAGGAGCCGACGAAGAAGTTGTCGCGGGGATATCTGTGCCGAGCTCCCGCCGACGATCACGTTGCGTCGCACCACGGCGCCGGGGAACAGCGCGTCCAGGGCCTGCGTGCCGGTCCCGACACCGGTGCCGGCGATGCCGTACGTGTTGTGCGCGACGATGTTGTCGGTGAAGACGAAGTCGCGATGGGGCGGCCCCTCGGCGGTGATGATGTTGCCGGCGTGGATCGCCGTGTTGTGGTCGATGACGACGGCTGCCGTGCCGTCGACGATCTGGAAGAGCCTGCCCTCGCCGCCCCAGCGCGGGCCGCCGATGCCGGCGAAGAGGTTGTTCCGGATCACGATGCGCTCGGTCGGCTGGCTCGCGTGGTTGTTGTCCCGGCCGTGGATGCTCACGCCGGACGTCGACGCCCGCACCACGTTGTTGGCGAAGGTCACGTCCTCGACGACCGACCACGGCGCGCGCCCGTCCTGATTGCGCACGGTCAGGACGACCGCGAAGCCGATCTGCGCCTGGACCCAGTTGTTCTCGAAGAGATTGCCTTCGACGCGCACGCGCCGGGCGTTCTTGAGCTCGAACAGGTTCTTCACGGTCCAGGCGGTGCCCGCGTACGCGGCTCGCCCGGCTTCCAGGCCAGCGGCTTGGCGACGTGGTTGCGCAGGACCTCGATGTCGGAGGGCACGAGGTCGCGGATCGACGGGTCGGCCGCCGCCGAACATGATGTTCTCGCCGGCGCCCTCGAGGTAGTTGTTGGCGATCTTGAACGGGCCGGGCCCGTTCCAGCCGGCGATCGCCTGCGAGTCCGCCCCCGCTTCCTTGATATCGGCGACGTACGAGTCGATCACCGCGCCGTGCGCGGCGTTGAGCGCGACGCCGCGGCGGCGCCCTCGCGGCGCGGGTCGCCGTGGATGAAGCACCGGTCGACGATCACGTGGTGCGGGCAGCGCGTCCGCCGAGGTCTCGGCGGACCCGATCTCGACGAGGTTGTAGAGAAAGACGCCCTCGGCCGGCTGGATCTCGAGCCCGACGAGGCGATAGTGATGCGCGCCCGGCGCGGTCCGGAACGACCGAGCCGGATGAGGCCACGAGCTTTGCCATGGCTGCGTGCCTGACCCGGATCGATCCGTGTCCCCGCTCGAGGAATCTCCGTCACCGGCGGGGCGAATGACGATCCAGCCGGAGCCGGACTTCTTCGGCAACGTGAACGGTCCGCGATAGACCGCGCCGGGCTCGAGCGTCGACGACGTCACCCGGCTTGGCGGCATTGTCGAGCGCCGTTTGCAGATCGCCGCCGCTCGGCACGGCGATGGTGCGGCCCGACGGCTCGGCCATCGCCGTGTCGACCGTCGCCGACGGCGGCTGCGCGACTCGGGCCCTCGGCCGGATTGGCGGCTGACGCGGCGAGGACGAGCAGCAGCGAAACGACGGCAAACGAGCGCCGGTGGTGGACGGCATCCGGTCAGCTCCCGCGGCACCCCGCGACGTCGGTCGCGTCGCATGGCCTGCGCGTGAGGTCGACGGTGACGTGCTCCGGCCGGGCCGCGGCCAGCACCTCGGCCGCGTCCTCGCACGCGTTGCCGATCACGATGACCTCGGCGTGAGCCAGCAAGCGCCTCGGCGCTCGCGCACATCAGCGACGCGATGTGCGGGATCTCTTCCTCGATGTAGCGGCGGTTCGCGCCGACCAGGCGGGCCGTCGCGACGTTGCGGTCGAGGATCCTGACGTCGCACCCTTTGCCGATGAGCGTCTCGACGAGCCCGACCATCGGGCTCTCCCGCAGGTCGTCGGTTCCCGGCCTTGAACGACAGGCCGACCACGCCGATCCGCTGCCGTCGCGACGCCAGCACGCGCGTCGACGCCGCGGCGTACCTGTCCCTTCGTTCGAGGGCAGGATCGAGCCGAGCAGCGGCGTCGACACGTCGGCTGGCGCGCGCGGCGTAGAGGAGCGCGCGCACATCCTTCGGCAGGCAGGAGCCGCCGAACGCGAAGCCCGGCCGCAGATACGCTTCGCGACACGTTGAGCTTGCGGTCCATCGCGAACACGCGCATCACCTCGTTGCCGTCGGCCCCGAGCGCGGCGCAGACGTCGGCCACCTCGTTGGCGAAGCACACCTTCGAGCGCGTGGTAGGCGTTTGCGGCGTACTTGACCATCTCCGCGGTGCGGATCGAGGTGTGCACGAACGGCGCCTGACAGCTCTCGTAGAGCAGGCGCAAGAGCGACGCCGTCGCCGGGTCGCCGCAGCCGACGAGCGTCATCGGAGGCCTGGCGAAGTCGTTCAGCGACGAGCCCTCGCGCATGAACTCCGGGTTCACGGCGACCCGCGTCGCCGCGCGGCCGCCGGCGCCGGCGAGCAGCGCCGGCACGAGGTACTGCTCGGCCGTGCCCGGCAGCACGGTGCTCCGCAGCACGACCGTATGCGGCTCGGCGCGCTTGCGCACCGCCTGGCCGATGCTCTGACCGGTCGCGGACGACCGCGTCGACGTCGATGCGGCCGTTCGCGCGGCTCGGGCGTGCCGACGCAGATCAAGCGAGACGTCGGAGCCGGCGACCGCCTGGTCGCTCGACGTCGTCGCGCGCAGGCGTCCGGCGCCGACGACCTCGCGCAGGAGCTCGGGCAGCCCGGGCTCGACGATCGGCGACGTCGCCGTGTTGATCATCGCGACCTTCTCGGCGTTCACGTCCACGCCGACGACCGCGTGGCCGGCCTTCGCCAGGCAAGCGGCCGTCACGCACCCCACGTACCCGAGACCGAACACGCTAACCCGCATGGCCAAGCACCTCCCCACATCGGTTTTCGAATTCGTCGACGACCTTCGACCACGAATAGCGCTCCTCGACGAGCCGGCGGCCCGCCGCGCCGATCGCCCGGCGGCGAGCCGGAATCTCGCAGGAGGGACCGTCACCGCGTCGGCAAACGCGTCGGGCTCGTCGGCCTGCAGAAAATGCTGACCCGGCGCCAGCGGAAGGCCCTCGGCCCCCACCGTCGTCGAGACGACCGCCTTGGCCATCGAGAGCGCCTCGAAGATCTTCAGCCTGGTTCCGCCGCCGATCCTGAGCGGCACGACGTAGACGGCCGCGTCCGGCCATGTGCGGCCGGACGTCGTCGACGAGCCCGGTGACCTGAACTCCCGCCGCCGCCGCGGCGGCGCGCAGACGCGCCGACGGGTTGCGACCGACGACGGTCAGGGTCGCCGCCGGCACCGCGCGCCGAACGCGCGGCAACACGTCCTCGATGAAGTGCACGATCCCGTCCTCGTTCGGGTACCAGTCCATCGACCCGGTGAAGACGAGCCGCCCCGGAATCTCCGCGACGCCGTCCGGAGCGAAGTAGTCCACGTCGACGCCCGGTCGGCACGGCGCGCACGCAGGCGCCCGGCGCCGCGGCGGCGAGGAGCCGGCGGTCGGCGTCCGACACCGCGATCGTCAGCCGCGCGCCGCTCGCACGCGCGCGCCTCGTAGCGGCGCATCTTGCGGCTCTCGAGCCCCAGCAGCGCGCGCCGCCATCCGCGGCGCTCGACCTCGCGCATCCGCTCCCAGATCACGTGCTCGACGTTGTGGGCGAACAGCACGGTCGGCGGCGCGGCGCGCGCGCGACGTTCGGCGCGGCCAGCAGGAAATCGGCGACGACGAGATCGACGCCGCCGCGCGCGAGCCGCCGCGCGACCTCGCGGCCGAGCGCCGGGACCCGCGCCTTGTAGAGATCGACCGGCAGCGGCGAGAGCCACGATCGGACGAGCGCCAGCGCGAAGCGCGCGCTGCCCCGCTTGGCGAGCGCCCACGGGACCGAGACGACCTCGCAGCGCGGCAGCGCGCGCCTCGAGCTCGCGCGGACTCCTCCGACGGCGCGTGGGTCGTCAGGAGCGTGACCTCGTGACGCCGGGACAGCTCGCGCAGCATGTGAAAGCTCCGGATGCGGCCGCCCGTGTTGACCGGCCAGAGGCCCCCGACCTTCACCCAGATCAGGCGCATGGCGTGCCCGAGCTCTTCCATGATCCCGCCGGCGTCTTCGCCGTCGAGGAACATGCGCTGCCAGATCTCGAGGTTGATGAGGAGCCACAGTCGATCGCCGTGCTCGGCGGCGCCGGTCCGGTGCGCCTCGGACGAGCCGGCGCAGCGCGCCGGGATCGAAGAGTCCCTGCGCGAGCGCGCGCGGCCCGAGCACGAGATCGTCGACGAGCGGCCGGAAAGGGCCGCGCAGCCAGCGGCCCACGGGAACCGGAAAGCCCATCTTGCGTCGGGTCGAGGATCTCGGGCGGCACGACGTCCTGGATGGCCTCGCGCAGCACCGCCTTGGTCTGCCAGCCGCGGAGCTTCAGCCCTCCGGGCATCGCGGCGACCTGCTCGACGAACTCGTGGTCGAGGAACGGCACCCGGCTCTCGATCGAGGCGGCCATGCTCATCTGGTCCTGCTTCATCAGGAGCTCGACGAGATAGGTCTGCAGATCCGCGCGGCTCATCCGATCGAGGTCACCGCCCGGTGCTGCCGCGTAGCCGATCGAGCGCGGTCGCGTAGGGATCGCGCGCCGCGAGCAGATCCGGGTCCGCGAGCAGGTCCAGCTGGAGCGCGGTCGGAAACACCGCGAAGTTCTCGTAGAAGAGACTGCCGCGGGACCGGGCGGAAGGCCGACGAACGTCCGGACCGCGTAGCGACGGAGCCGCGGCGCGGCAGCCGTCCGAGAGATCCGGCGATCGTCCGGCGCAGGCTCGACGGCGCCAACCGGCCGTAGACCCGGCCGAGGCGATCGTTCCAGTGCGTGATCCGATAGCGGTGATAGCCGAGGAACAGCTCGTCGGCGCCCTCGCCCGTCAGCACCACCTTCACGTCCTCGGCGGCGAGACGCGACACGAAGTAGAGCGGCACGCTCGACGTGAACGCGATCGGCTCGTCCTCGTGCCGGATCAGAGCGCGGCAGCGCCTCGAAGAACTCGCTCGGCGTGACGACGACCTCGCGGTGCACGGACGCCGACGGCGCGCGCCGCCAGCCGCGCGTAGCCGAGCTCGTTCGCGTCGGCCTCGGGCAGACCCACCGAGAACGTGCGGATCGGCTCGCGCACCATGCCGCGACATCAGCCCCGCGAGGCGCGCTCGAGTCGAGGCCGCCCGACAGGAAGAGCCCGAGCGGCACGTCGCTCATGAGATGGCTCCTCACGGCGGCCTCGAGCCCGGCGCGGACCCGCCCCGCGGCCTCGATCGGCGTCAGGCCGGCGCCGTCCACCTCGGCCGGCAACGTCCAGTAACGGCGCTGTCGCACGCCCTCGTGAGCCGACCAGGTCAAGGTCCGGCCGGGCAGGAGCTTCGTCACCCCGTTGAAGAACGTCTCGTCGCCCGCCACGTAGCGGGTGGCGAGGAACTCGGGCACGATCGCGGTGTTGAGGGCCGGCGCCGACCTGCGCCTCCGGCGAGGATCGCCTTGATCTCCGAGGCGAAGACCAGCTCGCGGTCGGTCACCGCGTAGTAGAGCGGCTTGATGCCGAGGCGGTCGCGCGCCAGGAGCAACCGCTGCCGCGCGCGGTCCCACACCGCGAACGCGAACATGCCCTGCAGGCGCTCCACGCAGCGCTCGCCTTCCTCTTCGTAGAGATGCACGATCGTCTCCGTGTCGCTGCGGGTGCGGTAGCGGTGGCCGCGCGCCTCGAGCCAGGGCGCAGAGCTTGGCGTGGTTGTAGATCTCGCCGTTGAAGACGACCCACACGCTGCCGTCCTCGTTGGGCATCGGCTGGTGCGCCGCCGTCGACGTCGATGATCGCGAGCCGCCGGAACCCGAGCCCGACGCGGCCCTCGGTCCACAGCCCCTCGCCGTCGGGCCCGCGATGGCGCAGGACGTCGCGCATGATCTTGAGCCGCGTCTCGTCGACGGGCTCGAGCGGGTTCAGGCCGACGATGCCGACGATGCCGCACATGGCGTCCAGCCCGCCTTCGGCGCGCGCTGCAGGCCGTCGCGTCGGGCGGAAGCCCCGCCGGGAGGCGCGCGACCGGTCGAAGTCTCGGGGGCACATCGCCGCCCCTGCGTCAGCGCGGTCACGGACCTGGCGGATCGCGCCGACGAATTCGCTCGCCGTCATGAAGCGCGCGGCCCGGCGCTCGAGCATCGCGATGAGCTGTCGCAGCCGCGGCGCGGTGCGCGACAGGTTCACGTAGTGGCGCGCCATCCGCGCTCGGCCCCAGACCCTGCACCGCGCGGCTGCCCCGGATCGAACTCCCAGGAGTGCAGGTACATCGAGGTACGAGCCCCGGCGCGCGATCGTGCGGGCGACGAGTGACCGGAAGAGCGCCGCCGGGTAGAGCCGGAAGTAGCCGCCGCCCGATACCGGGAGCGCCGGGCCGCCCACGTGCTCCACGGGTAATTCGAGCTCCGACCATCCGCTCGCCGGCCGCGTAGACGCCCGGGGCGATCGGCGGACCGAGATCGCCGAGCCGACCGTAGCGATCGTGCAGGGCGAACGGATGGTGGCTCGAGTCGTAGCGGAAGCCGCAATCGTCCAGGGATCGCCAGGCGCTCGCGATCGAGGCTGAAGGACGGCGCGCGATAGCCGACGACCTCCTGCCCCCAGATCTCCTCGAGGATCGTCTTCGCCCTGACGCACGTCGTCGCGGAACTCGCTGCGGCGTGAGCTGCATCGGCATGACGTGGCCGTAGCCGTGGCAGGCGATCTCGTGACCGCCCGCGGCGATCTCGTGGACCAGCTCGGGCTCGCGCTCGGCGACCCAGCCCAGGACGAAGAACGTCGAGCGGATCTTGTGCTCGGCGAGCAAGCCGGAGCACGCGGCGCGTGGCGTCAGCACGCGGCGCGGGAGCGCCTCCCAGCTCGCGGGTGGGAAGAGCGGGCGGAGGTTCTCGACCTGGAACCAGTCCTCGATGTCGAAGGTCAGGAGTGCCGGAATCATACGAGGCGATACCCCATGTCGCGGAACCGGGCCGCCTCGGCGCGCCCCGGAAAGGAGTGGTACTGCTCCCGGGACCGATCCATGGCGACGGGCTCCACGGTGCCCGTGTGAAAGCGCTCGAGCAGCTCGACCAGCGCGTGCGCGCCCTCGCGCTTCATCTTGCGAATCACCTCGTCGAGGTTGCGGTCGCCGTTGAGCGGCACCTCGCGCTGGAGCAGCACCTTGCCGAGGTCGATGTCGGGCGTCATCGTGTGCAGGGTGATGGCGATCTGTTTCTGGCGGTCGTACATCTGCCAGAAGACCGGCATCATCCCGCGATACTTCGGCAGCGGGCCGGTGTGCGACGTTCACCGCGGCGAGCCGCGGCACCGACAGGAGCGCCGGCTTGAAGATCTGCGAGGCCGCGACCGACACCAGGAGATCGGAGCGAGCCGGCGCACGCGCTCGACGTACGCGGGCGCGTTGACGTTCTTCACGGCCCGGCACGCGATGCCGTGGCAGCCCGCGAGGCGGTTGATCGTGCCGCACCAGAGCCCGCGCGGCGCCACGAGATCCAGCGCTCGCGCGGCCGCGTACCGGCCGAGCAGGCGCACGAAATCGGGCCCGCCGTAGAAGCCGTAGAGCTTGCGCGCCAGGGCGCGCCGCGACGATTGATTCAGCGGAGGCGTGATGTCGATGCTCAGGATCTCGAACCGGTCCCGCGGCAGCTCGGCGAGGAACTCGCGGAAGAACTCGGGGAGATAGAACGGATCCTCCTCGGTGATGACGTAGACGCGGAGCGGTCGCGGGCTCATGGACGGTTCGCTCGCACCCGGCGCCACGTCACCGACGTGCGCCCGAGGTAGTAGGCCGGCGTCGCCCACAGCGCCGCGAGGTTCAGCGCCATGAAGGATCTGACCAGCGAGACCACGCGGGGCGACGGTCCGCGCCACAGGGTCAGGCCGACGAGACCGACCGAGGCGCCGGTCAGGAGCGCCGTGCCGTAGCCGAGGCCCTCGGCCATCGCGGCACTCGCCACCATCGAGGAAGCAGACCGTACGGACAGGCCAGCCGCGAGAGCTTGTGCACGACGAAGCGGCCCCAGATCGGGTTCTTCACCGGATTCAGACACCCGTCGAGCGATGACAGATCTGGACGAGCCCGGCGAGCGTCCGCACCTTACGGACGAACTCGTCGCCCGTCGAGCGGGTGACGACGTCGAGACTCCCGGCGCCCTCCGCCATGACGATGCGCCGCCCGCTGAGCGCGACCGTGAGCGGCACGTACACGTCGTCGAGGATCGTGTCCGGCGGAATCTCCGGCAGGTTCGGCGGTCCGGACCGCGTAGAGCGAGCCGGTGACCTGCACCATCGATCCCGAGCGCGACTCACACTTGCGGACGAATCCCTCGTAGGTCCAGTACGCGTCGCCCTTGACCCGGAGGTTGCCCGACACGACCCCGACCCGCGGATCGGCGAGCTGCGCGACGAGCTCGCGCAGCGCGCCCTGCGTGAGCCGTCTGCCGAACGTCCATGAGCACCGTGACGTCGCTCGTGATGTGCCGCCGGGCCAGAGTTCAGCGCCGTGGGCTTGCCGCTCCGGTGCTCCGTCCGGAAGAGGCGGATCCGAGGATCGCGGCGCGCCCAGGCGCGCACGATGGCGTCGGTCGCGTCCGTGGAGCCGTCGCTCACCACGATGATCGCGAGCTTGTCCGGACGGGTAGTCCTGGCCGGTGAGCCCGCGGAGCTTGTGCCGGATGAGCACCGCCTCGTTCGAGGCCGCCATCACGCAGGTCACGCTCGGCAGGAGCGCGTCAGGAAGGTAGCGGGCGTCCGTCGGGACCGGACGCACGCGCGCGAGCCACGCCACCCACAGCGCGTACCCCGCAAACGACACGAACACGACGAGAAGACCCAGACACAGGAACGCTATCCAGACCATAGGGCACCACTTGTGCTCCGGGACGCCGGCCGCGTCATGCGGCGCTCAACCGGCATCGAATGATTGCCGTGAGAAGCTCACGTGTCCGGACCTGCCGCGAGAAACCTCAGCCTGCGAATCGGCACGGCTTCGAAGTGCTCGACGGCGTACATCCGCTCTCGGCGACGATTCGGCTGAACCGTCGCACCGTCATGCCGTTGAGCCCGCCTTCGACCTCGGCGAACCGGGTGGCGCCGTCGTGGCTGAAGTCGGACCGCCACCTGATCAGGGCCTGCTCGGTGAAGATCAGGTGTGACCACGGGAAGATCGAGAAGACGTGACCGCCCAGCGGATGGAACCACGGGGGCCGAACGCGACGAGCACCTCGGCCTCCCGGCCCGAGCAGCAGCCTTCATGAACCGCAGGGGCGCCGGCGGGATCCGCGTAGTGCTCGAAGCCATCGACCGACACGACGACGTCGACCTGCTGCGGCGCCTCGGTCGCGAAGACACAGCGATCGGCCACGCCGGCCTCGCGCGCCGTTCGCCGGCCGTTCTCGAGCACGCTCTCGCGGATGTCCAGGCCGATCACGCGCTTGGCTCCGTGCTGCGCGATCTCGACCGTGTCGCCGCCGTTGCCGCATCCGAAGTCGAGGACGGTCTTTGTCGGCGAGCTCGCGCCAGATTCCGGGACCGAGCAGCACTTCGAGCTTGCTGCGGTGCCGATGGCTTCCCCGAGCACAGGTTGCGTCGAGGCGGGCTGCCGCCGAGCCGCCGCAGGAGCCGATAGCCGAGCCGTCCGCCGATCACGCCCATTGGTCCGTCCAGATCTCGGGCAGGCCGCGCTGCGCCGAACGCGATGCGCTCGCCGGCGTCGTCGAGCACGAGAGCCCGACCGGCGCGCCGCTCGCGTCGATCACCGGCGACACCGACGGCGCCGCCGCGCGCGGGCCGGCGCTCGGCAGGAGCAGGTCAGCACCCGCAGCGGCAGGGTCGTCACCGTGGAATAGACCAGGAGCGGCGCGGGCTCGCGCCGTCCGTAGATCGGCGAGACCCAGCCGCGCAGCAGGACTTTTTCGCCGGTATGCACGCTCGCCTTGAGCGCGACACTCGCGAACGGACGGACGAGGAGCTCGGTACCCGACCGGCCGCGGGCTCGCGCCCACAAAGGTCCGGATCGACGTGGACCTCGAGGGGGGCGAACTGGACCTGCAGGTCGACGTGGTGCTCGCCGTCGCCCTCGAGATCGTCAACGATGACCCGGTGGCTCCACCTTCACGAAGGCCACGCGGCGCCGGTGGACGACACCCCGCCCGGCAGCTCGACGTACCCGTGGTGGCTGCGCCTCGGCGAAGTCGAGCTCCGGCGTCGAGCGCCAGTCGAGCAGGCTCGCGCCGGGGCGCGTCACCCAGCGGAACGGCTCCACCGGGACCGCCTGAGGATTCGCCGTCGACGACCACCGCGCTGTGCGCCGCGGTCGAGCGGAAGTAGCCGCGGCTCGCCGGATCGCCGGCGTAGCAGTAGGTGCCGGAGTCGACGAGGTACGCGCTCGCCGAAGACGGCGCACTGCACGCTCAGGAGATCGGCGTGGCCGTGGCCGCCGCTCACGGGACAACCGAGCGCCCCCACGTCGAAGATCATGTGGTGATCGTCCGGCGCCCAGCCGCTGCGCATGATCGCGTATCCCACCCTCCGCGAAGAGCCGCGACGACGGGCCGGCCGGCGGCGCCGGCCTGAGCGGCGTCGAAGGCGTCGAGGCCGGCCGGCCCCAGGAGCCAGAGCACCTCGGGCGCCGACGGGCCGGCCGCTCCACGCTGCAGTCGGCGCGGCCGAAGAACGCGGCTGCCGTCGCGAGCAGCGCCGCGGCAGTCGTCCTGAACGCGCCGCGCGAGCGGCACCAGGGTCCCGCCGTCGGCATCGCCGATCTGCGGCATCGAGCCGTCGGGGCAGCGGACCGCCACGAGAAAGTCGACCATCCGCTCGACGCGCGCCGCGACCGCCGCCGGAATCGGCCACCCGTTCCGTTCGGCGAGGATCAGGAGATGCAGGTAGAACTCGAGCGTGTAGCGCTGGTAGCCGGTCGACAGCTCGAAGTAGACGCCGTCGTCCAGGATGTGACGCGCGCTCTGATCGACGAGGATGCGCGTGCCGAGCGCGCGCCAGCGGTCGGCGCACGGCAGCTCGGAAACACCAGCCCGCATAGACGAGGCCGAGGGCTTCGCCGGTCAGGTGCGTGTTCGGGCGAGAAGTAGGTACGAGAGGTACTGCTCCACGTGCGCGGCGTGAGCCCAGAGCGAGCGCACGATCCGATCGAACAGCGCCGGCGACAGCACGGGCGATCCGCGGAGCAACAGGAGCGCCCAGCACCACGCGATCAGCCTGAACGAGACCTCGAGGCTGCTGGCCCAGTTGATGCCGACGCCGACGGGATTGGCGTCGATCCAGCGCGCGATGCAGTCGGTTGAAGGTGCGGGCGTAGCGGAGCTCGCCGGTCAGGCGGTAGGCCTGACCGAGCTGAACCATCCACTGGTGGCGATTCAGCTCCCAGACGACCTTGCTGTCCCCGACCGCCTGCGGATCGAGCGGATCGAGCCGGCTCCGGTGATCGCGCGGGGCGCGACGGCCGGAGACCGGATCGAGACTCCAGTCGATCGGATCGCCGAACGAGAGCCCCTCGTAGCCGAGGAGATCGAAGCGCCCGCCGCATGCGTCGTCGGCGATCTTTCACGGCCTCGTCGCGCGCCGCCGGCATCCGGTCGATCAGGAGGCTCGGCCGTCCGGGCTCGCTCACCGCGCCGTCGAAGAAGCGGCCAGCGCTGAAGGCCCGGAAGCGCTCGAGGCTCAGGCGATGGTCGGCGCCGAGAGCCCGCGCGCGCCACCACACCAGCGCGCTCGAGACGCTTGGAGGCTTCCTGACGTCCCCGACAGATCAGCTCGTCGGTGCCGGTGCGCGCCAGACGGCCGGATCACGCCGGCACCCCGCGTAGCGGCGGCCCACTGGTCGCGCAGCCGCTCCCACGTGAACGCTTCGACTTCGAGCGCGCCTGGCGAGCCATCCGCAGGGCGCGGACCGGATACTCGAGCACGACGCTCAGCGCCTCGGCCATGGAGGCGGGATCGTTCGCCGGCACGACCAGCCCGGTCTCGCCGTCGCGGACGAGCGCCGCGATAGTCGCCGGTCGCGGTCGAAGACGACCGGAAGGCCCGCTGCGAAGGCCTCGAGCACCGATAGCGGTTGATTGTCGACGACCGACGCGCTCACGAAGACGTCGGCGGCCTCGTAGTGTTTGGGCATCTCGATCGGATTGACGCGTCCCACGAAGCGAATCCCGTCTCTCGCCGAGCTCGGCGGCTTGCCGCACGAGCCGGCCGCGCTCGCTTGCCGTCGCCGGCGATGGTCAAGGTGGCCGATGGGAATCGGTCCCGCACCATCGCGAACGCTTCGAGCGTGACGTCGACCCGGTAGTAGGGCTCGAGATTTCGGGCCGAGAGGAAACACGCGGCGCGGCGGCATCCGGTCGCGGTACCGGAACCGCGTCGTGTCCACCAGGTTCGGGACGGCACGCGCCGGGTAGCCGTGGCGCGCGAACACCGCGCGCAGGTACTCCGACGGCACCACGATCTCCGTGCGCGAGCGCCAGCCAGGATGGACCAGGGCGCCCCAGCGCTCGAGGTGGTCCTCGGCCTCGCCGCTGTGGTAGTTGAGCAAGATCCGCTTGCCGAAGCGGCGCGCCGCCAGGAGCGCTGGCGCCACCGGCGATCAGGAACGGACCAGTACGACGCCGAGAACACGTGGACGACGCCACTCGGCAGCCGGTGCAGGCTCGGGCAGAGCGCCTGGCTGAGCGCGGTCCGGGCGTACGGCAAGCCCGTACCCAGCCGAGCCCGCGCGGGAACCGCGGGTTGACCGGGACGAAGTCGACCTGATAGCTGGCCCGCGGAGCTCCGGCGCAGAGCGCGTCGGCCTGGATCGACTGGCTGCCGACGATGTCGAGGCTCGGCGCGACCACCGCGATCCTCATGGCTCGAGCCCCGACCGCACCCTGACCGCACGGCGATCGAGGCCCACGCGAAGCAGCATCGCGAGCGCCCGCTCGCGGACCGCGTGGCGCTCGCCCGCGGTCGGCACGCCGAGCGCCAGCACCGACACCACGTGCAGGCAACCCCGAGCACCGCTGAGCTGGCCGCCAGCACCGCGAGCGGGCCGGCCTCGGCCACGACCAGTCGCACGCCGGCCGCGAGCAGCCCGGCGAGCCCGGCGGCCGCCGCGAGCTTCGCGACGTCGCGGAAGCAGCGCCGCGGTCGCGCCATCCGACGTGGAGCACGCGCGCGAGCATCACGCTTCACCAGAGAGCTGGTCGACGAGGCCTGACGCCGACCATGACGACGATCGCGCCAGAGCAGCCAGTGCTGCGCCGTGACGATCCAGCAGTCCCAGCACCGACACCGCGCGACCAGCGCCACGCGGATCCGCACCTAGCATGGAGGTGTATCGCCGGGTAGGCGCGCAGGACCGGGTCGCACGCGGCGGTGAGAATGCAGAGCGGAATCAACGTCAGGTTCACCGGCGGAAGATCGGCCAGCTCCTGGTAGCGCTCGGGTGAACAGCCACGGTGACGAACTCGCGCGCCGGTCACGAGCAGACACGCGTAGAGCGGGAAGCAGAACGCCGCGCGAGCTTGCGCATCATGCGGGCCACGAGCTGGACGATCTCCGCCCGGCTGGTTCTCGAGCTGGAGGCGCGTCTGACCGTCGGGATCGTGACGGCGCCGACCGGACTCTGTTCACGATCTGCAAGAACGGCAGCCGGAAGCACCTGACCGCGTAGATCGCGAACGTGGCGTGCGTCCGAAGGAGCGGGCGACGAAGTAGCTGTGCAGGTCGAACTGGGCCATCGACAGCATCGCCCGCCGGCGCCGAGCGGGCAGCGCCGTAGCCCATCTGGGCGCGCAACATCGGCTGGGGTCGCTCGCCGCCCAGAATCGCGGAAATCGCGAGCGCGAGATACCAGAAGAGCAGCGCGCCCTGCAGCACGTAGTGCAGCGCCGCCGCGGTGATCAGCGCCTCGATCGAGGGCACGAGCCACGCGGCACCCAGGAGCAGGAGCGTCTCTGGCCAGATAGGTCACGACGATCAGGCGCGCGGCCACCGCGACCTCGCCGTTGGCGACCGCGACGATCTCGAGCACCGACGTCGCGATCGCGAGAGCGACCACGAGCGCCAGGCCCGGGGCGTGAGCGACTGACGCTTCGTGGCTGCCGAAGATCATCTCGAGAAGCCCGGGACACACCAGCAGCGCGAGCCCGGCCACGGCCGCCGATCATCGAGTGGAACAGCACGATGTTGAAGACGACGCGCCCCGATTCGCGCCCGCAGCGAGGCAGGAAGTCAGAACGGCGCTCATCGCGAACTCGAGCGGCAGGCAGCAGTGGATCGCCGTGCAGATTCGAGGAGAAAGACCCGCTTGTACAGCGCCGAACTCGGTCTGGCTCAGCCTGCGCACCAGGATGAGCGGCAGGAGCCCAGCGCAGCTGAGCGAGCGCTCTCGCCGAGGCTGGCCAGATCACGCGCCGCGCGAAGCGTCGCGCGCATCAGCGGCATTCCGTCCACGCCGCCGTGGAGTCCGCGCCAGCCCGGCGGATGCTTTCACCGATTGGCGCGGCCGAGCGCCCGGGCGAGCGAGCCGGCCCGTCGCCGAGATCGCCGATCAGCCGAACCCTCGTCGGGCTCGAACGCGGTGATCGGCCACCTCGCGTCCGGAACGCGCCGCGAGCGAGCGCGACGCGCTGCGGATCGTATCCGAGCGCGGACGCGCCGACCCAGTCCATCGCGGTGCCGGGTTGCCGCCGCCGTGCAGCGAGAGCCTCCAGCGGGAGCGGCCGGCGGGCGAGCGGACCATCGCCCTGCCTGGCGACCATCGCGTCCGCGATGCAGGACGCGGCGCTGCGGGGTCTCGGCGAGCGTTCCGTCGGATCGGCCGTAGTGAGGACCCGGTCTGGGTCGAGGCAGGTGCGCCACACCGTGTCGTTGCCGGACCAGCGCCCCTCGACGCCGATCTCGTCGCCGGTCCACTGCAAGATGCGTCCCAGCAGGACGTCGCCGGTCGCGCTCACGCGAAGGCGCGGGTCCCGGCCGAGCCGGCGAGATTCGACTGATCGAGCGCGAGCTCGATCACGCGCTGGAGCACGCTGCCGCCCCGATAGCAGTCGCCCCCGTGGCTGGAGCCGCCGAGTCGGTGGTGGGGCAGGAACTCCTTTGTTGCCGTTGATGCCCACCAGACTTCTTGAGGGCGCTGGTGATCGCCGCCTTGCAGTGGGTCTTGAGCTTCGGCAGGTTGACCACGACGTCGGCGTCGATGATCGCCCGGCGCGACCAGATAGCAGTGGCGCCCGGCGCGTGAGTCTTCTGCAGCTGCCGCGTGATCGTACTGTGACACGGAACGAGCCCTCGGCCGTCGGTGATCGGCTCCAGCAAGCTCTCGGCGCCCAGGTCGAACAGCACGAAGTCGTCTTCGGACGCCGATCCTCGTGGGCCATCCGCACGCCGTAGCGAAACGCGCACGTGGTCCGCCGGAAGTCCTCCAGCCCGACGAAGGCCGGCGCGCGCTTCTGCAGATCGGCCGCCCAGCGGTCGAGCGCGGTCTCGCTCAGCAGGCGCTCGAGATCGCAGCCCTGGGCGGCGCGTCGCCGACGACGACGCGTGACGGCCCGGCAGCGAGCACACCGTCGACGACGGCGCGGATGAGCGCGGGATCGGTGACGAGCGGCTCCAGACCCCAGGCCCGCGGTTCTCGGTGCATCACCCAGTTGGGTTTTCACCACCACGCGCGCGCGCGCGGATCGCGCGTCCCGAACGGGCCCCGCCTCTCGCTCCATCCGAGGAGCGTGGCCAGACGCGCCGAGGCTCTGCGAGAGAGCGTCGGCGCCTCTGCGCGCCGGCCGTCAGACGGTCCGGAACGGCGGCGACCAGTTATCGTTCGTGAAATGGCGGTCCGCGTCCCCGAGCCCGCCGCCGCGCCTCCTGATCTCGCTCACCACGGCGCGCACTCTTGTTCGCGCGAGTCCGTCGCGAGCGCCGTGCAGAGCTCGAGGCTCACCGAGAGCCGTCGAGGTTCGCGCGGAGTGCCTGGAGAATCTGCGCGCGGTTGCCCTCGTGCCGAAGCTCGCGCCGCGGAACCAGTCGCACCGTGACCCTGGTGTCGTCGGTCTGAACGACCTGCCACTCGCGCACCGGATGGTCCTTCATCATGTGCGGGAACTCGACGCCGTGGATCCAGCGGCCGTGGCAGCCAGATCCGGTCGAGCTCACGGCCCAGCACGCTCGTCGAGCGTGAACGCGGGATGACCCGGACGGCTGTCCGCCGGGAAAGCGGCGAGGTCTCCGATCCGGTAGCGCAACATGGGCATCCCGTCGCCGTGGAGCTTCGTGACGAGGATCGACGAGACGGGTCCGCGGGTGTCCGGCTCGATCCAGCACGTTGGCCCAGTCGACCTCGAGCTCGAGCGTCCGGCTCGGATCGAGCTGAACGCGATCAGGCCCACGTCGCGGCTGCCGTAGCGCTCGTGCACCGGCGGCCGAAGACCGACTCGATCCGCGCGCGGTCCGACGCCGCGAGCTTCTCCGCGCCGGTCACGAAACAGCGCGTCGGGATAGCTCGGGCGCCAGCCGCGCGTGCCGACCTCGTCCGCCAGCGCCCAGCGCGCTCGCGTAGGCGAGGAGGTATCGCGGCCGCCACCGCTCGAGGGTCGCGTGATGATCGGCCAGCACCGGCGACGAAAGACGGAAGCACTCGAGCCGCGCGAGTTGTCGACGAAGGAGCGGAACTGGTCGCCGAGCCCGTCGCCGGCCTTCGGATCCAGATGATGGCCCCAGAGCGCCGCAGCGCGCAGCCGCGCGGCAGACCGATGCGCCGCATGTAGTACTCGATGCCGCTCTCGCCGCCAGCCCCGCTCGCTCGGCCCGAGCCACACGACGGTGGGCTCACCCGTCGATCCGCCGGTTGCGTCCTGCCGAAGCTCGTCGGAGGCACGGCGACGGAGACCAGCGCCCGGCCGACTCGATGAACGTCCGCGCGCTCGAGCGGCGGGAGCGCCGCGAAGTCGTCGAAGCTGAAATGGCTGCGCGGGTCGGTGCCGACCTCGTCGAACAGCCCCCGATAGTACGGCGTCGTCCACCAGGCCCGCTGAGCCGCTTCGCGCAGCCGCGCCAGCATCCACTCGCGGCGCTGATCCAGAGACCACGTTTCGGCGCGCTCGCGGAAGCGCAGGCCCTCGCCGGACTCGAGCGCCGCCTGTCGGAGCGACGGCCGGGCGAGCGGTAGAGCCGGCGCAGCGCTCGAGCACGTGCATCGAGACCAGTCTCGTGAGCCGCCCGGCTCATGACCGCGCGTCCGCGCCGGGCTTCGGGCGCCGGGCCCTCGCTGGCTTCGGCGATCTGCGGGCCGCGAGGGCCAGACCTCCGAGTAGTAGAAGTGGAAGTGATACGCGACCGGCGAGAAGAACGCCGCCGCCGCGAACGCCAGCAGGCTCACCCGGATGCCGTTGGCCAGGACGCTCAGCTCGCGACCGCCCGGACGAGCCGCCTCAAGGCGTGCGGCGCGGCCTGCGCTGCGAACGCAGCCGACGATCAGGGAGGAGAAGAGGACGAGCCCGGGCAGCCCGAGATCGATCGCGTACTCGAGATAGGCGTTGTGCACCATCATCCAGGCCGGTCCGAGCACACGTCGTTCATCGCCAGGACGTTCTGGCCGAGCCCGGCGCCCACGAGCGGGTGACTCGCAGCGACGTAGCCGACGGCCGCAGACTCTGCTGCTCCCATCGGCCCCTGCGCCGAGCCCGTCGGATCGCTGTCGACGCTGGTGATCGTGAACAGATGGCTCACGTAGTCGGCAGGCAGAACGGCACGCAGACGAGCGCGAGAATCAAGATGCCCCAGCGTCCAGCGCCGGTCCAGTCGTCCGGACGACGTCAGCACCGAGACGACGAGCGTCGTGGCGAAGCGTCAGAAAGCCGGCGCGCGAGAACGTGACCACGATGCCGACCACCTGGAGCGCCATCACGCCGAACAACGAGGCGCGCGCCACGCCGTCACGGCGTGATCAGCAGCAGCGCGACCGTCAGCGGAAGGATCAGGTTGAGCACGAGCGCGAGGTCGCTTCCGGATTCTGCGTGAGCGGCGCCTCGTAGCCGACGATCCGCTTCACGGTCCTGGTCCACGCCGCCGTGGACGTACACGCCCGACAGGAAGTTCTCGATGCCCTTCGTCGCGATCGGGATGCTCATGAGCGTCAACGCCCACGCGACCTTGCGGAGACGATCGGTGGTGCTCACGACGTTCGCGATCAAGAGGAAGATCGCCAGGGTTTTTAGATAGAAGGTCGGTCAGCAAGCCGAACGGATCCAGCACCGGGCCAGTACGACATGGGAATCGTCACGATCGCCCACGCCAAGTGGAGCCACGCGGCGAGCTTGATCTTCGCGCGTGACGCGCGTGCACCGGCAGGCCGCGCCCGAGCCGGTCCAGCACCATCGCGCTGAGATGCGGTGCCCGCGGCCAGCATCCCGAGACGCAGGGCCGCAGCGCCGGGATGATGCGTTCTGCGGGGCGATCAGCAGCACGAAGGTGAAGCCCGAGCAGCGCCCAGAACGGCAGTGACGCGCCCGCGGCGCCCGAGCCGACCGGCTCGGCGTGCGTCCTCGGCGACCGCGCCGGTCGCGGCCGACGCGCCGGCGTATCGGGCGCGGGCTGCCACCAGTGGGGATCGGGGACCGACCTGAGCGTGAAGGCCGGCTCGCTCGCATCGAAGCACCGTCGGGGCCGCCGGACGCGGCGCCACGCCGTGTCGGTGCCGGCACCCGGAGGCAAAGTGGAAGATGCCGCTCAGACGCAGCTCGCGCACCGCCGCCAGAGAAGCGGCCGCCCGTATCGAGGCACGAGTTCTCCCAGAGCACGCAGCGGGGAATCGTCAGCAGCGGATGGCGCCGGTCGCGGTGGTGGCAGCGTCGTGTACGCGAAGCGGTAGCCCGCCTGCGCCACCGCCTCTGACCGTCTCGGCGCTGAACGCCCCGTCGGGATACGCGAAGTGCTTGATGGCGGTCCCGAGCCGCTCCTCCAGATCCCGGCGCGCGCCGGCGGTCTCCTCGAGCATCCGCTCCGGCTCCTCGCGCGTGAGCAGGCGCGGGTGCGCGTGTCGAGCCCACCGTGATGCCGCCGCGCTGCACCCTCGGCGGAGCATCGTCCAGCTCAGCGGCCGCAGATCGTCGAGCCCGGCCCGTGTCGATCCCGAGCTTCTTCCTCGAGCGCCGCGGTCACCCGCGCGAGGCCTTCTTGCGGGCAGGTTCGTCAGGACGTGCCGCAGCGCGCCGAACGGCTCGTTCAACCCCGCAGGGACTGCTCGGCGGTCAGCGACGCCGAGGTCGACCAGGACCTCGCGCGCCGCGGGCCAGTCGCGCGTGAGCAGAAGATAGAGCCGGTCGTGATAGAGGGCGCTCGCGCGTTCGATCCAGTCGCTGACGACGAAGACGGCGGCCGGAATCCCCTTGCGCTTCGAGCACGGGGAACGCGTGCTCGTACATGTCGCGGTAGCCGTCGTCGAAGGTGACGGTCGCGGTGGGCGTGCTGAACGGCTGGCCCGACTCGAGCCGCGAGCCGAGCTCGTCCAGCGAGACGAACCGGAAGCGCCGGCCGATCCAGTCGAGCTGGCGCTCGAACATCCGCCGGCTCACCAGCATGGGCGCGATGATCGACGCCCGGCGCCGGCGGCTGTCGTCGACGACCCCGGTGATAGCCGACGACCAGCGGCATCCGGCGGTGCCGGACATGGGAGCCGGATGAGCCGGTCGGTCCGCGTGGCGCCGAGCACGAGGGCCAGGCCCCGTCTTGAGGTGCGCGCGCCCCATCGCGTTCACCTAGCCTCCAATCCCGAGCCCGACGGCGAGGCGCTGCGCCACCGCGTCGGGCAGAACGCGCCGAGCCGCTGTCCGGCGGCGGCGCGACTCGCCTCGATCGCGCGGCGGTAGAGCCGCCCGCGCACGTGCGGCGGATAGAGCTCGAGCCGTCCGATCTCCTCGGGTCCGGCGCGCCCAGTGGAACTTGTAGGCTTCGTCGCCGTGCAGGAAGCCGTATTCCCTGCCTGCCTCCACGGCCGCCTTGATCGACAGGCCGACCGGGCGATGAGCCGCCGACGCTGGCGCGCGGGCGAGGCGCGGGTCGAAGCCCGACTGGATAGAAGGAGCACCGTGCCGCGATAGCGGAACCCGGTACACGGCCGCGACCGCGACGTCGTCCAGCCGCAGGGTGAAGAGCCGGAGCCAGCCGCGGACGAGCGCCAGCGCGCTCAGCTCGTCGTGGAAAATCGACGGAGCGCGCGGCGATTCGATCCGCGCTCGAGCTGGCCCCGCGCGGCTGCCAGCGCATCTTGCGCAGCGGCCACGAGCTCCCCGCAGCGCGCGCATGCGCGTGGTCCGCCCGGTCTCGACGCGCGTGAAGCGCACGCGCCCGAGCCGCTGAGATTGCGGAACCGGCGGCGAAGGCGTGCCGACCTGAGATCGTCCAGGTACGCAGTCCCAGGTATGGCCGGCGGCGAGGTCGAAGGGGCACACGTCCGTCTGTCGAGCGAATAAATCACTGACGCCGTCCGAGCTCGTCGGCGAAGGTCATCGGATTGGGCGCGTCCGGCCGCACCTGGCGACCGGACCGCGGCCCCAGCCTCGACCAGAGCCCGCGAGCGCGCGCGAATCGCCGGCGTGGCATGACCGCCTGACGATCAGGTCGAGATAGTCGGATCCCCCACGGTGCCGGTGCCGAGAATTCAGCGCGCCCATCGGCAGGAACTTCTCGAGACAGTGGACGCTCACGCGAGCGCGCGAGTGCGACCAGCCGCCCCTGCAGCGCACGGCCAGGATCGACAGTCGCCGCCTCCCCTGGAGAGGTGCTTCCACCACGTGAAGAGCCACTCCCAGGTGAGGAACAGACAGTCCGGATGGGCTCGCCGCGAGCAGTCGGTCCGTCCGCGAGCCGCTCGAACTGCGCGGCGGTCTTGAGCTTCTCAGCAATACGTAACTGAACGAAGTACAA
>ERZ1370068.3351-contig-2463_pt1 | contig 21098 bp, 34 predicted proteins | sample MGYA00561227_ERZ1370068 | MGnify/ENA primary metagenome ERZ1370068 (study PRJEB38410, sample SAMEA6850437) | metagenome | study: Metagenomic assessment of the ecological functions of the soil: analysis of the soil microbiota associated with the... | reverse complement strand
TGTACTTCGTTCAGTTACGTATTGCTGCGAAATGCGCGTGGGGCGCGAGGCGATCGTCAGCTTCCCGAACTTCGGCCACTGGTACGCGCGCCTGCAGGTCGTCCTCGGCCACATGCCCGTATCCAAGTCGCTCCCCTACGAGTGGTACGAGACGCCCAACGTCCACCACTGCACCATCACCGACTTCGAGGACCTCTGCCGCCGCATCTGTGCATCCGCATCCGGGAGAAGCTCGTGATGCACGAGGGCAAAGCCGTCACCGTGCTCCCGAACGTCCTCGGCTCCCTCGCCGTCTACCGCTGCACCGCCGCCTGAGTTTCGGCTAGGCTAGCGGCATGGCTCAAAAGCGGCGGGAATCGCATTGCTGCGGCCCGGGTTATGCCTCGCCGGCCGAGGCGATGAAGGCCCCGCGCGAGAAGATCCTCTACACGGTCGCGCTCTATATCGGCACCGGCATCCAGAAACCGGACTACCTGGCGACCATCGACGCGGACCCGGAGAGCCACACCTACAGCCAGGTCATCAGCCGGCTGGAGATGCCGGGCATCGGCGACGAGCTGCATCACATGGGCTGGAACGCCTGCTCGTCGTGCCATCACGATGCGAGCAAGCAACGGCGCTACCTGATCGTGCCGGGCGTGCGCTCGTCGAATCTGCACATCGTCGACTGTGGCATCGACCCGAAGGCGCCGCGCCTGCACAAGGTGATCGAGGGCGCCCAGATCAAGTCCAAGACCAATCTGTCGGCCCCGCATACCGTGCACTGCCTCGGCTCCGACATCATCATCTCGATGCTCGGCGACGCACGGGGCAACGCGCCCGGCGGCTTCTTGCACCTGAACGAGAATTTCGACATCGTCGGGCGCTGGGAGAACGATCTCGGCGGCATGAAGTTCAACTACGACTTCTGGTACCAGCCGCGCCACAACGTGATGGTCTCGTCCGAATGGGCGGCGCCGAACACCTTCATGCCGGGCTTCGACCTCGAGGAGGTCGGCCAGCTGAAGTACGGCCGCGAGATCCACTTCTGGGATTTCAAGAACAAGCGCGTCGAGAACACCTTCTACCTGGGTGAGGACGGGCTGGTGCCGCTCGAGGTCCGCTTCCACCACAACCCGGATTCGAGCCACGGCTTCGTCGGCGCCGCCCTCTCGTCCAACATCATTCATTGGTACAAGCAGGACGGCCAGTGGATCTGGGAAAAGATCATCGACGTCGAGAACGTGCGCCACCCGGAATGGCCGATCCCGGTGCCGGGCCTGATCAGCGTGATCCTGATCTCGATGGACGACCGGTTCCTCTATTTCTGCAACTGGCTGCACGGGGACATCCGCCAATACGACATCTCGGATCCCTCGAAGCCGAGGTTCACAGGCCAGGTCTGGATGGGCGGCCTGCTGAACAAGGCCCCGGTGGTCAACGGTCGGCGCATCACCGGTGGGCCGCAGATGATCCAGCTCTCGCTCGACGGCAAGCGGCTCTACGTCACCACCTCGCTGTTCTCGACCTGGGACAACCAGTTCTATCCGGATATCCGGCAGAACGGCGGCTGCATGCTGATGGTCGACTGCGACACCGAGAACGGCGGCATGTCGATCAACCCGGATTTCTTCGTCGACTTCGGCAAGGAGCCGAACGGCCCCGCCCGCTGTCACGAGACGCGGTATCCGGGGGCGACTGCACCTCGGATATCTGGCTCTAAGGATGGAGCAGGTCACGATCACGCTCGCCAACCGGGGCGGCGCGTCGTTCCGGGTCGACCGGCGCAAGCCGCTGCTCGACGCGCTCGAGGCGCAGGGCATGTCGCTGCCCTATGGCTGCCGCTACGGGGGCTGCATCTCGTGTGCCGCGAAACTGCTGTCGGGCGAGATCGACCAGCGCGCAGGCGTCGCGCTGAACGGGCGGCAAGCTCGCCGACGGCTACGTCCTCCTCTGCGTTGCTCGGCCTCTGACCGACTGCACATTCGACGTCGGCGTCGAGAGCCATGACAAGCTCTACCGCAACCCCTTCGCCAGCCCGCTGGCGCCGCACGAGACTGAAGCCCGGCATCGCGACACCGCTGGAGGATGCGCCATGACCGCCGCCGCCCACATGGACCATGACCAGGACTACCCGCGCGGACTATCTCGCCACCATCCTGAAGGAGGTGAAGACCATCGCCATGGTTGGCGCCAGTTCGGACCCCACCAAGTTCAGCTATGGCGTACTCAGGGTCCTGCACGAAACCGGCTACGACACTGATCCCGGTCAATCCCAACGAGGCCGGGAGCGAGATCCGCGGCCTGCGGGTCTACGAGTCGCTGGCCGCGATCGACCGGCCCGTGGACATGGTCCAGGTGTTCCGCAGCTCCGATGCGCTGCCCGGGATCGCGCGCGAGGCGATCGATATCGGCGCCAAGGTGCTGTGGGCGCAGCTTGGCGTGCGCAACGACGAGGCGGCCCGGCTGGCGGAGGCTGCGGGCCTGAAGGTCGTCATGAACCGCTGTCCGAAGATCGAGCTGTTCCGCCCGTTCTGGAAGCCCCGTCTGAACCAGGCGATTTGAGCCATTTCCCTGAGAGCATGAGGCCGTTCGTCTCGATTTTGTAATCCGGTGGATCTTCTTCCTCGACAGCACTCGGTGCCGAGGACCCGCCGGCGTGGGCCTACTCCTGTGAACCCACCGGATTTCGAAGCCTCGCGCCGAAGACGGCTATCGCGGCGGCGCGTGCCCGCCAGCAGCGCGACCTACTCGGTGACTCAGCTGCGCGATCGCTTCGTGCTCGCCAGGGTCTGGCATCCCGGCGATCATCCGCCGCTGCTATCGGTCGTTGCCCAGGGCAGGAAGCCCAACGTGTTCGCCCGGCGGTTTCATGCCATCGCGCGGAAGGACACGGCGGACCGGAGAATGCCAGCCTGGCCGGACTTCCCGCCGCCTACATCGGCCAGCAAATGGCCGATTACAAAAGCGGCGCCAGGGAAAACCTCGGTGCAAGAAGAAACGATCCCGATCTGATGATCGCGCTATCCGAGGCGACAACACGGAGGCGGAGGTGCAGGCGGCCGCGGCCTATTTTCTCGCCCTGAAGCCGAAAGTCGAACGTTCGGGTGGTCGAAACCGCAACCGTGCCGAAGACGTCTGTTGCCGGGTGGTTTCTCGCCACCGCCGACATCAGCGAGAGGAGCCGATCGGTCAACGCATCATCGAAGTGCCCAGAAGATCTCGAGCACCTCGAAAATCGCGACCCGAGATCGCGGTTCATTGCCTATGTGCCGATTGGCAGCGTCGCACGAGGTGAGGCTTTGGTCAGCAGCGGTGGCGCGGGCAAGACCCTGGTAATGCGCGATCTGCCATGGCCAGGATCTGAGAGGCCTCGGAGACCTGCGCCTCGATCGCCGGGCGCTCGCCCAGCTATGTCGTGCGCCAGCTCTATGACATCCAGAACGGCGCGCGTGCCGGCAAGGGAGCGCAGCTCATGAAAGCCGCGGTGGCCAATCTGACCGTCGAGGACATGACGTCGATCGCGGCGTACCTGGCTTCGCGAACTCCGTGACCTACTCCGGCTTGACGCCGGCCATTCTGTGATTACCCGCTCCCAGCGCTCGAGGTCCTTCGCCAGCCAGGCGCGGAACTCCGCGGGCGTGCTGCCGCCCTCGGTGATGGCGCCGAGCTTGTTGAGCTTCTCCTGGTCTCGCGCTTGCCGAGCGATGCGCGGATTGATTCGTTCAGCCGGCCTGACGACCGGCGTGGGCAAGCCCGGCCGGGCCCGACCACGCCCGAGGCCCTGCGTGTAATTCCTCGAATCCCGGGAAGCCGCTCTCCGACATCGTCGGCACGTCCGGGTAGTCGGGATGGCGCTTCTCGGTGCTGACGCGCGAGCACCTTGAGGCGCTTCTGCTGCACCTGCTCGGCGATGCCGACCATCGGATAGAACATGAAGCTGACGCGGCCGGCCATCACTTCGGTGAGCGCGGGCGCGTTGCCCTTGAACGGCACGTGCAGTCATCTTGGTGTCGGTGAGGGCTTCGACCAGGGCGCCCGCGAGGTGCGCCGAGCCGCCGTTGCCCGACGACGCGTAGCTGATCTCGCCGGGCTTCTCCTTCGCCGCTTTCACGACGTCGGCGGCGTTGTTGAACGGCGAATCGCCCTTGCGCGACCATCACGAGCGGCAGGTGGCACACCAGGCTGATCGGCGTGAAGTCCGCGATGGGGTCGTAGGGCGGCTTGTCGGCGTGCAGGACGCGCGTTCACGCTGTGCGTGAGCGTGGTCATGTAGAGCGTGTAGCCGTCCGGCGCGGCGCGCTTCACCTCCTGCGTGGCGATCATGCGAGGTGGCGCCCGGCTTGTTCTCGACCAGCAACGGTCTGGCCGAGGCGTGGCGGTCATGTCCTGCGCGACGATGCGGGCGATCACATCAGTAGGCCGCCGGCGGCGAAGCCGATGAGCAGCTTTACCGGCTTGGTCGGATAGCCCTGGGCGAAGGCCGCCAACGGCAGCCACAGCAGCGTCAACAGCAGCTTCTTCATGAACTCCTCCTCCGACGGATTCTAAGGCGCACCGCGGCATGCCTACTACAATGGCGGCGAGGAGTGAGCGCCATGAAGACTTGCGCCACTGCTTGCCGCGCTGATTGCTCTGCCCGCGCTGGCGCAGGACTACCCGGGCAAGCCGATCCGCATGGTGGTCGGCTTCCCGCCCGGCGGCGGGACCGACGTAGTGGCGCGCATCATCGCGCCGCGCTATTCCGGAGCTCTCGGCCAGCCGGTGGTGATCGAGAACCGGCCCGGCGCGACCGGCACCGTGGCGGCAGGCGCAGGTGGCGAAGATCGCCCGCCCGACGGCTACACCGATCATGATGGGCCACGTGTCGGTGAACGCGATCGCGCCGCGCCTGTTCACCAACCTCCACTACGACGTAACCAAGGACTTCGCGCCGATCGCGCATCGCCGCCGCGGTCCCGCACTTCGTGACCGTACATCCGTCCGGTGCATTCCAAATCGCTGAAGGAGCTGATCGACTTATCTGAAAAGCAAGCCCGGATAGCTCACTTTCCCTCGGCCGGGCAACGGCAGCATGCCGCACCTCGCGGGCGAGATCTTCAGCAGCCTCGCGGGCGTGAAGCTGGTGCACGTGCCCTACAAGGGCAGCCGGGCCAGTCGATGCAGGACCTGCTCGGCGGCCAGCACCTCGTCGCCTTCGACACGATGCCGGCGTCGGCGCCGCACGTGCGCTCGGCAAGCTCGCGCGCTGCTCGGCACGTCGAGCGCCGCGCGCCAGCCGGCATTCCCGGACGTGCCGACGGCGCAGAAGGCGGGTCTCGCCGGCTACCAGGTGATCGACCTGGTACGGCGTGTTCGCGCCCGCCGGTACGCCGCCCGCGATCGTCAACCGCCTGCACGCCGACCTCGTCAAAGCGATGCAAACGCCCGGACGTGCAAGCGCCAAGCTCGAAGGCATCGGCGCCGACGGCACGGTGTCCGCGCTCGCCCGAGGAGTTCGCCGCGCTGGTGCGCGCCGATACCGCGCGCTACGCGAAGATCGTCAAGGACATCGGGCTTAAGATGGATTGATGACATGCAGCTCAGTCCCTACCGGGCAGGTGCTCGGCGCGAAGATCAGGCCTCTGACCTCTCGCAGGCCGCTGGAAGAACGGCGAGGTGGACGCCGTCGTGAAGCGCTCGGCCGCGCGCGGCGTGCGTGCGCTTCCCGCGCCAGAAGCTCACCGGCGCGCCAGCAGAGCGACTTCGCCGCGCGCTTCGGCGAGCTCGAGATCAACGTCGCCCGAACGCCTACCAGGAGCCCGGAATCCCCGAGGTGATGATCCTTTCAACATCGTCGAGGACGGCAAGCCGATCGGCCTCGCCGACGCCGGCCAGGACTGGCACACCGACATGTCCTACAGCAGGACCATCGCGTTCGCGAACGTGCTCTACGGCATCAAGATCCCGCAGCGCGGCGGCAAGCCGCTCGGCGACGACCGAGTTCTGCGAGCATGCACGCCGCCTACGAAGGCCTGCCCGACGAGATGAAGACGCGACCTCGAGGGCATGACCGTGCTGCACGACTTCAACAAGTTCTGGGAGATGATGCGGCGCGAGAAGGGCAGCAAGCGCCCGCCGCTCACCGAGGCGCAGAGGAAGGCGAAGCCGCCGGTGTCGCACCCGATCTTCCTCACCACCCGATCACCAGGCGCAAGGTGCTCTACGCCAACCCCGGCTACTCGATGCGCATCAACGAGCTGCCGCGAGAAGGAAAGCGACGCAGACGCTCGAAGTTCCTGTTCGAGCACCAGCTCAAGCCCGAGTACCGCTACGGCTTTCCAGTGGCAGCGAGGGCGACGTGCTGATGTGGGAGGACATCGGCACCATCCACAACGCGGTGGCCGACTACGGCCCCGACGAGCACCGCCTGATCAAGCGCTGCCAGGTGATGGCGACGAGGGTTCCGGCCTTTGAGCCTCGAGAAGCGGCCGCCGCCGGTCATCCCGGGCAACCTTCTACGCCGCGGGCCTCAACTACCTCGCGCACATCGAGTGGGCGAACCAGGCGCGCGGCGCGAGCCACAAGGTGCCGCCGCAGCCCGACATCGGCTACCGCTCGGCCGCCGCGCTGATCGGCAGCGGCCAGGACATCGTGATCCCCGCGGACTCGCCCGGGCCGGTCGAGTACGAGGGCGAGCTGGTCGCGGTGATCGGCAAGCAGGCGAGGAACGTGCCGGAGAAGGACGCGCTCGACTGCGTCGCGCGGCTACACGCTGGGCAACGACGTCAGCGAGCGCACCTGGCAGAAGACCGACCGCACGCTGTGGCGCGCGAAGAGCGCCGACACCTTCAAGCCGATGGGGCCGAGGATCGTCTCGGGCATCGATCCCGATGAACCAGGTGATCGAGGTGCGCGTGAACGGCCGCACGGTGTCGAGCTACAACACCCGCGGCATGATCTTCGGCGTGGCGCGCTACATCTCGCGCATGTCGCGCTACGTGACGCTCTGCGCCCGACGACATCATCTGGTTCGGCTGCGACGGGCCGACCGAGCCGGCGCTGAAGGACGGCGATCTCGTCGAGGTGGTGAACGAGGCGATCGGCGTGCTCGCCAATCGGGTGGTCTCTCGGCCTGATGGGATAGCGCAGCGAATCCACCAATCGGGGAGGCTGTCGTGGAGCGCGTCCTGGGGGTCTTGCGTTCTTCGTCATGTACGCTCCGACCGTTTTCGAGTTGATTTTTCTCGTCGCGGCCGGGATTCTCTTTGCCAAAGTGCGTTCCCTCGCATCGGGATTTTTCTTTTTGGTTTCCTCGTGCTCGCCCTGGCGCTCTTGGCGTTCATGCTTATCGGCGGTACCGGCGTGCAGAGCGTTCGTCCGGTGGTGATGGTTCTCGCTCTGATGGCTCAGGTGCTCGGTTTTCTGTTCTACGTGTTGTCGGTTCCCAAGCGACAGCACTGACACGGAAGCGAAGAAGTGGCGGAAGGGGAACAACGGGGTCTGACCCCGAGTCGGAACTCCGGTGCTCCGGCGCTGCGAGCCGTCGCCCTGTTCGAGGCGGCGAAGGGAGCACTCGTCCTGATGGCAGGGTTCGGCCTGTTCAGGCTGCTGCACCGCGACGCCGAGCACGCGGCGAATCTGCTCTCCAGGCGCCTGCACCTCAATCCCGCCAAGGAGCACACCAGGGTCTTCCTCGAGCTCCTGTCCAACCTTTCAAGCACCAAGCTCTGGTTGTTCGCGGCGTTGGCGCTGACCTATTCGTCCGTGAGGTTCATCGAGGCCTATGGCCTGTGGCGCGACCGCGCGTGGGCGAAATGGTTCGCTGCGCTAAGCGGCGCGATCTACGTCCCGTTCGAGCTCTACGAGCTTTACGCAGGTCCGACTCGGCCTCAAGCTGGCCGCGCGTCATCCTGAACCTCGCGGTGGTCGCGTACATGGCGCATTCCATTCGCAGCGCAAGGCCTAGCGGCGCGCCTCGAGCACCAGGTTAAAGGGCGTCTCCGGCGCAAAGAAGAACATCGGGCTCTGACCCCGATTTAGCGCCAGGCGGCGTAGCGGTTGATTGGCAGCGGCTGCTTGGCGAGCGCCGGGCAGAAGCTTCCGACGATCGGTTCGAGCTTTTCGTAAAGCGCTTTATTGTCGCGGTTGAGCCGCTCCAGGCGCTCGCGCGCACTCTCGGCGTCGCGCGCGAGCTTGGCCAGGTCCAGATTTACGAGCCTGCGGTTCTCGAGCACCATGCGGCCGCCGACCATCACCGAGTGCACCGCCGAGCCGTCCTCGGTGTGCACCAGCTGCGTTCACGGCGTCGTTGAGCGGAATCCAGTTCACGTTGCCGAGGTCGAGGAACACGATGTCCGCCTTGTAGCCGGGCGCCAGGCGGCCGAGCTTCTCGAAGCCGAGCGCGCGCGCACTGCCCACGGTCCCCGCCTCGAGCACCTCCTTGGTCGTGATCCACTGCTGCCAGTCGGGACCACGCACCTTGGAGGCGAGCGACGCGATGCGCATCGCCTCGTACATGTTCAGATTGTCCGAGGAGCTCGCGCCGTCGGTGCCGATGCCGACGTTGATGCCGCACTCCCGAGCATGCGGCGCATGTCCGCGATGCCGCTGCCCAGTCGCATGTTGCTCCCGGGGTTGTGCGCGACCGACGCACCACGCCCGGCGAGCCGCAACATGTCCTCGTCGTCGAGCCACACACCGTGCGCCGCAGTGAAGTTCGGCCCGACCAGCCCCAGCGCACGTCCATGTGCGCGGCGAGCGACTTGCCGTATTGCTTCTGCGCAGAGACTGCCTGCACCTTTGACTCGGACAGGTGCGTCTGCAATCCGGTGCCGTACTCGCGCGCGAGATTGCCGCAGTCCTTCAGGAAATCGTCGGTGCAATGGAGCGGATGGTCGGCGCGACCGCGGGCCGGATCATCGTCCCGGTCGAACCTCCAGGCGTGCAGCGCCTTTGCGCATGTTCTCGAGGCTCGTCCGGTACGGTACCGACGCAGGCGTTCGACCTCCTTCTGCAGCGGCGGCGGCAGCGCCCATGAGCCCCGGGATCGCCTCGAAGAAGCTGAGATCCGCGACCATCGGCGCGACTACCGCGCGCATCCCCGCGTCGCTGTGGGCGCGCCCGACCGCCTCGAGGCCCTCGGCGCTCGGCGTCGGAAACTCGGCCATCAGGTCGTAGCAGCCTGTGCAGCCTTTCATCAACATCTCGGCCGCGCCGATCAGCGTGCTGAGGTACTTGTCCTCGAGGCTGCGGTGGCCGTTCGATCCACGGCGCCGCAGTGAGCAGGCTCCAGCGTCCAGCGATCGCCCATGCCTTTCGCCAGGTTGCCGTGACCGTGCATGTGGGCATTGATGAGCCCCGGGTGGAGCAGCTTGCCGCGCGCGTCGATTTCCTTCGTACCGGCGGGAACCTGAGGCGCTCTCGATTCCGCGATCGTATCGTCGCGAATCAGGATATCTGGCAGGGCCATCGATGAGGCGTCCGCCCCGGATCAGCGTAGAGGGTCACTTGTCCTCCTGCCTGCAGACCCGATCGAGAGGTCGGCGAGGCCCGGAGCGGATCATGAACCAGAAGAGGAACACGCCCGGCAGCGCGATGCAGCGTGGTCAGCAGATAGAAGTTCACGTATCCCATCGTATCGATCATGCGCCCCGCGATCGGTTCCGGTGATCAGGCGGCCGGCGATGCTCGCGAGCGCGGAGAGCAGCGCGTACTGCGTCGCGGTGAAGCGCAGGTTGCACAGCGCCGAGAGATAGGCGACCACCGTCACGCCGCCGATGCCGCTGGCGAAATTCTCGAAGCCGACCGCCGCCGCCATGCCGATGTTGCTGTGGCCGGCCGCCGCCAGCGCGGCGAAGCTCAGGTTCGACACCGCCATCAGCACCAGGCTGATCAGCACCGAGCGCTTCATTCCCAGCCGCGCATAGAGGATGCCGCCGACGAAGATGCCGAGCGAGCAGCGCGACGAAGCCGACGCCGACGTCGTAGAACGCCACCTCGTCGTTGGTGAAGCCGAGCTCCTGGAAGAGCAGGCGCAGCGTGAGGTTGGCGAGCGTGTCGCCGATCTTGTGGATCAGCACGAAGAGCAGGACGACGAGCGCGCCCTGGCGCGCGCAGGAACTCGAGGAGCGGGCTGAAATAGGCGACGAGCGCCTGCGCGACGCCGCGCGGCTTGGCGGGCTCGCGGTGCCGGGCCGGCTCGCCCATGAACACTGCCGGCCAGCATGGCCGGCAGCGCGAACACGGAGCAGGCGGCATAGGCGCGCGCTCCAGCCCACGCGCTGGGCGAGCACGAGCGCGAGCGCGCCGGCCGCGGTCGCGCCGATGCGCCAGCCGTACTGCGACATGCCGGATCCGCGCCGAGCTGGCGCGGCTCGAGCAGCTCGATGCGGTAGGCGTCGATGATGATGTCGAAAGTCGCGCCGGCGAACGCCATGGCGACTGCCATGAAGGCGAATGCGGCAAGAGAGTCCTCGCGGGTCGGCGATGCCGAGGCCGGCCACCGCCACCATCACCAGCGCTCCGGTCAGCCACAGCCAGCTCCGCCGCTGGCCGAAGCGTCCGATGAGCGGCAGGCGCACGTGGTCGATGATCGGCGCCCACAGGAACTTGAGGTTGTAGGCGAGGAACGTCAGCGTGAAGGCCGTAACTGCGCTGCGCGTGAAGCCGTGCTGCGCAAGCCGCGTGGTCAGCGTCGCGCCGATCATCGCGAAGGCGAATCCCGATGAGATGCCGAGGAACAGCGCCGCGAGCGGCGCGGGCTCGAGGTATGGACGCAGCCCCTTAAGCCAGGGGGTAGTCATAGTCGATCGTCAGCGGCGCGTGGTCGGAGAAGCGCTTCGTCTTGTAGATCGACTCCTTGACTGCCTTGGCGGCGACGCCCGGGCGTGGCGATCTGGTAGTCGATGCGCCAGCCGACGTTCTTCTTCCACGCCTGGCCGCGGTTGGACCACCAGGTGTACTGGTCGGGCTCGGCGTTCAGCCGGCGGAACACGTCGACATAGCCGAGCTCGTCGAAGACCTGGGTGAGCCAGGCCCGCTCCTCGGGCAGGAAGCCCGAGTTCTTCTGGTTCGAGCGCCAGTTCTTGAGGTCGATCTCCTGGTGGGCGATGTTCCAGTCGCCGCACAGGATGAGCTCGTGGCCTCGCTCCTGCAGCAGCTTCAAGTGTTTCAAGAATCCCTTGAGAAAGCGAAACTTCGACGCCTGCCGGTGCGGGCCGGCCGACCCCGAAGGCATGTACACCGAGATCACCCAAAGCTTGCCGAAGCGCGCTTCGACGTAGCGGCCTTCGGCATCGAACTCCCGCATCGCGAAGCCGCGCCGCACTTCGTCGGGCTGCCTGCGGCTCATCAGCGCGACGCCGCTGTAGCCCTTCTTCTCGGCGAAGGCGTAGCAGGACTCGAAGCGCCTTCAAGCCGTGCAGCTTCGCGTCGAGGTCGAGCTCCTGGCACTTGATCTCCTGCAGGCAGACGACGTCGGCGCGCTGCGCGGCGAGCCAGCGGAACAAGCCCTTGCTCGCGGCCGAGCGCAGCCCGTTGACGTTCAGCGTGATGACGCGCATGGAGGCGCGCCATTCTATCGGCTTCAGACGGAGCTCAGGATTCGGGAAGGCGGACACGCCGCCGTGCTCGGCCGACCACTTGGCGGGCGCGTTCAGGAAGCGCTCGACCTCTTCGATCACGCGGTTCTCGAAATAGCCGCCCTGCTTCACCACCCTCAGCACGTCCCACCAGGTGCGCCGAGGTGCAGGAGCTTCACCTGGATATCGGCGATGATCTTCTTCGACTCGGGGAAGATGTCGTAGTAGAACACCGACGAACACGTGGTCGACGACCGCGCCGGCGTCGCGCAGCGCCTTGCAGAAGTTGATCTTGCTGCGCGCCGTCGGTGGTGAGGTCCTCCACCAGCAGCGTGCGCGCGCCTCCGCGATGTGGCCTTCGATCTGCGCGCCGCGGCCAGAAGCCCCTTCGGCTTCTTTGCGCACGTACTGCATCGGCAGCGAGAGGCGGTCGGCGATCCAGGCCGCGTACGGAATCCCGGCGGTCTCGCCGCCGGCGACCGTGTCGAACTGCTCGAAGCCCACGTCGCGCACGATCGTCGCGGCGGCGAAATCGATGAGCGCCGAGCGCACCCTCGGAAGGAGATGAGCTTGCGCGCACGTCGATGTAGACCGGGCTCGCCCAGCCGGAGGTGAACACGAAGGGCTTGTCCTGCGAAAATGCACGGCTTTCACCTCGAGCATCATCTTCGCCGTCATGTCGGCGATGAAGGATTTATCGGCGAATAGCATGTGCAAAGCGTTGGAAAGTGTGGAATTTTAACAGGGCGCCGCCGCCGGACCTTCAGGGATTGGGCGCCTAGGGGACAACAACAACCATGAGCCCAAGACTCATCGCCATCGCCGCCGTGCTCGCGGCTCTTCCGCGTCGCTTCCGAGGCCGAGACCTACCGCTGCATCGGCAAGGACGGCAAGCGCTACTACGGCTCGCTCATTCCCGCCGAATGCCAGGGCAGGCCGGTCGAGCTGCTAAGCGCCCAGGGGGTGGTCGTCAAACGCATCGACCCCGAAGGCGCCGAGAAGGGAGCGCCTCGTCAAAGAAGCCGCCGACGCCAGGAGGCGAGCGAGAGACCGAGGCCGCGCGAGACGGCGCGGCGCAACCAGGCGCTGCTCGCCACCTACACCAGCGAGAAGGACATCGACGACGCGCGTGCGCGTGCGCTCGCCGAGAACACCAAGGCGACGCAAAGGTCGAGGAGCGCATCGCGATGCTGCGCCAGCAGCAGGCCGGCTACCAAAAAGAGCTCGAGCAGTACAAAGGCAAGGGGCGAGCCCGCCGGTGGGCTGCAACACGATCTGAAGACCGCCGAAGCCGATATCAAAGGCGCAGGAGGAGCTTCTTGACGTGAAAAGCGCGAGGTCGAAGCCATCAACGCGCGCTACGACGAGGACAAGAAGCGCTACTCGGCGCTCCAGCCGGCCGCGCTAGCCGAGCTTGCCGCTTGAGCAGCTCGTTCACCTGGGCCGGATTGGCCTTGCCCCCGGGTCGCCTTCATCACCTGGCCCACCAGCGAGTTGAAGGCTTTTCCCTGCCCGCGCGGTAGTCCTGCACCTGCTTCGCGTTGGCGGCGAGGGACTTCGTCGACCAGCTTCTCGATCTCCCCGGAGTCGCTGAGCTGCTTCAAGCCTAGCTTGCTTCGCTTGGTCAGGCGCTCGGCTGCCGTCAGGTCCCAGAGCACCTCGAATACCTGCTTCTGGCAGATTTGCCGTTAACAGTACTTAGTCGATGACATCGGTGCTAAGAGGCCTCGAAAGCGCGGATGGAGAAATAGGTGAGTTGCGTTGAATGTCTCAAACCCGCTTGTTAGCGCAGCAGCAAGCTGTCCACCTATCCAGTTACAGCAAAGTTCGCAACCCCCGGTGAGCGCTGGCTCTTTGCCCTCGAATGGCGATCAACAGCTTCGCTTTTCTTTTTGTAAGCGCCGACGGTCTCTTCGAATAATATTCGCGCAATCACGTCTTGAGGCCGTCATCAGTGCGGCGTCATCAGGCGCTGGCACGCCTGTACTCCTGCATGAACCGTTCGCGACGAACGCTCCGGGCAGCTCAGGCGTTACTTCGCGCACTTCCTCGGATCATTTTGTCAGTCACGACGAGGGAAGCAGATCCGGATCCGGGGAAGTAGCGGTAGTCCTGCGCGTCTTCCTTGGAGCGCATGGAGCGCGTCTCGTCGCGGTCCGGGTCGTAGAGGCGCGTCTCCTGCATCGACGCTGCCGCCGTCCTCGAGCAGCTCGATCTGGCGCCGCGCCTCGAACTCGATCGCGCGCTCCATGAAGCGGAACGAGTTGAGGTTCTTGATCTCGCAGCGCGTGCCGAGCTTGCTCGCCCGCTCTGTCGGACCGAGACGTTGGCGTCGCAGCGGAACGAGCCCTCCTGCATGTTGCCGTCGCAGATGCCGATCCACGTCACCAGCGCGTGCAGCGCGCTGCGCATAGGCCACCGCCTCCTTCGCGCCGCGCATGCTCGGGCTCGGACACGATCTCGAGCAGCGGCGTGCCCGCGCGGTTGAGGTCGATGCCGCTCGATGCCGTGCGAAGTCTTCGTGCAGCGACTTGCCCGCGTCCTCCTCGAGGTGCGCGCGCGTGAGGCGGATCGATCTTCTCCTCGCTCGTCGACGAGGATCGCGATGCTCGCCGCCCTGCACGATCGGCGTCTCGTACTGGCTGATCTGGTAGCCCTTCGGGAAGGTCGGGGTAGAAGTAGTTCTTGCGCGCGAAGATCGAGCGGCGGCTGATCGTCGCCGCCGACGGCGAGGCCGAAGCGGATGGCGTGCTCGACGGCGCGCGCGGTTCAGCGACCGGAAGCGTCCCGGGCAGCGCGATATCGACCGCGGAAGCCTGGGTGTTCGGCGGCGCGCCGAAGGCGGTGGACGCGCCGGAGAAGCATCTTGCTGCCGCGTCAGGAGCTGCGCGTGGGTCTCGATGCCGACGCACGACTTTCCCAGCGCTGTCATAGCGGGGTCTCGGTAGGCACGCGCAGGTGCCAGTCGGTCGCCTGCTGGTAGCGGTGCGGCCGCGGCAAGCAGCCTCGCCTCCGAAAGTAGGTTGCCCGTGAGCTGCAGCCCGACCGGCAGACCGGCTTCGTCGAAGCCGCACGGAATCGACAGCGCCGGGCAGTCCCGCGAGCGAGCCCGGCACGGTGAAGATGTCGCCGAGGTACATCTGCACCGGATCCGTCGACCTGGGCGCCGATGTCGAACGCGGTCGTCGGCGCGACGCGGGCCGAGGATCAGGTCGCAGCGCTCGAACGCCGACTGGAAGTCGCGCACGATCAGCCGGCGCACCTTCTGCGCCTGCAGGTAGTAGGCGTCGTAGTAGCCGTGCGACGAGGACGTAGGTGCCGACCGAGGATGCGGCGCTTCACTTCGGCGCCGAAGCCCTCGGCGCGCGTGCGCGCATACATGTCGATGAGGTCGGAGTACTCCTCGCGCGGTGGCCGTAGCGCACGCCGTCGAAGCGCGAGAGGTTGGACGAAGCTTCCGCCGGGCGCGATGACGTAGTACACCGCGACCCCGAGGCCGCAGGTGGGGCAGCTCGACCGTCACCACGCTTCGCCCCTTGCGAAGTGAACCAGCGCATCGCTTCCTCGACGGCTGCGCGCACGCCGGGCTGCACGCCCTCGCCGAAATAGGCCTCCGGAACCCCGATGCGCAGCCCGGCGAGATCCAGGTCGCGCAGCGAGCGCGCGTAATCCTCCTTGGGCCGCTCGAGGCTGGTTGAATCGCGCGCATCGAACCCGGCCATCGCGTTCATGCAGCAGCGCGAGGTCGGCCGGCGCTCTTGCGCGAGCGGCCCGGCCTGGTCGAGCGACGAGGCGAAAGCCACCAGTGCCATAGCGCGAGACCGTGCCGTACGTCGGGCTTGCAGGCCGCAGATGCCGGAGAGCGCGGCCGGCTGCCGGATCGAGCCGCCCGGTGTCGGTGCCGGTCGCCGCCGGGACCATGCGCGCGGCCACCGCGGCCGCCGAGCCGCCTGAGGAGCCGCCCGGCACGCGGCTTTGCGTCCCAGGGTTGCGCACCGGCCCGAAATGCGAGATCTCGCTCGACGAGCCCATGGCGAACTCGTCCATGTTGCATCTTGCCAAGCATCACGGCGCCCGCGCGATCGAACTGCTCGATCCACGTGCGCGTCGTAGGGACTGGTGTAGTTCTCCAGCATCGCGCGAGCCGCAGGTGGTACGGAGCGCCCGCGTGCATGAGGATGTCCTTGTGCGCGATCGGGATGCCGGTGAGCGGCCGGCGCTCGCCCTTCGCCACGCCGCTCGTCGGCGCCGCGCCGCTGCGCGAGGCTCGCCGACTCGTCGACCGTGATGAAGGCGTTGAGATCGCGGTTGCGCCCGGCGATGCGCTCGAGGGCAGAGCCGCGTGAGCTCGACGGAGGAAATTTTCCTCGCCGCAGAGCGCGGCCGGAAGCTCAGGTGACCGTCGCGAGTTGAGCAAGCTTACTCGATCGACTTTGGGGACCGAGGTAGAGGCCCGTCCTCGACGGCGGGGGCGACGGACTGGATGGAGGCTGCGCCGGTCGGTCTCGGTGACCTCGTCGGCGCAGGCTGCCGTTGGACTACGTCCAGCGGCGTGGGACATTGGCTCGATGCCCGTGGTATCGACCGCCTGGATCTCGCCGACCAGTTCGAGGATCTGGTTCAGGCGGCTGCGCGCTTCCGCAGTTTCCCCGGGCTGCAGGGCGATGCGGGCGAGGCGCGCGAGGCGCCGGATCTGGTCGTCGGAGAGCGACATTCGCGTTCGATGAACCGCCACGGCAGGGCGCGCCGTGAGAGGCGTTTTTCCCTTCGATTCAGGCGCTACGTTGGCGTATTATATCCGGCACCTGCGCAATTGTTGCTGCGCAGCAAAAACACAGGAGAAAGTCTCCGCTTGCCCATGTTCGGATTCCTTCGCAGCTACTTCTCCGAACGATCTCGCGATCGACCTCGGCACCGCCAACACGCTGATCTACGTCCGCGGCAAGGGCATCGTGCTCGACGAGCCCTCCGTGGTCGCGATCCGGCAGGAAGGCGGCCCGAACGGCAAGAAGACCATCCAGGCGGTCGGCAAGCGAAGCGAAGCAGATGCTCGGCAAGCACGCCGGGCAACATCATCGCCATCCGCCCGATGAAGGACGGCGTGATCGCCGACTTCACCGTGACCGAGCAGATGCTCAAGCAGTTCATCAAGAAGGTCCACGACAACAAGCTGCTTCTCGCCCAGCCCGCGCATCATCATCTGCGTGCCGTGCGGCTCGACGCAGGTCGAGCGCCGCGCGATCCGCGAAAGCGCCGATCGGCGCCGGTGCGCGGACAGGTCTATCTGATCGAAGAACCGATGGCGGCGGCGATCGGCGCGGACCTGCCGGTCGCCGATGCCACCGGCTCGATGGTGGTGGACATCGGCGGCGGCACCACCGAAGTGGGCGTGATCTCGCTCGGCGGCATGGTCGTACTCGGGCTCGGTGCGCGTCGGCGGCGACAAGTTCGACGAAGCGATCATCAACTACATCCGCCGCAACTACGGCATGCTGATCGGCGAGACCACCGCCGAGCACGATCAAGAAGGAGATCGGCTCCGCCTTCCCGGGCTCGCGAAGTGCGCGAGATGGAAGTGAAGGGCCGCAACCTCGCCGAGGGCATCCCGCGCAGCTTCACCATCTCGTCGAACGAGATCCTCGAGGCGCTCACCGAGCCGCTCAACCAGATCGTCTCCGCGGTGAAGTCCGCGCTCGAGCAGACGCCGCCCGAGCTCGGCGCCGACATCGCCGAGAAGGGCATGGTGCTCACCGGCGGCGGCGCGCTGCTGCGCGATCTCGACCGCCTGCTGATGGAAGAGACCGGGCTTGCCGGTCATCGTCGCCGACGATCCGCTCACCTGCGTCGTGCGCGGCTCGGGCAAGGCGCTCGAGAAGATGGAGCACTTCGGCCCGATCTTCACCAACGACTAAGGGCCGACGGGGATAGGGGCCCCATACCTCACCTAGGATGGAACAACCCCGCCACCTTTCTTCAAACGAGGGCCGGCACCGCTCGTCAGGCTGTTTTTCTTCGCCTCGCTGTCGCTCGCCCTGCTCGTGCTCGATCGCGCGCTTTCGCTATGCCGAGGGCCTGAGAAGCGTGCTGGCGCTCGCGGCCTACCCGCTGCAGCGCGCGGCCACCGGCGCCGATCGATTTCGCTGCGCACGATGGGCGACTACTTCTCCACCCAGGCGCAGCTTGTTCGAGGATAACGCCACCTGCGCGGCGAAGAGCGCTCGCGCTACTCGCAGGACGCGCAGCGCTACCAGGCGGCCGAGGCCGAGGCTGCGCAGCTGCGACGCCTGATCGGGGCGGCAGAAGCGCTCGCGGTGAAGTCGACCCCGGCGGAAATCGCTCTACGGCGGACGCGACCCGTATTCGCACAAGATCTTCATCGATCGCGGCGAGCGGCAGGGCGTGCAAGCCGGGCAGCCCGGTGGCCGACGAAGCCGGCGTGGTCGGCCAGGTGACGCGGGTCCATCCACTCGTTTCCGAAGTGACGCTGCTCACCGACCAGGACCAGGCGGTCCCGGTCCAGGTGGTGCGCAACGGTCTGCGCGCCGATCGCCTTCGGCGGCGGGCCCTCGGGCATGCTCGAGCTGCGGTTCACGGCCGGCAACGCGCGAGATCCAGAACGGCGACCGCCTGGTCACCTCAGGCATCGACGGCACCTACCCGCCGGGACTGCCGGTGGCCACGGTGGTGCGCATCGAGCGCGACGCGGAGCATAGCTTTCGCCCGCGTGATCTGCCGGCCGGTGGCCGGGCGTCGATCGCGGCCGCTACGTGCTCGTGACTGTCCGAACGAGACTGCGCGCGGCCGCCGCGCGCCCGAGGAAGCGCAGTCGAGCAAGGAGCGCCGCTCGCGAGAGCAAGGCTGCCGCGCGCCGCAGTGAAGGAAGGACGGGTGATGGCGCCAGGAGGCACGTCCGAGCACATCCTTCGGCCGGCTGCGAGTCAGGCACGGTCGTCGCCTCGTTCGCCATCGCGCTGCTCCTCAACTTCCTGCCCTGGACGCGACCTGCGCCTGGTGCCCGACTTCGTCGCGCTGGTGCTCTACCTTCTGGTGCGTGCGCCAGCCGCGCCTGGTCGGCCTGGGCGTCGGCCTGGACGCTCGGCCTGCTCGACCGACGCCGGCAACGGCGTGCTGCTCGGCCAGCACGCGCTCGCCTATTCGGTGCTCGCCTTCCTCTCGATCTGGCTGTCGCGCCGCATCCTGTGGTTCGGCGCCGGGCTGCAGGCGCTGCACGTCGCGCTCGATCCTGCTCGTCGCGCAGGCGCTGACGCTGCTGGTGCGCATCGCCGCCGGCGACCGCCTTCCCGGCTGGCCGATCATCGTCGGGCCGCTCGCTCGGCGCGCTGCTCTGGCCGCTGGTCACCTGGCTGCCGCTGCTGCCGCAGCGGCGCGCTGCGAGCGCGAGCAGGCGATCTAGACCAGCCATCGGCACCGCCGAACTGCGCAACTACGAGCGCGAGCTGCAGCAGTTCCACCTGCGCGTCGGCGTCGCCGGCGTGCTGGTGCTGATCGCGCTTCGGCCTGCTCGCGGCGCGCTTCATCTTCCTGCAGGTGATCCAGCACGACGTCTACCGCGCGAAGGCCGAGGACAACCGCATCTCGATCGTGCCGGTGCCGCCCAACCGCGGCCTGATCCTCGACCGCAACGGCGTGGTGCGTGGCGCGCAACTACTCGGGCTACACGCTCGAGATCTTCCCGCGCAAGGTCGCGAGCATCGAGCGCACCGATCGACGAGCTCGCCGAGCTGGTCGACATCCACGCCGCGCGACCGCGCGCCGCTTCAGGAAGCTGCTCGCCGAGACGCGCAACGCCGAGAGCTCTGCCGATCCGCACCCGTCTGTCGGACGAGGAAGTCGCCACGTTCGCCGCCAACCGCTATCCGCTACGAGGGCGTCGAGATCAAGGCGCGCCTCTTCCGCCAGTACCCCTACGGCGACATCGCCTCGCACGTGCTCGGCTACATGGGCCGCATCAACCAGGCCGGACCAGGACGCGCCTCGAGGAGGAGGGCGTCGACGCGCAACTACCGCGGCACCGACTTCATCGGCAAGGCCGGCGTCGAGGCGAGCTACCGAGAGCGGAGCTGCACGGCACCACCGGCTTCGAGCAGGTCGAGATCGACGCCGCCGGGCGCGGCATCCGCACGCTGTCGCGCACGCCGTCGCAGCCGGGCAACAACGTCGCGCTGACGCCTCGATCATGCGGCTGCAGCAGGTCGCCGAGCAGGCGCTTCGGCGAGCGGCGCGGCGCGGCTGGTGGCGATCGAGCCCTCGACCGGCGACGGTGCTCGCGTTCGTGTCGAAGCCCGGCTTCGACCCGAACCAGTTCGTCGACGGCATCGACCCGCAGTACTGGGCGGAGCTCAACAGCTCACACCGACCAGCCGCTCAACAACCGCGCCATCGCCGGCGATCTACCCGCCGGGCTCGACCTTCAAGCCGTTCATGGCGCTCGCCGCGCTCGAGACCGGCAAGCGCACCCCGCGCAGCGCCATCCACGACCCCGGCTACTTCGACTTCGGCGACCGGCGCTTCCGCGACTCAAGCCCGGCGGCCACGGCTACGCGTCGACCTCTTCAAGTCGATCGTGGTGTCCTCCGACACGTACTACTACATGCTCGCCAACGACATGGGCATCGACGCCATCGCGGCCTTCATGAAGAACTTCGGCTTCGGCGCGAAGACCGGCATCGACCTGCAGGGCGAGGCTGACCGGGCGTGCTGCCTTCGCCCGAATGGAAGCATGAAGCGCTTCACGTCGCCCCGAGCAGCAGAAGTGGTATCCCGGCGAGACGATCTCGATCGGCATCGGCCAGGGCTACAACTCCTACACGCCGATCAGCTCGCCCAGGCCGATCGCCACGCTCGCCAACGGCGGCACGCTGTACCGGCCGCATCTCGTCGCCTACGTCGACAACCCGCGCACCGGCGAGCGGCGCGTAGTCGATCCGAGGCTGAGCATGCGTGCAGCGCTGTCGCGCGCCGAGCACGTCGAGTTCGTGAAGCGCGCCATGGCCGGCGTCAACAAGGAAGGCACCGCGCGCGCGCGCCTTCGCCGGCGCGCAGTACACGAGCGGCGGCAAGACCGGCACCGCGCAGGTGATCGCCATGAAGCAGAACGAGAAAGTACGACGAGGCGAAGGTCGCCGAGCGCCACCGCGACCACTCGCTGTTCATCGCCTTCGCCCCGGTCGAGAGCCCGAAGATCGCGCTCGCCGATCATCGTCGAGAACGGCGGCTTCGGCGCGCTGCCGCCGCGCCGATCGCTCGCACCATGTTCGATTACTACCTCCTCGGCAAGCTGCCGCAGGGCACTCGTCGTGCAGACCCCGAGGTCGAGGTCGACGAAGAGGGCAGGAGAGCGACTGATGGGCCTCGCGCGCTTCCCGCTGCGCCGCATCGCCGGTCGCCTCGCCGAGGTATCGACTCGACGCTCCTCGCTGCTGCTGCTCACACTGTCGATGGTCGGCCTCGCCGTGCTGTACTCGGCGAGCTACGACGTTCAGGTCGCGTAGCGACCCAGCTCGTGAGCCTAGCAGCATGCAACTGAACGAAGTACAC
>ERZ1370068.4317-contig-3395_pt1 | contig 21102 bp, 31 predicted proteins | sample MGYA00561227_ERZ1370068 | MGnify/ENA primary metagenome ERZ1370068 (study PRJEB38410, sample SAMEA6850437) | metagenome | study: Metagenomic assessment of the ecological functions of the soil: analysis of the soil microbiota associated with the... | reverse complement strand
TTGTACTTCGTTCAGTTACGTATTGCTATCTTCATTAATACTTTCAATATGCTGAATATTTACCGCGGTAATTACATCAATACCTTCTTCAAGTATATCCAGCACATCCTGCCAGCGCTTTTCATTTTTACTTCCCGGGATATTTGAATGACGCCAGTTCGTCAACAATCACTATATCAGGATGCAACAGTAAGATTGCATTCACATCCAATTCATCCAGTTTTTTCCTTTATAAAAACTTCCTGCGTGGTAAAATGGGTAATCCGTCGATCAATGCCTGTGTTTCCTTTCTTCCGTGAGTTTCCACGTAACCAACTTTAATATTGACGCCCTTTGCTGCAAAAGATCATGTGCCTCCTCCAGCATACGATACGTCTTGCCCACACCGGCACTCATCCCAACGTAAATTTTCAGCTTGCCCCGGTTATCGGCCTGGTTCTCAGTTTGAAAACTGCTCAACTCTGTTTTCCTTTATCGTTTAGCTTCACTCAAAATATTAGGTGCGTTATTATTTGTTTTTAAATAATTTTTTTTCAAAGTTCAGAAATGATAGGTGGCTGCTAAAATAAATGTGCCTGTGCTCTTTGCCGATGGAACATTCAATGGATCATTTCCTTAAAGAAAAGTGGATCTTTGGACGTATCTAACCGAGAATTCTGGAATGATCGTGAGGTTGCTGATACGGATATTACTGATAATGTTAAGTCAAAAATATTAGTGCCAAACCCGGCTACGCCTTTATCATCCGAAATATTCTCCTCTTGCCGTTAGGCCAAATGAAGATGCTTGGATCATAATTAAAATAGATCGCAGAGCCCCACCACGAATCACTGCTGCGCTATCCGGTTCTACCATCTTTATAGTTCATTGTATCCCACACTGAATTTACCGGAAATGGTGCCCATAGCTGCCAAATCAAATTGATTAACGGTTGCATCAGACATATCCTTGCCTCCCACGTAATTGATATAGGCATTACTTTGCTATTTGTAGTTGCTATGTGCACTTGCCCGATAAAATTTTTCTTTGCAAAACTGGAACTGGAAAAATCCGTTGGATTGGCTACCCCTATCATCAATCCGACATTACTGTTCAGGGTCACATCCAGTTTTATTCCTGTGTGAAAGAACGGCCCATGAGAAAACATATAGTCCATGCTATAGTTGCGATTTAAATAAGCGTCGGGCACTTCGTAGCCAACATGCGTAAACCATTTACCCATTGTAAACTTTACTTTAGTAGAAGGGGCGTAGGGATAAGGTAGGCTTGTTTGACTATTAGCAAAGTGAGATAAACCCATTTTTATTTTGATCCAAATCGCCATCATTATGAAAACTCATCAGCCTCTTCCGTCCAAAGCCAAGATCAACTACCCCATCCACTTTCCCGATACTGTAATCGGCGGCTTTAATGGAGGCCATTCCCAATTCAAAAGAATTTTGTGAGTTGGTGAAACTTGTATAATTATTCGTGTAGCCGGAATCCTTTGCATTGTGAAAGTTGAACCGGTAATAGGTACGTCCGCCGATCCGAAATAGTGGAGACTGCCTTTTTTGCTCTGTTGTGAATCCCGGCGATGTCAACAACGCCGCCTGCTCAATACAGATCGCTGATGCCAATAAAATTTCTCCACCTTTCATTATTCTTGTTCCAGAATTTAACCAATAATAATGACCGCCTTAGACAGGAAGGGCTTAACATTTGAAACACCGAAAGATTAAAATCCAGGTTATTTCATATTTGTCCAATGCAATATTCGAATTTCAAAACGTTGACCACAGATGGACCCAATATTGGTTTTATCAATATGTTGATCCACCAATGATCTTTACTTTGTCCTCTGCTATTCCGCGAACTGTTGCAATACGTTTTACCTGTACATAAGCAGATGCAGGTGAGATATCCGGATCAAGACCACTGCCACGTGCTGTCACAAGGTCGGCAGGAATTTCTTCTTTTCTATACCCGGGATTATGAACAAGAAAAGTATCGATCCTATCCTGTACACTATTTTAAGTAATCAGGATTGGATGGGCCTTTATTGCTACCTGCCAGAACCTGCAGCATTATAATCCACTGCAGAAGGACGTGCCCCAGAAATATTTATCATCAGTGAATTTCTGACCTATGAGTTCATATCCTACTACTTTCCATTTACGGAAACGCGTTTTTCCCTTTTCCGCCTCCGGGTGTTGCTTTACCAATACCAGCAATCAGCAGAGGAAGTAAAACTGAACATAGTATTAAGCATTACTATTGTCAGCTTAAGAGATATTAATAAGTTCTTTTTCATTTCAAATTATTTTTAATCATTACATGAATAGTCCTAACAACAGATCGATCAGTTTTATCCCGATAAACGGTACAATGATCTCCGCCCAATCCATAAATCAAAAGATTTCTTCTCAGCAATGCAGATGCACCGATAGGCCTGTATTTAACACCTCTTAATGCAAGTGGTATTAATGCATGGAATAATGATCGCATTAAAAATGATAGCTGACAGGATGGCTGATTCAGGGCTTTTCAGATTCATAATATTCAATGCCTGCAATGCGATGGAATAGATGCAATGAACAATGCCGGAACAATTGCAAAATATTTTGCCACATCATTTGGCGATAGAAAATGTAGTTAGCGTACCTCTTGTTATCAGTAATTGTTTTCCTATTTCAACTACTTCGATCAGTTTGGTCGGATCATTATCAAGGTCAACCATATTGCCCGCTTCTTTTGCTGCCTGTGGTATCCACTGTTCATGGCAACGCCAACATCTGCCTGTGCTAAGTGCAGGTGCATCATTGGTTCCATCACCCATCATGGCAACGAGTTTTCCTCACTGCCTGTTCCTTGCGGATATAATTCATTTTATCTTCCGGCCTTGCTTCCGCAATAAAATCATCCACACCTGCTTTATTGGCAATGTATTTTGCAGTAAGAGGATTATCTCCCGTCACCATCACAGTCTTTACTCCCATTTTGCGCAAACGTTGAAAACGTTCCTGGATCCCTGGCTTAATGATATCCTGCAGTTCGATCACACCTTTCACTTCATTATTGACTGCAACTACCAATGGAGTTCCTCCATTAGCAGCAATGCTTTTACTCTTCTTCTGATGTTGCAGCAGGCACTGTATTCCCATTTTTGCTACTATATCCCTGAATAGCATCAAAAGCTCCTTTGCGGATCTTTAATTCCGATTGGCGTATCAACACCGCTGCTTCTTGTTTCTGCAGTGAACTTGATGAATTGACATTCCGTGCTCTATCTTTGCTGATTGTACACCTTTTTGCAAAGCCAGTTCAACAATTGATTTTCCTTCCGGTGTATCATCAGACAGAGAACTCAATGCACTCAGATCGAATAAATTCATTTTCATTGATTCCATCAACAGAATAGAAATTAGTTGCTTTCCTGTTACCGATCGTGATCGTTCCTGTTTTATCAAGCAACAACACATCCACATCGCCTGGCTGTTTCAACTGCCTTACCGCTTTTTGCAATAACGTTTGCTCTTAATGCCCTGTCCATACCGGCAATACCGATCGCTGATAACAAGCCACCAATGGTTGTAGGTATTAAACAAACAAATAAGGAAACAAATGCAGCAATTGTAATTGGTGTGTTGGCATAATCAGCAAACGGTTTCAGCGTAACACAAACAATAATAAATATGAGTGTGAATGCTGCCAATAAAATAGTCAATGCAATTTCATTGGGTGTCTTTTGTCTTGGATGCACCTTCTACCAGTGCGATCATTTTATCTAAAAAAGTTTCGCCAGGAGCAGTTGTTACTTCCACTATAATGCTGATCTGATAACACTTTTGTTCCGCCTGTGACTGATGATTTATCACCACCTGCTTCACGAATCACCGGCGCTGATTCACCTGTGATGGCTGATTCATCAATAGTGGCAATACCTTCTATGATTTCACCATCCATTGGAATAACATCTCCTGCTTCGCAAACAAAGTAGATCGCCTAGTTTTAACTGTTGATGATGGTACTGATCTGCTATCCCTGCTGAATGCATTTCCTGACTAAGGTTACTTTTTGCAGGAGTTTCTTCTCTTGTCTTACGTAAACTTTCCGCCTGTGACTTTACCTCTTGCTTCAGCTAATGCTTCGGCAAAATTTGCAAACAATACAGTGAATAACAGGATGAAGAACACAGCGATATTATACCACAAAGCCCCCTGTGTTGTATCACCGGTAGCCAGCCTGGAAAATAGCTAACAGCCAGCATTACCGCTGTTGACGATCTCCACCGTAAACATTACCGGGTTTTTGATCATCAATGCCGGGTTCAGTTTTACAAAAGATTGTTTGATCGATACGCCTACCAGTTCCGGGTCAAATAATTTTATATTACGTTTTCTTTTTGCCATGATCAGATTATGAATTAATAAAGTGAAAAATATTCTGCTATTGGTCCCAGTGCTAATGGCGCCAGGTAAGACAGATAATGCAGTAACAATTACAATTACTGCAAGCGTCATTACACCAAACGTGACTGAATCTGTTCTTAATGTGCCCGGTGATTCAGGAATGAATTTCTTATTTGCCAGCAAACCAACTAATAGCGACCGGGCCGATGATCGGTAGATATCTTCCCAATATCAATACAATACCAGTTGTTACATTCCAGAAAACATTATTATCGCCTAATCCCTCAAATCCGCTGCCATTATTAGCATTGGCAGAAGAATATTCGTATAAGCATTTCAGAAAATCCATGATAGGAAGGATTGTTTAGCCAGGCTGATGGCTTTACTGCCCATGCTATATCAGGATGATGGGCTACCATGTAGGCAGCAAATGCAGTAAATCCTTTAATAAGAAATGCAGAAAGCAGAGGTAACGATCATGCGCGATCTTCACTTCCCTTGCTTCTACTTTATGTCCCATAAACTCGGGCGTTCGCCCCACCATCAATCCTGAAATGAAAACAGCGATGATGATAAAAATGAAAGTAATTCAGCAAGTCCTACACCAACACCTCCATAAAGCGCATTGATCCATCATATCAAGATCAATGACTACCGCCCGGATATTGGAGTGAGACTGTCGTGCATTCCATTTACCGAACCATTGGAAGTAGAAGTGGTGACTTACACTCCATAGTGCTGTTGCTGCAGAGCCAAATCTTATTTCCTTTCCTTCCATGCTACCGAGGTGTTGAGCAACTCCTAGTTTGATCAATAGCAGGATTGCCTTTTGTTTCATAATAAGTATTAATACGATATGAAAATCACGCACAGGAATAGTCATCACCCAAATATGATCTAGGATAGCTTTCTCCTGTTGATATAGAATCCGAGTGCAGAATACAATGCGGCGGATATCAGGAAGATTGAAATTGTTTCAACTGCATTTGTGAAATAATTAGGATTCTCCAGTGGATGAGCAGAGTTGGCACCAAACCATCCACCACCATTTGTACCTATTTGTTTAATAGCAATCATGCCTGCAGCAGGACCTCTTGACACCTGCACGCTGTCACCCTGTAAAGTAACAATGCTGTCTTTACCATCATAGCTTGTGGGCGTGCCATTAAATGCAAGTATAACTGCAACTATGAATTGATAAAGGCAATAAAATTCTTGTTGTACTTTTACCAAATAGTTCCAGAAGTTGCCGAGATTATTAGTGGTTTTTTCTTTCAAACCATTGAACAATGCAATCAAACAGGCAATGCCTGTTGCGGCGCTTAGAAATTGGAGAAAAGTAATAACAAATAACTGCGTTAAATAAGTTAATCCTGATTCGCCGGAATAGTGTTGAAGGTTACAATTCACTAGAAAGCTAATGGCCGTATTGAAAGCCAGGTCGGGCGTTTGACCGGGATTGCCATCAGGATTCAATGGCAGTTTGTCCTGGAAGATGAGCATGAGCATCGCATATACTAACCATAAGCAGGTTGATGGTGAGCATGGCCTTGAGAAACTGTTTCCAGTTCATGCTCTCATTTGGATTAATGCCACTAATGCGGAAGATGAACCTTTCCAATGGGTTCATAAAATCAGTCAAATTTTTTCACCTTTAAAGACTTTTGACGATATATTTCCCCAATGGATACGCAAGAATGATGCCGTTCCAATGAAAATGACTATTACACCCATAATTTCTCCAGTCATACATCAGAATTTTTCAGGTTTGATCAATACATAAAGCAGGTAACATAAATACTGCTATAGATAAAATGAATAATGCTATCATCATACAATCAAGTTTTTATTTTATTTCCTTGTCATCAGGCCACAATTAGATTTTCTCGAACCAATCGACGGCTTTAAAGAAAACCAGAAACAAATGAATCCGGCTGCTAACAAAGTATTACTAACATGATTTTTTATTAGTGATAAAATGTTTTTGAACTTAACAATAGCTATATATGCAGCCCCGCAGCGATCAGCCACAAGACCAGGACAACAACTGTATCAGCCAAAGACCTTTTCATGCTTCTTAATGATAAATGCTAGTGAAACCACCCGAATTTGAACCACGCTATCCAGGAAAAAGCAATCGAGCACGGCAACAACCACCAGGACCAGGAGTATATCCCTTCCATCCCGGCGCCTCATCCCTAATCTTGGGTCTTTATCATTTGTCATATCAAACCAGTTTGACATCTCAATAGATTTATTGCATGATGCCAAGGGGTCAAATGAGATGCCTTGCTTTTCGCACAGCGGAAGATTAAACTTGAATGATTGTAATGCAGCTGTTTATAAAAAACAGCCCGATAAGAAGAGTTACATTGTAAATGAAAAACCCTCCCAAAATGAAAGGGTAGATTTTCAAAATGAAAAAATCGGCAGTCTTATTTTTCTTTATTTTCCTAGTTGTTCTGTGACCTTACTACGGGTATAATATATGGAACTAAACACTCTTTAAACCTTATTGTTCAAATGAGAATCAAGGTTTATTTTGTATTCTTCAATTTTTCTATACAAAGTTGTCAATCCAATCTCTAAATATTCGGCAGCCTTTGCTTTGTTTCCCTTTTTGTATGCTGTAATACTTTTTCAATATGTTTTTTTCCACTGAAGACAGTGTAAGCCTATCCGCTGATTTATCATCTTGCTTTTGTATTTCGTAAGGGGGCAGGTGTTCGGCAATATCTTATTGTCATCCGTCATAGTGCAGCCCTCTCAATAACATTTCGCAATTCCCGGATATTTCCTGGCCGAGGAATATTTATTGTTGTAGCACCAGCCGCAAAGCTTCTCCACATAATGACAGGCCTCCCCTTATTTTCGCCTTGAAGCAAACGCAATGACAGAAAATGTCCGGCGAAACAGGGACATCCTCCATCCGGTACCGCAGAGGGGGCGAGTTCAATGGAGAAAACGTTAAAGGGCGGTAATATAGATCTTTCTCTGAAATGTTCTCGCTTCAATTTCTTTTTTAGATCCACGATTGCCGGCAGCAATGATTCGCAGGTTTACTTTACTGGTTTTTTTCATCGCCGACTTTGATAAACTCGCCTGTCTCTCTATGACCTAAGCAACTTGGCCTGCAAATCAGCATTCATTTCGCTGATCTCGTCGAGAAACAATGTACCATTGTCCGCGAGCTCGACCCAACCCCTTTTTGTCTTTTAATCGCACTCGGTGTAAGCCCCGGCTTTATGACCAAAAATAACTTTCGCTTTCCAACGACAATTCCTTCCAATGGAAAAGCACTTTGCAATTAATTGCCACAAAGGATTTTGTTGAACGCATGCTGCCAGCGTGAATCGCGGTAGCAAAAACTTGCTGCTTTTCCAGTCCCCGTTTCCCCAAGCCTGGCAACACCACACTGGCATCCAGTCGGCGAAATTCTTTTCGCCGCTTTGGTTGCTTCCTTAATTAACGGGCTGTCACCCAAAATATCAGCAAAGATCAATCAAGATTCTTTTCATTGATCTTGATAGCGCTGAAGCTTTGTTTGCCTTTACCTTGTCGATGGCCTGGTACAGCAAAGGGATGAGTCTGTCGTTGTCATTTCCTTTTACTATATAGTCAAAGCGCGCCATTTTCATTGCCTGAATACCGTCGGGTATGTTTCCATAAGCCGTCAAGTATTATTTCCACAGAAGGGAAATTTTTGCTTAGCAGTTTTAATAAATTCAACACCATTACCATCCGGCAGCCTAACATCGCATAAAATAATTTCAAATGATTGTCGATTTAATAAATGTTCCGCCGCTTTTAGGGTTGCAGCCTCTGTAACAGTAAAGCCTTCTAAAGAAATTATCCTTGCAAGCAATTTGCGTAATTGTTCTTCGTCGTCTATAACTAAAATATTGCCTGGCATAGAAGCTAAAATTAAAGAAGAAAATCCGTCAGCTAATCTTCCACACGCCTAAGTCTGAGTGTGGGAGGAGTGCCCACCATTAATGGAAATTTTTCAACAGTTACGTTGATGGGGTCAAGACCAAAACCTTTTTCTTCTGAAAGGCTAATGTCTTTTAACCAAAAATATATTTTCATAATCACTCTTTCCATAAAGGAGGTTCGCTGTCCTGGCTTAAATACTTCTCCATGACCATAAATTGGAAATCACCAACTGTATTGCTGCTGGCAACATTCTCGTAAGGACTGACAACATTTACTTCCTTATTGGCAATTAAATCCTCTGCCACTTTTCTGAACATGACATTGATCCGTGTAGCCACACGAAAGCCCAACCTGAAGTCGATCCGGATAATATCATTAGGAATAATATGTTCGACCTTGTACTCAGCCGTATAAGGATTATCCAATGTATCCAACATGTACGAACCAATAAATATCGGCCCGCTTTGGTTTCTTATTCAGTATTGAATAGATTATTTTATGTTCAATTTCTTTAGGGTTATCGGCACTCGTCAGGTAGACTTCAAGTGTGTTGCATACTTTTTTGAACTGTGCGATCAATGCTCAACTCCTTAATTTTCGGAATATAATGTTCGAGTCTTACAAATTCAATATACCTGTTCTTGATCTTTCTCGCTTTGAACCACGTATACATCACCAGGAATAACAACCCACCGACGATTAACGCTACCATAACCTCCATGAGGAAACTTATTAATGTTGGCAAACAGAAAACTAACCTCGATAATTAAGAAGACGGTCAAATACAAATAAATAAAAATGGGTTTTGTTCTTTTGATCACGAGATAGTTTGAAAAAAGTATGGAAGTGGCAATCATGCATAGCGTGATAGCCAACCCATACGCAGCCTCCATGTTCGCAGCCTTTTGAAAATAAAGCACAATGCCTAAGCACCCCGCACATAAAAGAAAGTTTATAGCCGGAATAAATAGTTGACCCCTCGCCTCGGTGGGATATTTTATACGAAGCTTTGGCCATAAGTTTAATCAGTATCGCTTCGCTTATCAGGGTAAAAGAACCCGATATCAATGCCTGGCTGGCAATAATTGCGGCGACGGTAGCAATCAGCAATTCCAAAATATAAAAGCCAATCGGGCATTACTCCATAAAGGGTTAAATCCGAGTTGATCATTTCTGCAGTTATCGTTTTCCCGTTATAATGACTCAATAGCCATGCGCCCTGGCCGAGATAGTTAAGGATCAAACAGGTCTTTACGAACACCCATGAATTCCTGATATTCCATTTACCACAATGACCCAGATCAGAATAGAGTGCTTCCGGCACCCGTAGTACATAGAAAAACACCGCCCAGGATATAAAACCCATTCTTATACTTGATCAATAATTCTATCCCGTAGTATGGATTAAAAGCTTTCAGGATTTCCCAATCGTCTGCCAGATGTACAATGCCTAAAGCAGCCAGCATGATAAACCAGCAAGCCATTACAGGCCCAAAGAACTTTCCGATAAATTCCGTTCCAAATTGTTGAATAAAAAGAATGCCGAGGAATACCAATAACAATACCCACAATCAGTGGCCTTGTGTTATACTTGATAAAATGGGAACTTGCTTTAAGCCCTCCACTGCTGATGTAACAGAAATTGGTGGCGTGATCATCCCATCTGCCAGTAATGCAGCTCCACCTAGCATGGCCGGCAATACTAAGCCATTTCCTCTTCGCCTTACCAATGCAAATAATGAAAAAAATTCCTCCTTCGCCCCGATTTGTCCGCATGTGAGCGTCAGGATAACATACTTAATGGTTGTTTGAAGGGTAAGCGTCCAAATGATCAATGACAATAATCCAATCACAAGTTCTTTGGTGATAGTTTTACCGCTGGTTATCGCATTTAAAACATACAAAGGAGAAGTGCCGATATCCCCGTAAATAATTCCTAACGCTATGAGAGTCCGGCAAAGGATACTTTATTCTGTGAAGACATTGAATGAGTTGGTTGCAAAAAACAAATGTAGAGACGCGAATTTTAAAGTCACGCAAAAAGAGGCTGCGCAAGACCAAATCTTTATAAAATCTTTATACGCTTCTCCTGTTTTTACTTTTTCCTTATACGTGGCTACCTAGCATTTGTTTTACATTTCCTTCCAATGATTGGACTATTTAGCAAACGGATCAACAAGCAGCAACAGTATTTAATCAGCTTATTGCTTGTGCTTGCCGTTTCCGAGTTTGGCTACACGGCATCGCGCCATTCCTTGGGTACAGGGTTATTGCTTTTATACTGCTACTGACAGTTTCATTGATCGCCATTTCCTTTGATATATTGCCGGTGCTGTTTTCAGCCGTGCTAGGTCGCATTTACCTGGAATTTCTTTTTCATTCCACCACGATTTACATTTCATGTAGGCGCAACGGAGAGATGTTATTCTCTTCACGATGTACTTTCTGATTGCACTGGTTAATGCTGCATTGACCTATAAGATCAGGCAAGTTGAGAAAGCGTCAAGAAAAAAGAGGAAGAGAGAGAAAATACCCTGAAGCTTTATGATACTTTACTGCACTCGTTATCACATGAACTGAGAACGCCTATTTCCACCATCATAGCAGCAACAGACAATTTACAATCCGGCAATGATAATCTCACCAAAGAAAATAAGGATCAATTAGTCATAGAAATTGCTAAAAGCTTCTTTCAGGTTAAACCAGCAGGTAGAAAATCTATTTGAATATGTCGAGACTGGGTCCGGATTTATCAAACCCCGAAAAGATTGGTGTTGATATCAATGAGCTGGTCTATTCCACTGTAAAAAAAAATTGAGGATTATAAGATTACTCAAAAAATCACCGTTGAAGTGTAAATCCGGATATGCCACTCATTACAAGACCGATAAAATATTGCTTGAACAGATCATTTATAATTTATTACACAATGCCTGTCGCTTTATACAAAGGACAACAGCACAATCAATATATCCGCCATAAATCACGCCGACGTTTTACAGCTTGTGGTTGAAGATGACGGCGACGGATTTCCGGAAGAAGAAATAAATAAAGTGTTTGACAGAATTTTATCGTCTTAAACTATTCCAAAACCGGTGGCACCGGGTTGGGTTTGTCTATTGTCAAAGGATTTACAGAAGCATTAAAAGCAAATGTGAGCTTAAAAAATGTGTCTACAGGTGGATCAAAATTCACTATTGAAATTCCATGTGAAATATCTTATTTAAAAGCGTAACAAATGAATAAGGCTGAAATATTAATAATAGATGATGAGGAACAGATCCGAAAGCTTCTAGAAATTACATTACGAGTCAAATAATTATCACGGTTACCTCAGGCCGCTACGGCAAAGAGAAGGTATTATCATGGCATCCAATCATCCTCCCGAACTGATTATTCTTGATCTTGGATTGCCGGATAAAGATGGTCTCGATGTCCTTCAGGAATTAAGACAATGGCACACTAACCCGATAATTATTCTATCGGTCCAAAATAGCGAGGAGATAATTGTTAAGGCTTTGGACAAGGGTGCCAATGATTATCTTTCAAAACCATGGCGCACCGGGGAGCTACTCGCAAGGATCAGATCAGCTTTGAGAAGCTATGCTCAGGAGGACAACGAGCCAATCATCAATTCGGAAGATTTACAAATTGACTTGCAATCAAGAACGGTAAAGAAAAAAAGGAGAAACTTGTAAAGCTTACAGGCACCGAATATAGCTTGCTGGCCTTATTTGCAAAAAATGAAGGTAAAGTATTGACTCATCAATATTTGCTTCGCGCTGTATCTGGAGGCCCGGATTTATTAATCAATCCCAATACCTCAGAGTATTCATCGCCCAGATAAGAAAAAATTGAGAAACTGATCCCAACAGACCTGAATATCTTCTGTACAGAATCAGGAGTTGGGTATCGCTTCATCAGTAAACAAAATCAATAGCCACTATTGAAAAACAACTCTGCATGAAAGTGGAATTAGTAGCCGTATGTAAAGGTGGTGCTCCAAAGAAAAATAGAAAACCAAAGAAGTTAAGAAGAAAGCGTCGACTTAGCTGCAAACACAAACGCTTACATATCTGTTTATGACGATATTATATCGCCTCATTATAAGCTACCTTTAAATTTTTAATGCAAACAATTCAATAGAAGTATTTTTCCCTTTAATTCAAACTCTCCCAGAGTGCTTCAGTTTGCCAATCTTGAAGATTCGATTTTTCAATAAATTCTTTTGAAACAATAAATTTTTGATTCAATTCCGTGCACGCATTCCTGATCCTCGCAGTTGTATTCATCGCATCTCCACTCATAGCAAGGTCCTTTTTATTACTCCTATTTCGCCAATGGTGAGTCTCGCCGCAATGTATGCCCACTTTGAATTCGGGCAAAAATCCATATTCTCTTCTGAACCGGTCTCCATTCGATTCAATGTTTTCCTTGCGGCAATCAACGCCAGGATACATTTTTGTAATTAACCTGTTTCGCAGTCCATGAAACGACAATCTCATCGCCGACGTATTGATAGATACTGCCTCCGTATTCAAGCAATGCCGTGGAAATGTGGTAAATAAATTCGCGGATGAACCGGAAATATTGTGGTATTGTCCATCTTTTCTGCAATGGGAGTGGAATTTTTCAGGTCAATGAACATAAGAATACGGATACTCATTTTTGGGGTTGAGATACTTACCAAAAAATAGCGAAAAATATTCCCGGTGAATATTTCTCTATGAATTCAATAATAAACTGCGTAAGAATAAAAAGAATAAACCATTCAGGCATTTTTTCTAGTAGCCAGGTTCCTTGAAAAGTATGAGTGATAAAAATTATTTACTGCTATGACAAAAGATCTTTTGTCAATCAATACAACATAAGTTATTCGAATTAGAAATTTACAGCCAGGGCAGTTACGATGAGAACGAGGGTCTTTAAGAGAATATTTATAAAAACTGAAGAATTACGCAACAAGTTTCTAAGCAGAAATACAAGGAGCATATCCCATACATAGGCTAATAAAAAAATATTTAGTTCCCGCAATAGAATGGTAACAATTGTTTTGTTTGGGAAAAGTGCAGTTTTGCTGGGTGCAGAGAGTCAATGTCTGAAAAATGAAGAAAAATATATCAATAATCGTCCATGACACCGCAATGGAAAGGATCATTCTAACTCCTGTATTGTTTGATTACAGAAAAGCCACCTCCTATGGACCTTGGGAATTTCATGTCCTATGTTTATATGTATTTTCGAAAAGCACAAGGCCATAACTCTCTAAAATATGATATCACATTCTCTTTAAAGTTAAATACAATGAAGGATGGGGAAAATAAAATAAAAGATTGAGGTTAAAAACTCGTTACCCAAATTCCCATTGCTGTATACATTTTCATTGTCCGGCCCGTCTTAGCTCCGTACACGGTGCCGGTCAAAATGAACTATTATTAGAGGTATGTATTTTTCACTGCTTTAAATTTTTAGAGTATTCAGGAAAACTGGAATGAGATCAGTGCAATGGCTGAGGCCAGCATCAGGATAAAGGTTAAAACACCAAGTACATTCGATAGCCGACTATTGGTATATTCCTTCATAATTTTCTTTCTATTGCCAATGTGCAGGATAATGGCGATCAGGATAGGCGAAGTGAGCCCATAGAGTATAGCGGTGTAAAAAAGTGCCTGGATGGCGGTAATACCTATATAATTAACAAGAGGCGCCGAGGCGGAGTGAAAGAGCGATGACAGTATAAAATTTCTTTGCCTGCCAGTATTTTTTATCAAGGCTTGCTTTCCAACCGAAAGTTTCGAAACGATATAGGAAAGTGAACCGCTTAGAACAGGAATAGCAGAAATCCTGTCCCGAGTATCCCTACAGCAAAAAGAATATAAGAGGCTTTACCGGCTACAGGTTCCAAAGCCTTTGCAGCCTGTTCTACGTATCAACTTCTCTAATTCCATTATTAAATAAAGAAGCTGTGCCCGTGGCGAGAATGATAAAAAACATAACCATGTTTGATAACAGCATCCCAACATTTACATCCAGTTGCATCTTCTTTATCAGCAGCCGGAAAAAATTTTGTTCCCTTTTATAAGCTGTTGAATTTTTGTCGCTATCACCAGTCTTCTTCTTTGCCAGTACCACACGATTTACTTTTTAACATCCTCGGCTTCCATGGTCACCTGCCAGAAAAATAAATAAGGAGAGATGGTTGTTCCCAACAGGACACAAGCACTTCAAAGAAATCTTTATCCATCGAAATAGTTGGAATAAAAGTATGACGCAGCACAGCTCCCCAGTTTGGATGCGTAAAGAATGGAACAACGACGTATAGCAATACGGAGAGACAAAGATATTTTTAATACGGAAACAATTTTATCGTACGGCAAATAAACAATCAGCCATAATAAAATGAGTGGTAAACCCAATGCTGAAAAAGACCGGCTTCACCGAAGGGATAATCATGTGAGAAACCGCTGCCATCCCGGCAATGTCTGCCCCGATATTTAATACGATCGCGGGAATACTGAACACCATCACAACGTACAAAAGCCATTTCGGGTAGTGTTTTTTAAAAGTAGAGTCAGGCCTACGGATGTATTGACAATTCTATTCTTGCACACATTTCCTGTATTGATACCATTAATGGAAAAGTGATCAATGCGGTCCATAAAGTGGTTAACCCAAACTTTGCGCCTGCCTGTGAATAGGTAGCAATGCCGGAAGGATCATCATCACTGCTGCCTGTTATCAGACCGGGGCCAAGCGACTTTTAAAATGCGTTTGAGTTTTGATGGAGATTTATGGGGCATTGTGATTCACGTGCTGAAGCGTCAGCCTGCTTTACCGTGTTTTTTAAATTCTTTCTTGAGCCTGGCTAGTGATCTTCTTCTTTTGTTCAGCACCTGGCGCTTTTTAAATAGAAATAAAGAAAGGGCCGAATCTGATCCAGCCCTCCAAGCCTCTAAAACTTATGTGAAAGAAATTGCCAAATTTCTATTGGAATCTATTACGCAATTTGCGTGCAAATTTTTAACCGCCAGGAGATCACAAGCCAATAAGAGAGAATGAGAAATCATTTCCCCAAATAACCATAACTAGACTCCGAATGGATGAAGCCCAACAGCTTTTGAGCACGACGGCAAGAGTATATATGCCGTTTTAGCTCGTTACTGTTTTACTTTGGATACCAATTTAGGCAACTGATTATGCTGGGAAACCAATTTTGTTTAGCAAGTTTTGAAAACGCGGATCATTTCTAAGTGCAGCGGGGCCATAGGGCGAGTATTTAAGCTGAGTGATATTAGGGTCTTGATCATCATAAGCTTTTGAAGAAGATCAAATGCGGCATCCAGGTCCCCAAGCCAGGCCGCAGCTATTCCAAGATAAGTTGGAGCTATGTACTCTGTTTCCGATCTTGTCTTTAATTCATCCATCAGTTTTCGGGCTTCTTCAAAATTTTTGTTATTGCAATATGCCCAGATAAGTCCCGTGATGGAATGCTGATGCCTGCCGGAAATTTTTGCCAAGTTTCTAAAGGTTTCAATGGCTTCTTCATTTCGATTTAGCCCAATATAAGAAAGGCCTGCTAACCGGTGCGATAAAAAGGAATTGGGATCGAGTTCAATACCTGTTTGGGCAATAGTCAACGCCTCATCAAATTTGCTGGCAGTATACAGCGTCCAGGAAAGATCGGCGTGGTCAATCGAGCTTAACGGCTCAAGTTTTAGAGCTAAATGTCCCTGCTTTTCCGCTTCATCAAATTTCCCTTCTACCCATGTGAGGTATAACATCCCGTACCAGGAATGCCCCTGTGCATACTTCGGATTAAGTTCAAGGCCTTTGGTGAAATTTTTTTTGCTTCCATCCAATTCCTTTCAATACCTGAACAATAGGCGCCGAGTGAACAATAAGGCTCACACAGGGAACCATCAAGTCTGATGGCTGTCTCCGCTGCTTTTTTATGTCTTTCATAACTTCTTTTCCCGGAAGCAATCCATAAAACGCTGCTATATTAAGTGCATCCGCATATCCCGCATAGGCCAATGCAAAGCCGGGATCCAGAGAAATGGCTTTTTAAAATCTTCCATTGCTGTCATAATAAAACTTCCCCGCCTGTTTAAATAGAATCTTCCTTTTAAATATAATTCATAAGCCTCTGTATTTGTTGTGTGGGTTTTAGTAACGATAGCATAGTCATTTTCCAACAAGGTTACTTTTAGCTTTTCTGTGATGATTAAGGCGATCTCATCCTGTATGGCAAAAATGTCATCACTATCGCGGTCATATTTTTCGCTCCAGAGATGAAAGCCATCTTCCACATTGATCAATTGCGCAGTGACACGTAAACGGTTACCCTGTTTGCGCACACTTCCTTCGAGCACGGAGCTTACACCCAGTTTTTGTCCAACTTCACGCAGGTCAATATTTCTCCCTTTGAATTGAAATGATGATGTTCTTCCTGCAACTTTTAAATCTTTTAAGTGTACAAGTGAATTAAGAATTTCTTCTGCAATCCCTTCGCCGAAATACTCCTGGTCAGGATCATTGCTCATGTTTACAAATGGCAAAACCGCAATGCTTTTGGAAGTGTGCTCTCCATCCGCATGATCGTTGGAAGATTCATTTTCTTTCGTTTTCCCTTTTAATGAGTATGCCTTTGGTATTATCAAACCTTCATGGTCGAGTGCAAACACTTCCACTCTGCGTTCTATATTTTTAAATTGATAACTGCCAACCGAAACCGTTTTAAGTTCGGGATGATTTCTGATCTCCTCTCTCACCCTGTCTGAGATCAATACACAGCCTGCAATACCGAGAGATTCAATGCGTGAAGCAAGATTCACTCCATCACCAACCACCTGGTCGTCATCAAAGATCACATCGCCGATATGTAATCCCTATCCGTAAAGGCACCGGTGGTGGTTGGCAAAATGCCTGCTGCATCGCTACAGCGCATTGCACTGCCTCTATAGCGCTTTGAAAAATACTTAGCGTCCCATCGCCATAATACTGAATAATGCGGCCATTGTATTGTGTATGTTCTTTTGAAGCACTTCACGATGGCGCTTTCTTAAACTCAATGCCTGTTGTTCATTTTGCTGCATGATCGCCGTATAGCCCTCAATATCGGTAAACATAATAGCGGCAAGCTGACGGGATTGAGACATCAAAGGAGTTTGAAACAGAAAGATAAGAAAAACGCAAAATAAATAATTGTTGTTGGTAGTGCGACCGAAAAGCCGCATCACACCATGATGCAGTACTTTCCGATACAGAATGCACTCATTCGCTATTTACAATATCGCAGCTCAACGACAGACCTGAGGTCACGGTTCCCCGGCCTGTTGGTTTGGATGTAATGAGTGGCTGAAGAGATCTTGTCCGGTTTTTGCGAATTCCATTCTCATTATCCTTGACTTTAACCTCAACCCTGCTACCCGAAACGGTCCCGTTGTTCACAGCTGGTATTTGAAAACTCATTCGCAGGGAGACTCGTCGGCGGAGAAATAAAAACTCCGTCCAATAAAATGGATAAGTTTCAATAAAAAATAGTTGAACATTACACCTTAACCCAGCTCTGCTTTTATTGCTTTCCAAAATTCTTTCGCAGATCAACAATTCACGATAGCCATCAGCAAATGTGGGGTAGGATGGGTTGGCAGATGGTTTGCCAGCTGCTACAGCCTCATACACTTCTTTAAATAATTGCTTGGAGGTATCCGGAAAACCTTCATTGTGTCCACCAGGGAATGTCATGATTGCTCTCGCTTCAGGGTAAGCGAGTGAAGGATCACGCATCAACGATTCATTATAACCATCCCGGTTACCTATCCACACTTGGTTAGGGGCTTCAGAGTTCCAGGCAAATGTTTTTTAGATCCCGATAACTCCAGCCTCAACTGATTTTTTCTTCCGGCAGAAACCTGGGATACAGTAATTGATCCCCGATTGCCATTATCAAAACGCAATAACACATTTGCATGATCTTCTGTAGTGATTGGCACATCCGCATAATCTTCCGGTTTCAACATTTTGCCCGAATAAGTTTCTACTGCCTTTAACGGTTTTTGCGGGTTTTATGAATGGTATTGAAGTCAGCTAAAACTTCCGTTGTTTTTAAACCGGTGATATATTCGATAATATCCATCAAATGTGATCCTATGTCTGCAACAGCACGTGAATCACCAGATTTGTCCGGTTCGAGTCGCCAGTTATAATCGGTTTCGTGAAACAACCAATCCTGCAAGTATGAGCCCAACACAGAATAAATTTCACCGAGATCACCTTTTTCACGCATGGTTTTCATTTGCCTTACTAATGGATAATAACGCAAATTGAAATGAACCGCATTGACAAGACCGGTTTGTTTTGCCAATGCTACAAGCTCTTCTGCTTCGTGCAGGTCTTTCGCCAAGGGCTTTTCACAAACCACATGTTTGCCGGCCTGCAAAGCCGCTTTTGCTTGAGGATAGTGTAAAAAGTTAGGTGTGCAGATATGAACCGCTACAATGTCTTTCATCGCCAGCAATTCATCGAATTCACAGGCACGGTCTATACCGAGTTGTGCAGCTTTGGAATTGGCCAGTTCAGCATTGGCTTCACAAAGTGCAACTACTTCTATATTGGGCAATCGCCTGAGCGCTTCGATATGGGCGGGGCCGATAAAGCCTGTTCCTACAACTCCCACTTTAATTTTTGACATGTCAGTAAGGTTTTTAAAAGAATGAAATGCAGATTTTTTGTCCCGACTTTCGGGGGCACTAAAATTACAGGTTATTGCAAATAATCAAACTATTTGTTACCCAACGAGGTCTCCTGCAGCAAGGCTAATCGCCAAATTTTGTTATTCTTATATTGCTGCTCATACGCTTTTGTTTTTGGTTATGAATTCTATTTTCAACTGATAACTACTGTATCAATAAGTATCATACCGTATCATTGTGTACTATAGTCTCTCCTCTCCACGATGGGAAGGTCCATTAGTTAGCTGCCTGTTAAACCTGCAGTAAATGCATTGGTCAGATTAACTGTCCCCAGGTCGACACTTTGATATTCTGTTTGAAGATGCCGCCGTTTTCCTTACCGGAGTCTTGTTGAAAAAAACTTACAAAGCTGACATTAAGAACTGGGAAAAGAGCCAATTAGTCTTGCTTTTTGTTTAAGTTCTTTCTATGATAAAATGGTATAATAACGAGGTATACGTGATGCTGAACCAGGGGAGGAGCAGGCGGCTTACAGCCACAGTTTCGCTTTAAAAAGTACTTTAGTACAGTCTCTTGGGACTTTTTGAGTTTTTTGAAATTTCGTTACAAAGTTATTTTTATTTGATTAGAGGAGTTCTGTTGGGATCATTAAAAACATTTCGGTGTCTATAGTTCTAAGTATAGTAATTGCCTGGTCAAATTTATTATTACGCACGACTCCTTCTAATACTTCAACAAAATTTTGAAGGCTTAAACGAGATGAAAATTCAGTTAAGTTGGCCTCCGTTTTTTTATTGCCTGAAAGTTACCTTCAGGTTCAGCATAGGTGAATGATGGCGAGATAATTTCGTGTTCTATAACACGGGGTTGTTGCTTAAATTCCTTTAATCTATCTAATTCTATCAGGATTCTAACAAGTCGTAGGAGCTTCGTTGGAGGCATTACTACAACTGAACCTTTTGGTCCAACATCAGAACCAATCTCATAAGTTTTTTCCTTTGGAATGATGTAACGAGACAAGTCTGCAGCTGGAATACGGTATACTTCTCCATTATTTTCAGTGACCTTTACATCTCCCCCAGGGATTTCCTTTCCTTAGCCATAATTGTTGTTTTAAGATTCAAGAGAGCGTAGATCTTTAAATTCCTGGAGTTTTATGCTTTTCTGAGTATCCTTTATTTTAAGTACTCTGGGATAGTTTCCATGTAAATAATGTTTTTCCCATTTTTCAGATGAATTGTCATTAAAAAGCTTGTTCTCTGCTAAATTAATTTGCCGGCTCAATGACCATCCCCTTCATAAGCAGCTTTTAACGAAGGATCTGAATCAATCGCTACAATCGTACATTGGAAGGATTCTAGTTCACCCCGCTTTAACGGAACAATCATGCAAACAGGTTCATCCTTACCAAATGAGACCCACGCGTTTTTTGATGTAAAAATCCAATTCATAGTGAATGTGGAAACTGCCCAATCAGTTTCTATAAGACCATCTAAGGCGTAGATTCCATGCTTTGGGTAATTTGCTGGCCCTCTTGCGATAAGATTGTAATCTGTGCTTGTGCGAAATAGATAAGGCATACAAAGGGTTAGAATTCCATGACCAAAATGACTTGGCGACGGAGGATGGCTTTTCATCATTTTTGAAATGTATACTTGCTATGTCTTCCCTCCATCCCAACTGACTTCAAAACTCGCGGTATTTAAAATCCACCACCCAACCTTGATTTGCCATTTTCAAGTGGCAGGCAACGATAGGCAAATTTTTCTGGACTTGTATCCATCCACTCCCTTACGGCCGTTGCTGGAATAACTGGTGGACACCATAATTTCTAATGCGAATGCTGTTAGCTCTGCCATTATAAAAATTAATTTAAACATCCATAAAGATAACAATACTTATAGATCAGTTAGCTGTAAACGTTTCCTAAGACCTATCGGTAAAAGTTTATTGAATTAGGAATTTTAAGTGTAACTCAGCTACATAAGGTCGACGTTCCGTTGCTAGGGTTGACCGGTGTGTTGAAAGCCACTTTCAAGTGATTGAATCTCTCAGCAATACGTAACTGAACGAAGCACAAC
>ERZ1370068.3079-contig-2201_pt1 | contig 21105 bp, 35 predicted proteins | sample MGYA00561227_ERZ1370068 | MGnify/ENA primary metagenome ERZ1370068 (study PRJEB38410, sample SAMEA6850437) | metagenome | study: Metagenomic assessment of the ecological functions of the soil: analysis of the soil microbiota associated with the... | reverse complement strand
GTGTACTTCGTTCAGTTGCGTATTTTGCTATCCACATCCATGTCCGCTTTGCCCCGAAGCCCGGACGTCAGCGGAAGAGCGCTCAATGTCCGCTAAGCGCCAGAAGCGGACATAATGCCGCGCGTTCAGCCGCGTATCGATTTCTTCGCGGCGCTCAAAATCGATCGGCAGTGAGCGGGTCTCGACCGATGGCGCTCGTAACGAGCGTTACATGACCCTCAATCGTCGAAAAGCTCCACGCGCGGACGCCTTGCTACGCCGCCGCGGCGGGTCGTGCAGCAGGTCCTTCTCCCATTCGGTATCGACGCTCAGCCCGAGATTGCGCCAAACCGCATTGCGCACCCTGCGTCGAGAACGGCCTGCCGGGCTTTATCTCCGCAGCGAGCTCGCCAAATCCATAAAGCTTCAGGGCACGGCGCGCGCGGCGTCGTAGGTCGCCGGCGCCTAGGCGGCACGGTGCAGCGGGCGAAGATCTGCGCTTCGGTTTGGCCATAACGATGGTTTCCGAATTTCACTGATTTTTGGGCCAAATTGATTTGCCTCCGCCATATCGCTGCCTCTCGGCGACTGGACAGCGGCTACCAGCCGCCCGTCGATCGTCTGCACGCCGACGCTGCGCGGCGCGCGATCCGGCAAGCCGCTGGCACTAATGGAATGACTCATCATAACCGGGACGTGCCGCTCGCGTTGCCACCCCGCGCCATCTCCTCGAGCCGCGCGGCTGAGCGCGGCAGCTGTTTTCGTCGCGCACGGCCTGATGCGCCAGCTCGTCGAGCAAATACGTTCGGCACAGCCGTCCGCCGCGACACCTCGGTCATCGGCAGCAATCTGATTCGACGGCTCATGCCTGCAGCGACACGGCCAGGGCTACCAGGCGCTGCCGCCATCGGTGACTACGACAGGCTTGGGTCCAGGGCGGACGCTACGGGTTTGCGCTTGGGTTGTTTCGGCATTTCCGTTCCTCGTGGAGAGATCACTCTCTCCGTTTCCATTTCAAACAAAAAAGCGTGAATGGGGCCCGCGCGGTCCGATGCCGCGGTTGAAGCGGCGTTGCCGCAGCGATTGGCGCAGGCAATTGATGAGACGGCAAAGGGTGTCAGTACCGCACGCAGCCACCGCGGCACTCATGGCATTTTCGGCCAGAAGTTTGTTCAAGGTACCCCCGATCATCTGGTTTGATGCACGTATAACGCAATCATCGTTGCACCACGATGATCCCGACGCGGACCCAAGCCTCTCGTGCCGTCGTCCACCGTTTTCCCGGTCGTTTTTGTCCCCTATCGCCAGCTTCCATTGGGGACAATTTGTCTATCCGATATTCATTTGCTCCTGCGGCCTCTTCGGAGGTCATCTTGAAATCACCTCGCTAAGGAATTTTACGGCGCGTTTAACTGATCACAGATCAATCCCAAGGTCATGGCGATATCCGCTTGCGGCGGCGCACATAACCGCGCTTTGTATTGATGTGATCCGTGATGTATAAGCCGATGGGCGAGGTCGCAGGCGACAGAAGGTTTTGTCGAGCAAATCGATTGCCAGATTGAATTTTTCCTTCGGGGTGATCTTAGTCATGACGCGCGCGCCTTGCAGCAGGCCCACGCCTCAAGCACCTTGAGTGCGCGATCGACTCCTTCGGCCATGCATGTGTACGCGCCGGCGCGCTCCATATGACAGAAATGCAAAAGTTGCATTCGGTGGCGCGACCTCCGGCGCCTTCAGCTCAAGCGCGAAGCTTTTGCAGTCGTGCCATAGCAGCAAGTCGGAAGCGCCGAGGCGAACGCCTAGGCCTGAAAAAGATTCTCTCGCTTCGATCGTCGCCTAAAGCCGCCGTTTGCGGGGTGCAGAAACGCAAGGCCGGGCACGCCGCGCTTGGCGCAAATGTTGCACGACCGCGCGATGAATTTGCTGCTCGGGTCTCATGGCGCGCCCCATCGGTCGAGGACAGTTCGCAACGATTCCTTTCTGCCTTCTCGATGGCGGCACGGCGCTCCCTTTAATCGACGATCTCGTTCTGAATGGCATCCCTCAACAATCTCGCGCAGATCATTCGGATCGGGCGTCGAGCTCCAGCACGTCTTGCCGTAATGCTCGACGCAAACCATGGAGTATCGCGGATCTTTTTCTTTTATCTTTCGCCGGGAATGACGGGAGGCCAACGGTTTGCCCAAAGGTCAGTGCAGTGCGTCTGAGCGTGATGTGATCGCCGCCGTATTTGGAAAACCTGGCGAGCAGGTCCTCTTCCGACATATATGCCAGCTGGGATCTTAAAACTCACCGACGTAAGGATAATCAGCGGTTGATCTGCATCGTAGTTGGAGACGTCGTACGCCATTGTGCGCGCTGCTGAAGCCGTGCACCGCGCGAAAAAGCCGACGCCGTACTTGTCCGAGCACCGGCTGGATCTGGCGAGCGACGCAGACATTCGAGCGGGACAACATCCTCGACAGGTCGGAAAACGCTTGCCAGAAGCCCAGCACCTAAAGGGAAGCCATCAAAGCTGAGTTGGCTCGCACGCATATGCGGATCCATAGTCCCGCCGGCAGCTGGATGCCAAAGGGGTAAGCCTGCAGTTTAGCCTTACTCAAATTCAAACCGCAATCGATGACGCCGTGAAAAGGCATTCGCCGCGGCAAAGGAGAACCAAAATGAAGGGGCATGTGCGGGAACGTGGTCAGGAAACTGGTGCGCAGTGATCGACATTCGCGACCCGGAAACGGGCGAGCGCAAACGCAAGTGGCACTCCTGCCCGGATGCAAGGGCAAGCGAGAGGCGCAGAGCGAGTGGCTGCCGCATCATCACCGAAATGGGAAACGGCGCCTATGCCGAGCGGTAAGACAACCGTGGCCCAATTCCTCGAACGATGGCTGCAGCAAGTCGGAGAGACCCAGGTCTCGCCACGTTCCTATAGGCGATACGCCGAGATCGCGCGGAAGGATCTCATACCCGCCCTAGGCGCGATCAGGCTCGCAAATTACGACCGGCACACATTTCCACGGCCTATGCCAAGGCGCTCGCCAGCGGTCGCCGGGACGGCAGGGTGGCTCTACTCCCCACGCAGCGTTCACCACATGCATCGCATTCTCAAGCAAGGCATAAGAAAGCACTTCAATGGCGAGCTGACACACAACCCGGCCGATGCGGTGAAGCATAGAAGTCGATCGGCAGCCGATGGCGACCTATGATCTCGAGCAGACCGTCGCCCTGATGGAACGGCTGCGCCTACTACCTGTTCATCCCTGCCCTGCTCGGCATCCTGTGCGGCCTGCGCCGTGGCGGATTCTCGCCTTGCGCTGGGACGACGTTAAGTGGGACAGCGAAGCTTTTTCGGTTGCCCAGAGCGCCGAAACAGACCAACCTTTCGGTATTCGCTACAGGAAACCAGTCGGGACACGGCCGCAGCGTCCACCTGTCGGAAACCGTGCTGCAGGAGTTGAAAGCATGGCGGGCAAAGGCAGACCGGAATTCTTGCGCATCGGCATTCGCCCCAATGGTCAAACCTTTATCGTGACCAAGGCGGACGGCAGCCCGGTGAATCCGCGCAACCTTGCAGGAATGGATGCGCCTTGCTTCACAAGGCGAACTACGGCGGATTCGTTTCCACGATCTGCGCCATAGTCCGCACCCACCTGCTCGCATCCGGGGTGCATCCGAAAACTTTCCGACGCCTGGGCATTCCGGGTGGGAATCACCCTCGATCCCCTGCCTCGCATGTCATGCCGGGGATGCAGCAGGAAGCCGTGGCCCGGGTTGACGATGCGCTGCGAGCCATACAGAAAGGCCGCGCCGACAAAAATAAATTGGGTAGCAAAGGGTAGCAACCGGCGTTTCGGCGTGGTCGGGGATGATGCAGAAACTGCCATAGCGCCAACGGTTGGAAAGGGGTGGCCGAGTGGTTTAAGGCACCGGTCTTGAAAACCGGCAACGTCGCAAGGCGTTCGTGAGTTCAGATCTCACCCCTTCCGCCACTTTTGTTGCCTTTCAAATAGTTAGGCCCATACTGCATGAAGTCGCCGTTTGGTGATTGCAGCAGACCGCGCCACACGCGTGAGAATTGCCAGCGATGCGCACACCGTTTTCGCGCGTGTTCCCCAAAGCCATCGTGACGTGATCAATCCGGCTTGCACACTTCGCTTGCTAGTCTTTTGGTGGCTTCGTCCAGTGCTTGCAGCCTCTCGATGCGAGAAGTCGCCTCCACAGTCTTATGTGCGTCGAGAAGAGTTTTTGCTTCCAACAGCAGTCGCCCGGCCTCGTGTGAAAGTAAGTTCAGCAATCATATCCTTACACCACATTTTGACGCTTTCGACTTGCTCCTTGTTTTGTGCTTTTTTGAAGCGTTCTTGGGCCTGCTTAATAATTTCATCCGGGCCGCAACTTTTCAAGAATTGGGTCTCGTGGGGAAGATGGAGGGAGGCGGCTAGATTTTGCGCGAACGTGGGCAGGCCCACGATCAGCATCCACCCCGATAACTAAAAGGTGCCAGCTTGTGTTCTGGCGCATGTTGCCCATGGTCATCATTTCCATCTTCACCGACGCAGTGAATTAGTCGTTGTGCCAGCGTACGCGGCGTAACAACAAAATAGTAACCCATAGAAACGTGGCCCCAGAGCACTACGAGCACCCCGAGCATTTTGAAAATGGCGGCATCCGCTGAAATAAAGAACAACGCGCCCTGCGCATGGTGTTGCCATGCGACACCGATTAGCTCTGGCATCTTCTTTTCGATTCGCATTTTTTGATCACACTGTGACCTAACTCACAGAAGATTTTGCGTCCTGCTGTCCACTGCCCCAATCAGTATCCAAGGAGGGTAGCTGTGGTTACCTTTCGTGCATGGACATATGTTGCGTGCGTCGCTCTTGCGATAAGCGCTATCATCGTGGCGGACGTGAGAGTCCACCCTCTTTGATTCGAGTCATAGACGGTTTTCGGATCACCCGGCTTCACGTGCAATTTGTCGGCCACGCCCTTGAACGAAGCTTGCCCGCGGTCGCCGTACACAAGACATCGACTTCATGGTCCATCGCTGCGGCAACCGCTGCGTAGTAGAACAGGAGCGGCGAGGCTCCTCGACATTGCGTGGGTCGGTATTCAGCAAAACGACGACGAGCCGGCGAGTCACGCGTTTACCTCCGGCTTTTCGTCCTCATTGCGATTCCACTTCCTCAATCTTGAACCGGCGTCCCCATTTGTCGAAGAAGCGGCCTTCGTTGAAAACCAGTTTGCTCTCGTTGACCCTCGCTTCAAGCTCCTGCAGATTGCGCACGCGCGCAGTCGGATTGTCGAGTGGGTCGCCGTCGTCTCCTCTTGTTGGAAGGCCGCGCCGCTCCCAATCAGCGCCAGCGCCCGCGAACAACACAGCCATCTCGCTCCATTCGACCTCGTCGCCGATGACAGTGAGGTAGGTCGAGCAAAGTGGTGCGACTTTGGTATCGACGATGTGAACAAGCACGATCAGCGCGGTGAACGACCCGTCTTCTGCGACTTCACTCGCAATCCACTGTTCAAAATCGCATGTGAGACTCGTTAGAAATCGACACCAGGGCGTCTCGGTATGCTGAATCTCGAAATGGATCCAGAACGCGTCGGAATGGGTCGAACAGGTACCACATCTCGAACTCGTACGTCAGGGCGCGGGCGCATATCGGCCGGAAGGAAGAGCCCTCACCGCGAGCAAATGCACGCTCGCGATCCAGCAATTTGACGCGCTCAGCGATCGCGCGGTCGTCGTGCACTTCTCGGACGTGGCGGAAGGAGAGGAGTCGAACCCACCAAGGACCGTCTCGCGGCCCCTCCCGGATTTGAAGTCCGGACGCTCCACCGGGAACGCTTCTCTTCCTAAAACGGATTTTTCCGCGCTGGTCGACTCGCCAACACGGCGAAACAGATCGAGCGGTGCTTGTTGATGCGCCGCACGTCGCCACGCCGCAACGTGACCCCGTGGCGATCGAAGAACTCGGAATCTGGATCGCGACCTTGCGGCCATTATCAACCCGGTCACGAAATTGCGCGGCACTGAACTCGCCCATCCTGTGTCTTTGTGCTGCTATCGATAATGATCTCAAGCAATTTCGGCAACGGTGCTACGCGAAAGAAATGATCGTGTGCGATCTCATCGACCTTGCCCATGCGGCCGAGCCAACGAGCAGTTTTCGGACGTCCGGTTCACGAACAGAGAGCAGACCGGCAATGTCGCGAACACGCGGCGGACCGGAATCTCTCCTGCCCTCGCAACAACGGAGCGATCTTGCTCCAAAGCTTTTCGTCCGTGTCCGTCAAGCCTGACGGCGTGCGTTGCCAACCTCACCCAGGCGCCATCCAAACGCAATTTCACCGGCCTTTGTAAAGTCCCTGCAGGAACGACGAAATCGCTGGCGTCGGGAGACGCGGCTGAAGCTGCATGCGCAACGGTTCGAGACCCATACCCGGCAGATCCGGATGCTCGGCGTGAAATTTCTGCAGGGTCACCAGCAAGGCGCGTTTGAGGGCGAGCCACTGCGTCGCTGACACCGCCAGCGTAGCTCTGGCGGTCGGCAGTTTGAGTGCGTTACAACGCTCCAGCAGGGTCGTGCCATCCTCAGCGGCGAGTGCGCGATCGCGCGCGAACGCCGAGAGATCGACAAAGACGGAGGGCCGGTCCAGCAACGCGCTGCCAGGGCGGCGTCCGGTTCGGCGAGCGTGTGGGCGGCAAGCTGGGCGAGTCGCTCGGGCGTGCGGCGCTTGCGTGGCGGAGCCCGCAGGTCAGAGAACTTTCCGCCGCCGATCGTACGCTGGGCCGTCGTATCGCGCAGAACAAAGCGATCCCCGGATGCAGCGGCGATCGGCCGGTCGAGCACGAGCTGAATCAGTCCTTCACCACCCGGCGCAATCGGCCCGTCGCCAAGCAGGACAATACGTGCGCCCGTCTCCGGCCGCCGCATTGTGCAGGCGTGCCGGCATCCACTGGCTGACGGATTTTGTCTCGCTCGGCAGCAGCCTGAAAGTCGGCATCGATCCGGTCGGTAGGTGCGTGCAAAAGTCGGCTCGGTGACCATATCGCCGCGCGCAATTGCATCCCTTTGCGATCCCGTCACCGGCAAGATTGAGCGCACACCGGTCGCCCGCCTGCCCGCGATCGGTCTTGCGATCCTGGGCGTGGATTGAGCGGACACGCGCCTGCAAACCGGAAGGACTGACGACCAAGCGATCGTCGACTGAAACTGCGCCGAAAGCACCGTACCCGTCACGATCGTTCCGGTGCCGGCGAGTGTGAAGGAGCGATCGATTGCTAGCCGAAAACGACCACGGACGCCGCGCCTGTCGACAACATGCGAAACGGCGAACAGCCGCCGACGCAGCTCATCCACCTTTTCACCGGTTACGGTCGACACGGGCAGGATGTCGACGGCCGCGAGCCGCGTCGTGCTCAGCGCCTGTCTAATCTCGTTAGCTACCTCCCCAAGCCGTGTCGGGGACACCAGGTCGGCTTTGGTGAGGGCCACAAGGCCTTGATCGATGCCGAGCAGATCGACGATGGCGAGATGCTCACGTGTCTGTGGCATCACGCCGTCATCGGCGGCTATTGCCAGGAGAACAAAATCGATCCCGGCGGCACCTGCCAGCATGTTGTGCACGAATTTCTCGTGCCCCGGCACATCGACAAATCCGAGCACGGAACCATCCGGTGTTGGCAGGTAAGCAAAGCCAAGATCGATGGAAATTCCGCGTGCTTTCTCCTCCTTGAGACGATCAGTATCGACCCCGGTGAGTGCCCGCACCAGCGAAGTCTTTCCGTGATCGATATGGCCTGCCGTCCCAATAATCATGAGCGGGACCCGGAGGCAGAGCGGCACGGCGCCCAGCCTCATCGATTTCCTCGGGTGAAAGGGCAGCACTGGACCGCATTGAAGAATTGCGCGGCGAGCGGACTTCCGCCCGCTCGGGCACGGATGAAGCCACACCAGCGCGATCAAAGGATCTCGCGGAACACCAGCGCCGAGGTGATACGCGGCACCCAGCATGGCCTGGCCGTCGGCGTCACCACGGGTGGCACCGCGTTGCCACCACAAGACGGCCTCGCGCGGGATCGCGGTCAACGCCTAGTGCATTGTGAAAGATCATGCCGAGGCGAGTCATCGAGGCGGCATTCCCTGCTCCGGCCGCAGCCTCTGCCCAGCGACGGGCTTCGGGGCGGTCGACGGCAATGCCGTCTCCCTCAAGTAGCATCCAGCTCAACATGTCCTGCACCTGGACATCGCCTTGTTCGGCGGCTGCGCGCGATAAAGGGCGGCCGCTCGGGCGTTATCCTGGTCGACGCCGTCTCCCTGAAATAGAGCGTCGCCAGATTGCGCTGTCCGACCGGATCGCCGGCCTCGGCAGCTGAGCTGTAGCCAACGCTCCGCGAGCGTTGCGTCGCGCACAACGCCGAGGCCTTCCGAAAAGCAGGCTCCGATATTACTCTGCGCGCGCGCAACGCCGGCGTGCGCAAGCGGCGTCAGATCTCGGCGCTGCCGAATAGTCCCCGCGCGCTGCCGCGTCGTGACACCAGGGGACATGCGATCTCCCGCAGGCGCTTCGGGCGACTTCTTCTTCACCTGCGGGTCACGCCAACTCACTGCCTGCCTCCGGCGACGTAAGCCCTGGCGAGGTTCGCTACAGATCCCTCGACATCGACAAGGCAACGCAAGTCCAGCAGCAACGAACCATTCTCGATGCGGCCCAGAACTGGCACTGGCAGTGCGCGCAAGCTGGCTGCCGCTGCATTCAGCAAACGACCGGCGCCGCGTGGCCGAAGCGGCGCGATCAAGACGGCCAGGCTCACCAGTTTCTCAACCGGTAGCGCGCCGGATCCGACCTGGCTCGTGCAGGGCGCTGTCTTCAGGTCCCACCCTTCCCCAAGCTGGCTTTGCAGGACCGGCAATACCTGACGGGCAACCTCGTGCATTTCGCTGATCGGCCGGGCCAGCAGCCGATGAGTCGGCAAGGTCTGCGCAAGACGGTTGGGATCGCGATAAAGCCGCAGTGTCGCCTCCAGCGCGGCCAGTCTGATCTTGTCGACACGCACGGCCCGTTTCATCGGGTTCTTGTTCAGTTTTTCGACCAGGTCCTTCCGCCCGACGACAAATCCTGTCTGTGGGCCGCCCAGCAATTTATCACCCGAAAATGTGACGAGGTCGGCACCTTCGGCGACCGCCTCTGCGACGGTCGGTTCGTGCGCCATGCCAAAGCGCGAAAGGTCGACCAGCGTGCCAGAGCCAAGATCGTTGACGAGAGGCACTTTATGCGCACGCGCGATGCTTGCGAGCTCGCGCGCGCCACCTCTTTGGTAAAGCCCTCAATGCGATAGTTCGACGTATGCACTTTGAGGATAAGGCCGGCCTTAGGCCCAAGCGCCCCAAGATAATCCTTCTTGTGCGTCCGATTGGTAGTGCCGACCTCCTTAAGCTTTGCGCCCGCGCGGCTCATGATCTCGGGCATGCGAAATGCGCCGCCGATCTCGATCAGCTCGCCGCGCGAAACGATCGCCTCGCGGCCACGTGACAGCGTGTTGAGCACAAGCAACACGGCGGCAGCGTTGTTGTTGACGACGGTAGCGTCCTCGGCACCGGTCAATTCACACAACAGATCGCGTACGATGTCATCACGCTGGCCGCGCTGGCCGCCACCGAGATCGAACTCGAGCGCGACGGCGTTGCGCATTGCGACCTGCGCGGCTTCGATTGCCGCGTCGGCAAGCAGCGCGCGGCCGAGATTGGTGTGCAGCACTGTGCCGGTAAGATTGAAAACAGGACGGAGGTTTGGCCGCGCTTGCTCTTCCAGTCGTGCGGCCGCCCGGCCCGCAAAATCATCGCCATCTGAAAAGTCACGGTTCGCGCGCGCTTCAGCGAGCGTCTGGCGTACGGCGGCGGCGACGGCTGTGTGTCCGAAGCGCTCCTTTGCCTGAACCAACGTCGCGTGACGCATCACCTCGTCGACTGACGGGAGCCTGCGCAATGCTGCAGCGGCAACCTTCGCCATGCTCAGTAGCCCATCAGAAACGGATTGACGGCACCGCGCCGGTATCCCATTTCGCGCACGAGCATATCCAGGGCGAGCTTGCGGCATCGTCCGCCATCGGCTCGAGCGCAGGATTTTCGAGATGCTGAAGAATTTTCACGTAGCCGCGGCAGCTGTCGCAGGTTTCCGCTCGCACCAGGCGGTCCCCATCTTCAACGTGTTTGTAGCTGATAGCTTCTGTCGAACCGCACAGCGTGCATTTGATGCGGACGTAATTCCATTGGGTTGTGCATAAAGAGCAGGCGCAGAAGCGCGTGTTGTTCGAGCCGGACCAGCCCACGATCATCGAGGCGACCGGTGGCGCACCGCAGGCCGGGCGAGACTCCATTTCCGACCGGTACGAGGTCCTGCCGTTCAGGTGAGCAGCCTGTCGCGCAAAATGCACCTGCAACGCCGCTGCCACAAACAGATGGTCGGCAAGCTGTTCGACGGGAATCGCATCGGTGAGCACAGCGCGCACCATGGCGGCGCGCGCGGCGTCATCTCCAGCCTGGTGCGCGCAAGTGCGGCGCGCGCCGGCTCCGGCGTGTCGATGGCTTCGGCGAGCGTAAGCAACCGCTCAAGCGTGGCCTCGAAAGCCGCATCGAGATAAAGCGGCCGCGGTTGAGCGGCGGCATGCCGAATTCCCGCGCGCGCTTGCCGTCGCCCTCATTGGGCATGTCGGGCTGCGCAAGGCCGTCCTGCAGGCGGTGCTGGATGTCGCTCAGGCTTGCCAGAAGCGCAAATAAGGTGCCAGAAGATGCCCCGCGGCAAGCGCTGCGACGACTCCGATCGGGACGGGATCATGCCGCGGGGCGCCGACGCTACTCATTCACGAACCCTCGGGTCACGTGTTACTGGCGACGGCGCCCGTTTTCGAGGCGCCGCCACCTATTGCACGCTAACGTTTACCAGCGAGCTCCCGCAACCATTTGCGGTGATGCCGCCAAGCCCAGCCGCCGGTAACTTGTCCTTTTGTCATGGCACCGATTGTGCCACGCACCCAAATCGCAGCGTATACATGTACGATCCAAACGCAAATGATCGCCACCGCGGCCAACGCGACGACACCGGTGGACCCGGGCGTGCTCGAAGCCATGCTTCCGTATCTGCATGAGCAGTTCGGGAATCCTTCATCGGCCCATGCATTGGGCCGACGCGCGCGACGCCATCGAGCGAGCCCGGAGCGAGGTGGCCTCCCTGGTCGGCGCATTTGCCGACGAGATTGTCTTCACGAGCGGGGAACTGAAGCAAGCAACATTGCAATTCGTGGCGACGTCACGATGGAGCCCGCGCGTCGCGCGGTGGTGACCACGAACATCGAGCATCCCGCGACGGAAGCCTGCTCTGACCTGCTGGAGCGCGCAGGCCATCCTGTCAGTCGCGTGGCGGCGAAAGCCGATGGTTGCTCTAACGTCCCTGAGGTTGCGTCGATCCGGTTGCCGTGGCGAAGGCAACCGCCAATGACACAGCGCTTGTGACGATCATTCACGCGCAGAACGAGATCGGAACACTACAGCCTGTCGCCGAAATCGTGCGACAGGTGCAAAGCGTCGGCGCACTCATCCACACCGATGCAGCGCAATCGATCGGCAAGGTGGTTGTTGACGTCAACAAGCTTGGCGTCGATCTGCTTTCCATCGCTGGCCACAAACTCTATGCCCCGAAGGGCACAGGAGCTCTATACGTGCGTCGGGAGTCAAACTCCTCCCCTGCTCGTCGGCGCCAGCCAAGAACGCGGGCTCCGTCCCGGAACGGAAAACGTGGCCTATATTGTGGCTTTAGGAGAAGCCTGTAGGCTTGCGAGTATGACACTCGAAAAGCATCACAGCAGATGGCTTTCGCCGCGAACCATTTTTTCGGACACTCCAGCAAAACATTCCGGAGATCGCCCTGGTTGGACACCCGACGGAGCGTCTGCCAAACACGCTGAACGTCCTGTTTCCGGGCGTCCGGGTCGTCAACTTCTGGAATCTTGTCCCGATGTTTTCGCTTCGAACGGGTCCGCCTGCCATGCCGACAGCGAAGAGCATCGGCGATACTGCTGGCACTCGGCATTCCCCGCGAAAAGGCGCTTGGTACGATGCGACTTTCGCTCGGACGATCGACCACAATTGAAGACGTGAGCACCGCCGCGGCGAGACTGGTAGGTACTTGGGCACTCCTGCAACGGTCGGCACCCGTGCGGGTCCTAGAAAGGGCGAATCGATGAACGTCATGCAGCAAATTCGACTGAGCCATCTTTCCCACGGCAGGGGCTGCGGGTGCAAACTGGCACCGTCTGTCCTGCAGCAACTGCTGTCGAACCATCCGACCGCAACGCCTTACAAGCAACTTTGGTCGGGCTTGAAACAGGAGACGATGCCGCTGTTTGGCAACTCGACAACGGTACCTGCATCATCGCCACAACCGATTTTTATGCCGATGGTCGACGACCCGTACGACTTCGGTCGGATCGCCGCAAGCAACGCGATCTCGGACGTCTATGCCATGGGCGGCTCACTCCATCATGGCATTGGCAATTCTCGGGATGCCGGTCGACAAGATCCCGCCCGAAATGGTGCGTCGGATTCTCGAGGGCGGCGCTTCTGTGCTGCAGTGCCGCGGGCATCCCCGTCGCCGGAGGCCATTCCATCGATTCACCTGAGCCGATTTATGGCCTTGCCGTAATCGGCATTTCGTCGAAGGCCAACATTCGCCGCAATAGCGATGCCAAGGCCGGAGATAGGGCTGATCCTCACCAAAGCGCTCGGCGTCGGTGTCTATTCTGCCGCGTTCGAAGAAAAACGCATTGTCTCGCGCCGCCTACGATGAATTTATTGCTAGCACCACCCTGCTCAACCGTGTCGGCACCCGGCTTGGCGAAGATCCCGACGTGCATGCGATGACAGACGTGACCGGCTTCGGCCTGCTTGGGCACGCACTGGAAATTGCGCGCGGTTCCAACATGACCGTGAGGATCGATCCTTCGCGGCTGCCATATCTGAAAGACGCGCGCGACGCTTGCGCAAAATGGTTTTGTCACGGGCGCATCGGGACGAAACTGGAAAGCTACGATACCAGCGTCACGCTCCCGGCAGGTACACCGGATTGGCAGCGACAGCTATTTTGCGACCCGCAAACGTCAGGCGGACTTCTTGTGTCGTGCGCGCCCGCTCACGCTGACGAATTGCTCAAGACGATCGTAGCGGCGGGCTATCCTGACGCCAAAAACATCGGCTACGTCACGGACGGCAAACCGGGTGTCCATGTGGAATGCGCTTAAGCCTATCCCTGGGGACGCATAACGCAACCACCGAGAAAAACTAGATTGCGCCTTTCACGAGGTCACAGCTCATTGTCTGACGCAATCGCGTATTTCCTCGTCGGTCGGAAAGCGACCGACAGCTTTCTTCGAGAACATGAGTCGATTGTCGACCTTAATTTCGAAGACGCCACCCGTTGACGGCCGAAGATTTATCTTCGCCGAAGGTCGCAACTCTGTGATCAGGTCCCGCGCCGCACGGGCGCGCGGCTCGTAGCCTCACTGCCCGCAGTAGTCGATTTCGACTTTCATTGATTGCCTCACGAATTGAGCATCAGTGCATCTGATACCACTTTATGCCTGAGACAGGATTATGGTGGTGCTGAAGTAGCCATGGTGGCCGCCCCGCCGATTCACAGACTTATACCAAGACATACAACTGTATAACTGTCGGCCCCGCTCGCCCCAGCTATGTTCAACTCTTTCCAAGCGATGGGACAAGCTCCCCTCTTGTCCCCTCACGTGCTGCACCGGCAGTCGCCTATTCGTAATGCGATGCCGGTGCATGCACTGCCGACAGGTCACTTAAGCTGGTTTCGCTTCTCGCTTCCACGTCGACCTCGTGGAGCAAATCTGCATGGCTGATAGTTTGCTGTCGATTGCTCCGATTTGAATTTTTCCATCGCGGCGTAGAGAATGGGCGCTCGTTGTGCGTGCCGCGGACAGCTTCGACATGACCGCAGTCGCGGAACGTACAAGCCGCTGTACAGGCCAGCCTTTTGACGATTTCGTCCATGTGATAGACGAACTCGGGCCCGCGATTCCAACCCGTCTGAATGTCGCAGGCGGCACCGATGTAGTGGTTGGAACCCGCGACATGCGTGCCGTGCGGCGCCCAGCACTTGGTCATGTGGGCCGGCACCTTGTAGCCGCGCTCTTTCAGAAGCGCGAAGAACTTCTGAAACTTGCTGGCGTAGGCGGGATGCGCCGTGATTTTGAACCCATAGGCTGTTTGCACCGTCACCATCAAGCTGTTGCCATTGGCATCGCGACTGCATGGTGCGGTTTACGTTCGGATGTGCGCTTGGAATTCGATGTGAACGCGGCCGCGCTAGAGTCGTACAGCGGCCATCGTTGTCACAGGTTGGCGAAATATTGTTTTGCCGCTGATGCTGTCCAGCATCTGCCGGCAGCGCGATGAGCACACTCAAAGGGCGGCAAGTGCAGCGACCTTCATGCTCTTCTCCCAGGTGAACTCCGTTACGAAGCAGTCCTCGGCTGCATTCTCCGATGAGTCGCCCTTAGATGCACGGTATCCGGGTCGCAATTTCAAATTTACCGTAAGAAGAGAAACGCTTAACGCAGGGGCCGCGTGCGTCCGCTTTGGCCATTTGCGGACATTTTGCAGCGCACCCATCATGGCCGCTCTACTTGCTGTAGGCTGCCTCTCACGCAATCTATTCAGTGCTCTTACCTTGCATCTCAGATGCGTGTCGGTCGATTGGCTCCTTGAAGTACAAGCACCATTTTGGTCTGGAGTCCTTTTCCAACCCCGCAGAACATTGGATCTTGCAAGCTTCACTTACGCATTCCATGAGTGATGCGCTCTTTGCGCTTTCATTCGTGTCGGCATTCAACGCTTTGGCCCTTGCTGTCCAGGGCTCACGCGGAATCGGCTTTGTCGGCGATCTGTTTGGCTCCGTCGGTACCGCAAGCTGCATCGGCTTTTCTTTTTCGAAATTTCCGCTCTCCACACATCCGACGAGACCGAGAGCAAGAAGCACAGCGAATGGCCATTTCATTTTTGCTTCCCGTCATGCAGGGTTCAGGCGCACGCATTCTGCCGCATCGCGCTCGCAACGCTGGCGGTAAAATAAACGGACTTAAGAGGAAGGTTGCTGATGTGTTAATTTCTATCGCGGCTTAGCCGTGCGCTTGGCTACTTCCACGGAGTGCCCGCGATGCAGGCTCACGTTAGCGAGTGCACCATCCGGAAGTGCGCCACGTGTCGCAGGATTTAAAACGGAACCACTGAGTGGAGTACTGTCCTGCGATAGGGAGACCGCCAATAAGGTGTTCGTGGACGTTCGTAGCGGACTTCGAACTGTGGCGAAGAAGAGGGACGCCGGCGCTTGAGACCTCCCTGCGGCTCGCCGCTCAGCGGGACCACAAATTCTGTGCCGGTACCCGTCTCCGAACTCAACGCTTCGTCCGATATGATCAGAGCGGAACGTGGCGACACCTTCTCTGCGATAAGATCGACCGAGTCCTGAGGAATTGTGATCCGATCAAGCGCTGCCTTCGCGCTTTCCACATCGCTTGCTATTGGCGCAACATCCCTCTCGTGCGTTTTGTGTAGGAGCCACTCGGTTCCTCTCTGCTGTCATTGGAACGTCCGCCAACCAACGGCACCAAGCTCCATCGTATGTGCGTGCCGGTGCGTTCCATGGCGGTGAAAACATACGTGCCGATTGGACGGTCGGCATCCCGAACGGTGACCGGGATCTCCAGTACGGGTTGAAAGGCTTGGCGCACATAAAGGCGCTGGCTCTTGCGGCTAATAAAGACAGACACCGGCTCGAGGTCGCGTGTCGCTTTGCGTGCCGCCTCGACCGCAGCGACGCGCGCGCGCCTCTGCCTCAGCGGCTGCTTCTCGGGCGACCGTTACTGCGTCGAGCTTCGGTTGCAACTCGGATTTACCTGCGACCAATTGGGTCTCGAGCTCGCCGATCCGCGCGAGCACTTTTGCCTTGGCACCTCGGCTTGCTCCTTTGCCTCGGGCGAGCCCGCTGAAGCAATCGCACGCTCGGTCGAGGCCACCTCAGTTTCGGCCTTGAGCTTCAAGGCTTCCGTTTTGCGCACCGACACCGTTGCAAGTGTCGATCCGCGGGAGGCGGTTATAGCAACGAGCCTGGCCTGATCGGCCTTTCCGGTCGCTTCCTGCAGCTTTTGCGCTGGCGGCGGCGGCCGCGCCAGCTAGCTGATCTGTCTTTGGCTGGAATAGCGCCGGATGATCAATCGCAACCGGCCCCACGTTGCCTGGCGCAACGATTACGCGCATGCCAACTTTTGTCGTGCCGAAAAACCGTTCGGCAAAGCCGTAGGGCAGCCGAATGCAGCCGTGCGATGCAGGGTGTCCTGGCAGTGGCCCACCGTGGAGCGCAATGCCCGACCAAGTGAGGCGCTGCATGTGCGGCATGAAGGCATCGTCATAAAGGTTGGAGTAGTGCTCGGCTTTTTTTGGAGGATGCTGAAGATCCCCGCCGGCGTTTCGCGTCCCTTCTGGCCGCTCGACACGGGCGCTCGCATAATCCAGCCCTTGCCATCGTAGACAGTGATCTGCTGATCGCGCAGCGAAACGATCGCCATGATTGGCTCACCAGCCGAACGCGGCGCCAGCGACTGCTCGTCCCGAAGTTTTGCCGCCTCCGTTAGACCCGTCGTCGATATCAGAGCGGCCAAGCTGGCAAAGGCAATTGCCGCGCGCAAACCAGTCCGGTCGTGCTTCGGATTGAAGACGTGATGTTTCATGTGGCCGCCATCTGATGGAACTGTTTCAACCGCGCCGGGTTCCATGGCCTTTCCTACACTGAAGCCGCACTGGGCGCTAGAAGACCGAGAGTCTGTTCTGCTTGATGTCGGCTCCGAACGCGCGAAAGTCTCGCGACTAGTGCGCATTCTAAAATAATCGAGGCCGAACAATCGAACCGCAGATGAAAGATTCTGACGGGTACGGTCGGTGTCGATCCGCTCGATTAGCGCATCTACCGCAATATTCTCGCTACGTGCGATCTCCCGTAAGCAATTCCAGAACTGGTTTTCGAGGGAGATGGACGTCTTATTTCCCTGCGAGCCTGATCGAGCGTTTGAGCACCGGCGAATTTGGGTGGCGGCGAGCCTTAGGATCAGGGGTCGATACATGGGAGTGTGTCAGCCTGGTTTCCATGGAACAACTCCGCTAGCGACGGGGCATTCGTCCAATTCTCCGAAATGCACGCGCTCAAATCGAGTTGGACCCAGGTCCAATGTCGTCGCCCCCAGAGTTTTTCGATGCGATCGCATGCCTGCTAGCCCCTGAAAAGCTAACGTGCCGTCAAGGGCCAACAGCGGACGCACGAAGGTCGGCCCCTACCGTTTCGTAGGCACCGGGAAACTGCGGATTTCAACGGCAACCTTCGGATATTCGGTCGTCAATACATCCACGTTGCCGAGCTCGACGTCTGCCGGCTCGACGCCGGGCCACTCGGTTGAGGCGCCGAGAAACCAGCGCCGCTCACCAATATTGCGAAGATCCGGGCCGACGACGTGAAACTCGGTGGATCCATCTTCCAGCATCGTCAAAACTTCGATCGGATCGCCGAGATAGTAGTGATATGAGCTGATCGTTCCGGATGCGGTGGAGTTTTACCGGCTCCTCCGGCGTCAGCATGAAATAGAGAGCCGATCCTGCTGGCCTACCATCCGCGAACGGTGCCTGCATGCCACCCGGCGCAATTTTTCGCTTACTCACAAAGGTGACACGGACGTAACCGCAGGTCGCATTTGGCGAGAGATCAAGGATCCTGCGACCATCCTCGAATGTCATGTCGTTGATCACGTTGGCAGGCCCTCCAGGCGTTTCGACGGCTGGGCTCGTCTGCGCCGCAGCCACAGGTGCACTCAGCAGTGCCATCCCTAACATCGCCGAATGTTTAAACTTGCGACGGCCGTTTGAAAAAGTCTTGCCGTCAGAGGACATCAAGCGCTTTTCCATTGGGATGGTCGTTAGTTACCACTTTCCCGGTTGACGCGCGGGATTAGCGCGCGTGCACGTTGCAGTCCACGTTTGCACAAAAAGGCCGCCGGCAAGAATGGCGGGCGGCCTTTTTGGTGTCGCGTCGCTGCAAAGGTGGTATCGGAGGCTGGCTTACTCACCCGAAGAGAATGTTCGCTTCGGACGGACCTTGCACCCGCGATTCAATCATCGACTTCTTATTTATTCCAGCCCTTCATCGGATATGCGAACTTCGCGGTCGCCCGATCCTCCGGCCAGACTGAAACATATTGCTTGCCCTGCAGCTGGATCAGGTAGGTCGCTGATAAGGTGTTCTGCCCGGATTCATCGAATTTCACGCCGCGATAGCCGATCGTGAGTTGATCTGCCGTGAGATTCGTTGCCTTCAGCGCCGCCTGGATTTTGTCGGGTTCGGTTGAGCCGGCGCGATTGATGGCGTCAGCCAGCACGAAGAATCCTTGCATCCAGCGAGCGCTCGTATCGTCGAGATCGCGATTGAATTTTGCCTTGAACATCTCGTTGATGATGTAGCTGTTGCTGCCGGGCTTGCCGATGTCGAAGGCGCTGCGGTTGACCGCGCCCTGAGCGAGATCGCCGACGTTTGGGATGAAAGTCGGGTCCGAGAAGCCGGCGTCGTCGCCGATGATGATCGATGGCAGGTAGTCGAGGTTCTTCATTGTCTTGAAGTAGAGAATGGTGTCGGCCGTATAGCTGATGAAAATGACCGCATCTGGCTTAGCGGTCTTGAGTTGTAGGACCTGCGCCGAGACATCCGAGCTGTTCGCATTATAAGGAATTTGCGCCGCCACGTTGATGTTCGCAGCCTTCGCCGCCTCCAGAATACTTGCTGCGACCGACGAGCCGTAGTCGGTGTTCTCATTGACGATGGCGATAGTGTCGATCTTCTTGCCCGACTTCTTCAAATCGGTGAGAAATTCGGTGTAGGCCTTGGCAAAGTCGGGCGCGATCGGTCCGCTGCGGAAGGTCCACTCGAGATCCGCGGGTCGTAATGTTGAGCGCCACAGAATCGGCGACGAGAAACGGAATCCCTTGCCGTTCGGCAGCGGCCGTGGCGACCAGAGAAACCGAAGAATGGTACGAACCGAGCATGGCGACCACGTTGGTCTTGGGTAATCAGGCGCAGTGTCTGCTGCTGACCGACCTGCGGGTTGCCCTGATGATCGGCCTGAACAAGAACGATCTTGGCGCCACCGAGATTTGGCAATCCAACGGTTGCACCAAGCGGCATCGCCTTGAGTTCTGGATAACCCCGGTTGACGATTTCCACGCCGAGCTCAACCGCGTCCTTGGCGGATTGGCCGGCACTCGCAGCGTTGCCAGTGAGCGGATAGATGACGCCGATCTTAACGTCGGCTGCGTGAGCCTGAATGGTTATGGCCGAGGCCATGAACAAGGTAGCTGCGATCCAGCCCGCTTTCGTCATTAGATCCTCCCTGTTTTTGCCAGTTAGCTCCGCATTGCACGTTTAGCACCAGCAGTGACCACGAGCGGAAAGACCGATCAAACCCGCTGGGCCTGTTTTAACGCTGCAGTTCAGTCGGCGTCCCGATCCCGAGGTAGATTTCCTGCACCTGCCTGTTGCTTTCCATTTCAGTCGCCTTGCCTTCGATAGCCACACGTCCTGTCTGCAAGACGTAGGCGTAGTCCGCTATTCCGAGGGCGAGTGGAATTGATTGCTCCGCCAGCAGGAGTGTAAGCCCATCCTCGTGGAGCTGCAGCAACGTATCGTAAAGCGACTCGACAACGGTTGGCGCGAGACCGAGGCTTGGCTCGTCGAGCAACAACATTTTCGGTTCGCTCATCAATGCTCGTCCGAGCGCCAGCATCTGTCTTTCCCCGCCCGACAATGTGCGGGCCAGTTGATGGCGTCGCTCGCGCAGTCGAGGGAACAGTCGGTAAACCCTGTCGAACAAGGCTTCGATCCGCGTCCGGTCGGCCAGTGCCGTCGCACCCAAACGGAGATTCTGCTCGACTGTCTGCGAAACGAAAAGCCGCCAGCCCTCCGGCGACAACGCCAGTCCCTTGCCTACGACCTGATAGGAGGGCTGCCCGGAAATGACTTCGCCGCGCCAGGTGACGCGACCTTTGGAAGCGTGCACCAAGCCCGCGATTGCGTTGAGTGTCGTGGTTTTCCCGGCACCGTTGGAGCCGAGGAGCGCGACGATCTGGCCGTTGTCGACGCGCATCGAGACGTCGGCAACGCCGATCAGATCGCCGTAGCGCACCTCAAGGTGCTCAACGACAAGGTCGCTCACGCGGATCGCCTCCGAACTCTGTGACTACCACGTCCCAGATAAGCTTCGATGACGGCTTCATCCTTGACGACATCTTCCGGCCTGCCGCTGGCGATAACATGGCCCTGATTGAACGCCAGGACCCGTCCCGGCCAACGTCATGATGACTTCCATGATGTGTTCGACGATCACGATCGTGATCCCCATCTCGTGGATTTTGCGGACCAGGCGGATCGCTTCCTGCAGTTCAGTCGGCGTCAAGCCGGCGAGCGACTCGTCCAGCAACATAAGGCGTGGATTCGTCGCAAGCACGCGTGCAATCTCAAGTCGCTTTCGGCCTGGCGTGCCGAGTGAATGCGCAGCGAGGTCCATTTGCGCCTTCAGTCCGGTCAACTCGATGATGCGGCTTGCGTGATCACGCGCATCTCCTTGATGCGGATGTCGGAGAAAGGCGCCCACCATCACATTATCGATGACACTCATGCCCTCGAAGGTCGCAGGCATCTGAAACGTACGACCGATCCCGAGACGTGCGTGCGCTTCTGGCGGCGCATTGGTCATGTCCTGACCGTCGAAAATGATCTTGCCGCTGGTGGGGACGGCATCGCCGGCAAGGCAGTTGAAAAATGTGGATTTGCCGGCACCGTTTGGACCAATCAAACCAACGATCTCTCCTTCGCCGACAGACAGGTTCGCATCGCGGACCGCAAAGAAATCGCCGAACGATTTGGAAACTGCGTGCGCCTCAAGAAGCATGCTTTTGCGTCTCCAGCGCCGTGGAGAGATCTGTTCCCACAAGTCGTATATGAGCGCGTAACTGA
>ERZ1370068.2123-contig-1285_pt1 | contig 21110 bp, 21 predicted proteins | sample MGYA00561227_ERZ1370068 | MGnify/ENA primary metagenome ERZ1370068 (study PRJEB38410, sample SAMEA6850437) | metagenome | study: Metagenomic assessment of the ecological functions of the soil: analysis of the soil microbiota associated with the... | reverse complement strand
GTATTACTTCGTTCAGTTACGTATTGCTGGTCCGCGCCGAGCCCCAGGTCGGCGAACGGGCACCGCCAGTTCGAGCACCGTCCCCGCCGCGACCGTCGCGCCGCCGGGACCGCGCTCGAGCCAGAACCGGCTCGGTCGGCGTCGCCGATCCCAGAACGACCCGAGCCACCAGCCGAGCCGCTGGCGGACCGAGAAGCGAACCCCGCCGGGCGTGAAGAACTTCAGCGAGACCTCGTGGCCGTCCGCCAGCAGGTCGAGCACGCGCGACGCGCGGCGTCCGACGCGCACGATACAGCCGCTCGGCGTCGAAGCCGAACTGCACCAGCGTCAGATCGACGCGCCGCGCGCTCGGCCTGGTGCATCGCGCCGGCGACGTCTCCGGATCTCGAGGCTGCCGGCGCCCAGCCACTCGAAGTAGCTGGTCTCTTCGCCGTCCAGCGTCGGCGCCAGCAGCGCGGTCGGGTCGCGTCTGAGTCGCCGGCGGCGCCCACGCGTCGAGATGTTGCTGACGAACAGCTCGTCGGGCACCGGCTTGCTCGAGCAGCCGGTAGACGTTCCGCAGGTGCCGCCGGAACAGGTCGTCGAACTCGAGCGTCGTGGTCCGACGAGTGGTCGTCGCCGTACCACCAGAACCAGTCGCTGCCTTCGGCGATGAGCACCTCTTCGCGCGCCTCGCGCGAGCGCCGCGCGGCTCGACCGCGCCGGCGCCGCGTCGAGCGCCTGCGCGCGCGTCGGCCAGCTGGCTCCAGGCGCGCTGGTCGTCGGCGTGGCCGATCCAGATGTAGAAGTTCGCGTCGATCCACGAGCCGGGAAAGATGCCGGTCAGCGTCGCGCGCCGGCGCCGCGCACGCCTCGGCCATCGTCACGGTCCGCAGCTCCGGGTGGTCGACGAGCCGCCGATAGAGCGCCCGGAGGAACGGCCGGCCGCCGCCCTCGAAGTGCTCCCAGGCGTTCTCGCCGTCGAGGATGATCGGGATGAGCGCCTCTCCCCGCCGGTGCGCGCCGCGTAGCGCCGGCCCGCCTCGACCAGCCGGCCGACGAAGTCGTCGGCGGCCGCCTCGGCGTCCCAGCCGGCGTAGGTGAAGCCGATCAGATCCGACAGCACGTGATCGCGGAACGCGCAGGCGACCGCGCGCCGCCGGCGCGGACGCGTATACGGCGCGATAGAGCCGCTCCGGCTGCTCGACGTGGCCGCGGCCGTCGCGCGCGAACGTCGATGCCGAGCGTGCGCGCCAGGATCAGCTCGTCGGTCGCCATCCACGCGAAGCCGGCCGCGGCGACGAGCGGCACCATCGCGTCGGACACCGACCCTTCCGACGGCCACAGGCCGACCGGCCGGCGGCCGAACAGCCGCTCGTGGCAGCGCCGCCGCGCGCTCGAGCTGCTCGCGCGCGTCCTCGGGATGCTGGAAGCGCTGCCGCGGCATCGCGCGAGTCGGGATGCGTCCGCAGGTAGATGTCGGTGTCGCACAGCAGCGGCAGGATCGGGTGATAGAACGGCGACGTCGACGATCTCGATCTGCCCGCGCGCCGCCGCGTCGCGGTACTCGGGAATCGACCGCGTTCAGCAGCTCGAGCTCGACCGTCGCGCAGCAGCGCCTTGTCGTCCTCGGTGAAGCCGCGGCCCTTGGCGACCAGCGCCGCGGACCCGCGCGTCGCGCGTCGAGATAGAACGGATCGATCCAGGCCAGCTTGTGCCAGACCTGCAGGTCGCGCAGATCGTCGGCGTGAAGCGCGACCGCGGCGTCGGCGTCGCCGGCGTCGAGCGTCCCGCCGCGCGAGCAGCTCGGCGTAGCGCGGATAGACGTCGATCATGCGCTGCCGCTGCGCGTGGAAGAAGTTCTCGAGGATGAACGCCGACGTCCGGCTCGGTCAGCTCGGTCGGCCGGCTTCAGGCTCGAGCTCGAGATACCGGTCGCGCGCGCGGTCCGCGGCGAACGCCTCGAGCTGCACGAGCAGCGACGGCACCAGGTTGAACGTCACGCGGACGTCCGGGAAACTCGCGCAGCAGCGCCACCATGCCGTAGTAGTCCTTGAGCGCGTGCAGCCGCACCCACGGCAGGATGTGCTCGCGGGTGACGAGGTCTTCGTAGAACGGCTGGTGCATGTGCCAGAGGATGGCGACGCGGGTCATAGGTGGTAGTCTAGTCGGTGGTCGATGCTCGATTCTCGACCGCTATCGTCGTTCGCGAGATCGCTGCTGCCGCTTCCTGCTCGCGCTGCTCGGTCCTCACCTTCGTGCTGATGATCCCGCCGATCCTGCAGCACGGCGAGCAGCTGATCGCCAAGGGCGTCGCGCTGGTCGATCGTCGCTGCGCGTGCTGGTGACGCTGCTGCCGCAGGCGCTCAGCATCACGATCCCGATGGCGCTGCTGCTCGGCATCCTCGATCGGCCTCGGGCCGGCTGTCGGCCGACCGCGAGTTCGTGGCGCTGCAGGCCTGCGGCGTCAGCGTCTTCCGCCTGCTCCGCCCGATCGCGCTCGTCGCGCGTCGTCGGCACGCGCCGCCACCGCCTACGAGATCGATCGTCGCGCTGCCGGACGCCAACCAGACGTTCCGCGAGATCACGCTTCGACGTCGTCGCGTCGCGCGCCGAGAGCGACGTCAAGCCGCGCGTCTTCTTCGACGACTTCCCCAACCGCGTGCTCTACGTCCGCGACATCGCCGCCGGGCGGCGGCTGGCGCGACGTCTTCCTCGCCGACGCGACGCAGCCCGATCGAGACGACGGTGTACTTCGCGCAGCGAGGGCGGCATCGGTCGATCGACCGCGACGAAGCAGCATCGTGCGAGCTCGTGCTCGACGAACGGCACGCAGCACACGACGCTCGCCGACAAGCCCGACGACTACGACGGCAGCGCGTTCGAGACGCATCGTGCTCGACACTCGACCCGAGACCGTCTTCCCGCGCACGCCGATCGTCAAGGGCGACAGCGAGATGACGATCGCCGAGCTGCGCGCAGACCGCCGCCGAGAACGCGGCGCACGAGCGATCGCCGACGACAGCCAGCTCTACACGATCCAGCAGAAGTTCTCGCTGCCGGTCGCGTGCCTCGTCCTCGCGCTGATCGGCGCTCGCGCTCGGCGTCAGCAACCGCAAGGACGGCAAGCTCGCCAGCTTCGCGCTCGGCATCGGCGTCGATCTTCGTCTACTACGTCCTGCTCTGCACGTCGCGCGCGGCGCGCGCTCGGCGGGCGGCTTCCAGCCCGGCTTCGCGCCGTGGATCGCCGAACCTCGTGCTCGGCGTCGCCGGCGTCGCGCTGCTGATCTGGCGCGCCGGCTCGGCCGATCAGCCGATCCGCATCAGCATGCCGGCGTTCTGGCGGCGGCGGCGCGACGCGGCGCCGCCGTCCGGCGGCGCCGCGCCGCGCCGCGCGCGGCGCGCAGCGTCGTGGTCGTCGTGCGCGTCCCGCACTTCGACCTGCCGCGGCCGCAGCTGCTCGACGTCTACGTCGCGCGCAGTATCTGCGCGTCTTCGTGCTCGCGTTCGTCGCGCTGCTCGGCATCTTCTACATCTCGACGTTCATCGACCTGGCCGACAAGCTGTTTCGCGGCGACGGCGACGCCGGCGATGCTGCTGCGCTACTTCTATTTCGCAGACGCCGCAGTATCGTCTACTACATCATCCCGATGGCGGCGCTGGTCGCGACGCTCGTGACGATCGGCGCTGCTGACCAAGAACAGCGAGCTGATCGTGATGCGCGCGTGCGGCATCAGCCTGTACCGCGTCGGCGCTGCCGCTGCTGCTGTTCGCGCGCTCGTCGCAGCGGCGTGCTGTTCGAGCTGCAGGAGCACGTGCTCGCCGACGTCGAACCGCGAGGCGGACCGGCTGAACGGCATCATCCGCGGCTACCCGCTGCAGACGTTCGGCGTGCTCAACCGGCGGTGGATCGTCGGCCGCGAGCGGCGACATCTATCACTACGAGCTTCTTCGACCCGCGCGTCGAACCAGTTCACGCGGCTGTCGATGCTACCACCTCGACCAGGCGCCGTGGCGGCTGGAGCCGCTGACGTACGCGCGACGACGCGGCGCTGCGTGACAGCGGCCGGCGCGCGACGGCCGCGCGATGCTGACGTGGATGGCGCGCGACGGCTGGACGCGAGAGTTCACGACCGCGAAGCGAACGCAGCGACGTCAGACGCACGGTCGTGAACTACGCGCCGTTCGCCGAGCGCGACGCTCGCGCTCGAGCCGCCGCGTACTTCAAGACCGAGCGACCCGACGCGCGATCGCATGACCTACGGCGCAGCTGAAGCGACTACATCGCGCAGCTGCAGGCCAGCGGCTATCAACGCCGTGCCGCTACATGGTGCAGCTGCAGCGGAAGGTCGCGTTCCCGTTCGTCACGCTGATCATGACGCTGCTGGCCGTGCCGTTCGCGGTCACGACCGGCCGCAGCGGCGCGCTCTACGGCATCGGCGTCGGCATCGTGCTGGCGATCGTCTACTGGATCGACGCTGAGCATCTTCGGCGCGCTCGGCGCGGGCGGCTGGATGTCGCCGATGCTCGCCGCGTGGGCGCCGAACATCCTCTTCGGCGCGGCCGCCGCTCTACCTGCTGTTGACCGTGTCGCACGTAGATCGGCGCTCACGGACTTAGCTCGCTTCGCAGCGCCGGCTCGCCTGATCCAGATCCGTCCCGACGTCGCCCGGCTTCGGTGTTGGTCGCGTCGACGACGAACAGCATGCTGCGGATGTCGTCGAGGACCGGCTGCGCCGTGTGCGGTCTGCCCGACCGGCGTCAGGTCGTCGAAAGAGATCGTCGCGCTCCTGCGTCGGCCGTGTCGACGTAGACCGATCCGCTGCCAGCGCTCGCGACGCCGCGCCTGATCGTCGCCGGCGCGCAGCTGCGACCGAGATGCGCATCGGGTGCTCGGCGCGGATCGTGAACGCGAGCGCGATCGTGGCCGCGACGCCGTGCGGCGTGTCGACGACCAGCGCCGCGACACTGCCCGACGCGACGCGCCGCCGGCCAGGCCGTAGCGGAACCGCAGCTCGGCGCCGCCGACCATCGGCGCGACCTCGACGGCGGCCAGCGACGTCGGGTCGTGCTCGACGCGCCAGCCGTCGCGGCGCGGCCGTCGAAGATCGGCGCGCTGCGCCGTCGCCGGCGGCCGCGCCGGCGGCCGGCTGCGGCGCGCCGGCGCTCGCGCACGTAGATCGGATTGCTGCGATCAGCCAGGCCAGGCCGGATCCGGCCGGCCGGTGCGCGAATCTCGACCGCAGTAGACCGCGCGGCCTCGGCCGGCGCCTCGACCGTGAAGTCCTGCTCGTGATGATCGGCGCTGACGACCGCGTCGCGCCGTTCCAGACGGTCGTCGTGAACGCCGGCGGCGCGTTGCTGCGGACGCGCAGCGTCACCGGCCCGCCGACGCCGAGCTCGTCGCCCTGCGTGCGCCGTGCCGCGCTCGTTGGTCGGCCGTGAACTCGAACGACGGCGGCGTCGCGACGCCGTCGACCGCCGTGTACAGATGCCCGGCGCGAATCGCGCGCATCACGACGCGCGGCGTCGGCCGCCGCGTCGCCGGACAGCGGCGCGCTCCGGCCTGACGTGGACCGACAGCACGCGAAACGACGACTCGTAGCCCGGAAGCGGCAGCGCGTAGCGGCTGTCGCCGGATCGGCGCTGCGCAGGGCGAGCTTCGCGTGCGCGTCGACGCCGGCGAGCGCGACGACGCGCCGGCGCGGCGTCAGCGCCGCCCACTGCTGCGACGATCGCCGCTCGGCTGGAGCAGGCTGGCGATCGTCTCCGCCGGGCGGAACGGATAGTCGAGCAGCGCCGCGAGCAGGCGCCGCCGCGCGCGCCACCGCGCCGCCGATCCGCGCTGGCCTGCTGCGCCCACAGCCGCCAGCCGGTGTCGGGGTTGAGCAGCTCGATCGCCGTCGAACGGCGCCGTCCACTCGCGCCAGCGCAGCTCCGGCTTCGGCGAATCGGGATGCGCCGCGATGCCGAACCCGCCGAGCCGGCGGACGTCCTCGACGACGTCGCGCGGCTCGCCGCCGAGCGGATACGGCGACGGCGGCATGTCGATGCGCGATGTAGTGGCCGCCGTCGGTGCTGATCTCGACGCCGTCGAGGCACAGCACGCCGGATCGGTACGTGCGGCGGATCGGGCGTGCGCGTCGCGTCGCCGTGATCGGTGAAGACGATGAACTTCAGCCCGGCGCGCGCGGCCGCCGCGGCGATCTCGTCGGGCCCGCTCAGGCCGTCGGATCGATTCGTGTGGACGTGAATGATGCCGGGGATCGTGCCGTCGGCCGGCGGCGCCAGCGCGCAGCCGGCGCGGCGGCAGCGTGACGCCGACGCAAACAGCAACGGCGGCCACGAGGGCCGCCGTCACCAGCGACAGCTTCTTCACCAGACTGAGCGACTGCCGACTGCGCCGACGCTCGACTCAGAGGCCGGCCGCCGACTTGAGCGCCGCCGCCTTGTCGGTCCGCTCCCACGTGAACTCCGGCTCGGTGCGGCCGAAGTGGCCGAACGCCGCCGTCTTCTTGTAGATCGGCCGGCGCAGGTCGAGCTCTTCCATGATGCCGCGCGGCGTCAGCTTGAAGTGCTGCGCGCACGAGCTCGGTGATCTTCTCTTCCGGGATCGCGCCCGGTGCCTTCGGTGTGCGACCATCACCGACACCGGATCGGCGACGCCGATCGCGTAGGCGAGCTGCACGAGCGCGCGCTCGGCGATGCCGGCCGCGACGACGTTCTTCGCGATGTAGCGCGCCATGTAGCAGGCCGAGCGATCGACCTTCGTCGGATCCTTGCCGGAGAACGCGCCGCCGCCGTGCGGCGCCGCGCCGCCGTAGGTGTCGACGATGATCTTGCGGCCGGTGACGCCGGCGTCGCCGTGCGGGCCGCCGACCACGAAGCGGCCGGTCGGGTTGACGTAGATCTTCGTGTTCTTGTCCATCATGCTCGGCGGGAATCGACGCGGTTGATGATCTTCTCGATGATGTCTTCGCGCATCGTCTCGTTGCGTGACGAGCGGGCTGTGCTGGCTGGAGACGACGACGGCGTCGACGCGGACCGGCCGGTTGCCGTCGTATTCGACCGTGACCTGCGACTTGCCGTCGGGCCGGAGGTAGTCGAGCGACGCCGTCGCGCCGCGCGCACGACAGGCCCTTGCACGAGCTTGTGCGCCAGCATGATCGGCAGCGGCATCAGCTCGTCGGTCTCGGTGCACGCGAAGCCGAACATCAGGCCCTGGTCGCCGGCGCCGCCGGTGTCGACGCCCATCGCGATGTCGGGCGACTGGCTGTGAATCGACGACAGCACGGCGCAGGTTTCGGCGTCGAAGCCGTACTTGCCGCGGTTGTAGCCGACTTCGTTGATCGTCGCGCGCACGACCTCCTGGAAGTCGACGTAGCGCGCTGGTGGTGATCTCGCCGGCGACGACGGCGAGGCCGGTCGTGACGAGCGTTTCGCACGCGACGCGGCTGACCGGATCCTGCGCGAGGATGGCGTCGAGGATGGAGTCGGAAATCTGATCGGCGATCTTGTCGGGATGCCCTTCGGTGACCGATTCAGACGTGAAGAGATGCCGTCCGTTACGGCTCATGCCGCGCTCCTTCGTAAGCGTCAGTCGAGATCGAAAACGCGTGCTGGGAAACGGTTAAGTCTATCAGAATCACGGCCGCGGGTGGAAACGGTCGTAGACCGTGCGCAGCCGCGCCTCGAGCACGTGCGTGTAGATCTGCGTCGTCGACAGATCGGCGTGGCCGAGCATCATCTGGATCGCGCGCAGATCGGCGCCGCGCTCGAGCAGGTGCGTCGCGAACGAGTGGCGCAGCACGTGCGGGCTGAGCGTGCGCGGCAGGTCCGGCGCGCGCGCGCCGTGCTGCTTCAGGATCTTCCAGAAGCCGACGCGGCTGAGCGGTCCGCCGCGCGCGTTGAGGAACAGCCGCGGCGACGTGCGCGCGCCTTCGAGCAGCTCGCGGCCGCGCCGTCGCGCTGATAGCGCGCGGATCCAGTCGGCTCGCCTGCTCGCCGATCGGCACGAGCCGCTCCTTGCTGCCCTTGCCGATGCAGGTCAGGTACTGCTCGTCGAGGTGGAGGTCGGCGGCGCGCACGCCGACCAGCTCGGTGACGCGCAGGCCGGTCGCGTAGAGCAGCTCGATCATCGCGCGATCGCGCAGGCCGAGCGGCGTCGACGACGTCAGGCTGCGCGATGCAGCGTGTCGACCTCCTCGAGCGACAGGAACTTCGGCAGCGCCGGCCAGGCGCGCGGCGGCTGCAGGTCGTCGGCCGGGCTGCGCTCGAGCCGCCGATCGAGCACGAGGAACCGGTAGAAGCCGCGCACCGCGGCGACCGCGCGGGCCACCGACCGCGGCGACAGCCCGCGCGTCATCTGCTGCGCGGACGAACGCCTCGAGCGCGCGGCGATCGAGCGCGTCGACGGCGCGGCCGGCGCCGGCGGCGAACGCGGCCAGCGCCGCGCAGATCGCGCGCGTAGCTCTCGAGCGTGTGCGCGGCGAGCCGGCGCTCGACGCGCAGGTGATCGAGGTAGCGCGTCGATCATGACCGCATGACTATGATAGTATTCGCGGCTTGTTCGCTGAGGTCCTGATCAGCATGCCTGTCCGTTCGAAGTGGCAGTCGCTTCCCACCGAGCAGATCAACCCGGCGACGCTCGCCATCGACAAGCTCGCCGCCGCCGACATCGTCGAGGGCATGCTGAACGAAGACCGCAAGATGCTCGCGGCGGTCCAGCGCGAGAAGGAGCGGATCGCCGTCGGCGTCGAGATCATCACGCAGGCGCTGCGCAAGAGCGGCCGGATCATCTTCGTCGGCGCCGGCACCAGCGGCCGGCTCGGCGTGCTCGAGTCGGCCGAGATGCCGCCGACCTTCGGCACCAGCCCCGAGCTCGTGCAGGCGATCATGGCCGGCGGCCAGGAGCGCGATGCTCCGCGCGCAGCGAAGGCGTCGAGGACAACTACGAGGAAGGCGCGCGCTCGATCAACCGCCTGCGGCCGACCAAGAAGGACGTCGTCATCGGCGTGTCGGCGAGCGGCATGACGCCAGTTCGTCCGCGGCGCGCTGACGCGCGCGCGGCAAGGCCGGCTCGAAGATCATCTTCGTCACCTGCGATCCGCGCACCGAGCTGCAGACCTTCGTCGACCTGACGATCGCGCCGGCGGTCGGGCCGGAGGTCATCGCCGGCTCGACGCGGCTCAAGGCCGGCACCGCGACCAAGATGGTGCTCAACATGCTGACCACCGCGGCGATGATCCGCATCGGCAAGACCTACGGCAACCTGATGGTCGACGTGCAGATGGGCTCCGAGAAGCTGCAGCGACCGCGCCCGCCGCATCATCATCATCGTCACCGGCCTCGAGTACGACGACGCCGACAAGCTGCTGCGCCGCGCGCACTGGAACGTCAAGGCGGCGATCGTGATGCAGAAGGCCGGCCTCACCTACCCGCAGTCGCTGTCGCGGCTGCGCAAGCGCGCACGACTTCGTCCGCGACGCGATCGGCGAGGACGTCGAGGCGCGCCTCGAAGGAGCTGCTTCAAGGTCGGCTAGCCCAGTCCGCGCCGCCGCGCGATCGAGCCAGACTTCCACGTGCGCGGTGCAGCTGCAGGAACGACGCCGGCAGCCGCGGCGTGACCGGCCCGTCGATCATCCGCTCGACGCACCGCGCCTTCGTCGACGCCGGTCGCCAGCAGCACGATCCGCCTGCGCGTGGAGAATCGTCGCCATCCCCATCGACAGCGCTTCGCGCGGCACGGCGCCGACGCGGTTGCCGAACAGCGCGCGCGTTGGCGCGCCGCGTCGCCGGCGTCAGACGCGTGCGGTGCGTGCGCGCGACCAGCGCCCGCGCCGGCTCGTTGAAGCCGATGTGGCCGTTGCAGCCCGAGGCCGAGAATCTGCAGGTCGATGCCGCCGGCGCGCTCGATCGCGCGCTCGTAGCGGACGCATTCGCGCTCGACGTCGCGCCGCCGCCGCGCCGTTCAGAAAGTGAATCCGGCGCGGCGGCAGGTTGACGTGGTCGAACAGGTGCCGCTGCATGAACGCGCGATAGCTGCGCGGATCGGTCGCGCCGACGCCGAGGAACTCGTCGAGGTTGAACGTCGTCGCGCGGCTGAAATCGGCGCGGCCGGCGCGCGTGCAGCCGCACCAGCTCGCGATACAGCGGAATCGGCGTGCGGCCGGTCGGCGAGCCCGAGCACGAGCGCCGGGTTGCGCGGCGAGCGCGCGCGCGACGTCGCGCGGCGAGCGCGCGCGCCAGCGCGTCCGGGCTGTCGAAGATCCGACACGCGCATGGCTGACGCCATCCGCTCATCGTGCCGATCGCCTTGTAGCGCGGCACCTCGCGCCGCCCCGGGCCTCGGCGAGCGCGAGCCAGACGGCGCCGACCGCCGGCTCCTCGTCGAGCGACCTGGACCTGGCAGCGCGGCGCGACCTCGACCAGCCGCCGCGGCAGCTCCTCGGCCAGCCACGGCACGACGCTGGAAGACGCCGCCGGCCAGATAGAACGTGAACGCGTCGCCGCGCATCTCGAGCCGCGCCGCCACCGACCGCGCCGCCAGCGACCAGCTCCTCGGCCGCCCGCTCGAGGATCCGCGTCGCGACCGCGTCGCCCTGCCGCCGCCGCGCTGCACGATCGGGCCGAGCGCCGCGACGCTCATCGCGCGGCGACTCGCGGTCGTAGACGATCCGCGGCAGCCGCGACTCGTCGTCGACGTTGAAGTGCGCCAGCATCTCGCGCGGTCAGCCGCGTCGCGGGTCCGCGGCCGTCGCGCGCGCGCATCACGGCGGCCAGCGCTTCGCGGCCGATCCAGTAGCCGCTGCCCTCGTCGCCGATCATGTGGCCCCAGCCGCCGGCGCGCGCCGCTTCGCCGCCGCGCGTTGCGGCCGTAGACGATCGATCCGGTGCCGGCGATGATGACGATGCCCGGCGCGTCGCCGCGCGCCGGCGACCAGCGCGATCAGCGCGTCGTTGACGACGAGCGACGCGCGACGTGCTGGCCGATGCGGCGCATGATGGCGCGCACCGTGCGCGCTTCGTCGTCGCGATCGACGCCGGCGATGCCGAGGCAGATCGCCGCCGGCGCGATCGCGCGATCGCCGATCGCCTGCCTCCATCACCTCGTGCAGCACCTTCTCGACGGCGAGCTCGCCCGCCGCGTGAAGGTTCGCGCCGGGGCCGCGCCCTTCCGAGACGATCGCGCCGTGCTCGTCGGCGAGCAGACAGACGGTCTTCGTCCCGCCCGCAGTCGATGCCGAGCACGTGCATGCGCACTCGATCTTATCGCGCGGGACGCTCCTCGAAATATGCTACGCTCCGACGGGTTCATGTTTCACCGAGCGCCGCGCCGGGCGTGCCGCGGCGATCGCCGCGGCACTCCTCCTCATCCTCTGGCTGCTGCACGTCTCGCAGGAACCGGGCACGGAAGTGCGCGCGCTGTGGGTAGTGCGCACGACGCTCACGTCGCCGGCGGCGATCGCGACGATGGTGGCGGCGGCGAAGGCCGGCGGCTTCAACACCCTGCTCGTTCAGGTGCGCGGCCGCGGCGACGCGTATTTCCAGAACGGGCATCGAGCCGAGCGCCGGCCTCGCTCGGCGCCCAGCCGTCGTTCGATCCGCTGCGCGGCGGTCATCGCGAGGGCGCACGATGCCGGGCTGCGCGTGCACGCGTGGGTCAACGTCAACCTGGTCGCCAGCGCGAACGAGCTGCCGGCGGCGCGCGACCACGTCGTCTACCGTCATCCCGAGTGGCTGATGGTTCCGCGACGCGATCGCCGAGGAGCTGGCCGGCCGTCGATCCGCGGAGCCCCGGCTACCTCGGCCGGCTCGCCCGCTACGTCACGCGCGCCAGCCGGCGAGCTCGAGGGACTCTATCTGTCGCCGGTGTCGCCGCACTCCGCGCAGCTTACGACGTCGGTCGTGCGCGACATCGTCGAGCGCTACGACGATCGACGGCCTCCATCTCGACTACATCCGCTACCCACGCGACGATTTCGACTACGGCCGCGACACGCTTGACGGCGTTCCGCGACGTCGGTCGCGGTGGATCTCGACGCGGCCGATCGGCGCCGCTACGACGTCGGCGCCTGGCGGATCACGAGCCGCTCATCTACACGCAGGCGTTTCCCGAACGGTGGCGGGCCTTCCGCACGGCGCGGCTGACGGCGCTCCTGGCGTCGCTCGGCAAGACGGCCGAAGGCGATCAGGCCGTCGGCGATCGTCAGCGTCGCGCGTGGTGCCCGATCGCGCGCGGAGGCGGCCGCGCACCGGCTGCAGGACTGGCGCGGATGGCTTCGGCGCGCGGTCTCGTCGACGTGATCTGCCCGATGGCCTACACGACCGACGCCGCCGCTGTTCGCGGCGCAGATTGCGATCGGCGCGCGAGATCGCCGGCGCGCACGCGCTGTGGGCCGGAATCGGCGCGTATCGGCTGTCGTCCGCGCAGATCGTCGAGCAACGTGCAGACGGCGCGGCCGCCTCGGCGTCGGCGGCGTCATCCTCTTCTCGTACGACAGCCTGGCCGATCCGGCGCGCGGCCCGGACTACCTCGCGCAGGTCGGCCGCGCCGCGTTCCTCACGGGCACCCATAGCGGCGCAGCCGGCATTGGTCCTGACCTGGGTCGACTACCTCGTGATCGGCGGCTACCTGCTCGCGATCACCGCCTTCGGCTCGTACTTCGCGCGCTTTCAGAAGACCACCCGCGACTACTTCCTGACCGGCCAGTCGGTGCCGTGGTGGGCGATCTGCTTCACGATCGTCGCGACCGAGACGAGCACGCTCACCTTCATCAGCGTGCCGGCGACGGCCTACGCCGGCGACATGACGTTCCTGCAGCTCGTGCTCGGCTACGTCATCGGCCGCGTGCTCGTCAGCGTGCTCTTCATCCCGGCGTACTTCCGCGGCGATCTGTTCACGTCGTACGAGCTGCTGCAGCGGCGGTTCGGCCCGCGCGTCAAGAACCTGTCGGCGATCATCTTCCTGATCACGCGCTCGCTGGCCGACGGCATCCGGCTGTTCGCGACCGCGCTGGTCATCTCGGTCGTCACGCACGTGCCGGTGCACGTGGGCGGTCGTCGTCCTCGGCGCCGCGATGATCGTCTACACGGTGCGCGGCGGCGCGTCGGCGGTGATCTGGACCGACGTCGTGCAGCTGTTCGTCTACATCGCCGGCGCGCTGGTCGTGTTCGTCGTCGCTGCTGGCGCTGATTCCCGGCGGCTGGGCCGAGGTCGTGCGCGCCGGCGCGGCGGCCGGCAAGTTCCGCGTCTTCGATCTTCAGCTCGACGCTGACGCGGCCGTACACGTTCTGGGCCGGCGTCATCGGCGGCATCGCGCTGACGCTCGTCGACGCACGGCACCGATCAGTTCCTCGTGCAGCGGCTGCTGTCGGCGCGCTCGTCGCGCGAGGCGTCGCGCGGGCCTGATGCTGAGCGGCGTCCTCGTGCTTCGCGCAGTTCGTGCTGTTCCTGCTCATCGGCGTGATGCTGTTCACCTACTACCAGCACGTGCCGCTGCCGCGGCCGCTGGCGCGCAACGACGAGCTGCTGCCGACCTTCATCGTCACCGCGCTGCCGCACGGCGCCGCCGGCTTCATCGTCGCGGCGATCGTCGCCGCGGCGCTGTCGCCGTCGATCAACGCGATGGCGGCGACGACGGTGAACGACTTCTACGCGAAGTACTTCCGGCCCGACGCCGACGAGCGCGACGCTGATGCGCGTCTCGCGCACGTGGACGGTCATCTGGGGCGTCGTGCAGATCGGCGTCGCGATCGCGCGCGCAGTGGATGCAGCGATCGGTGCTCGACGCCGGCCTCGCCGTGCTGTCGTACGCGTCGGGCTCGGTGCTCGGCGCGTTTCTCGCTCGGCACGCTGGCGCCGTCGATCACCGAGGGCGAGGCGTTCGCCGGCATGCTGGCCGGGCCTGGTCGTGATGACGGTCGTCTGGGGATGGACGACGATCGCGTTCACCTGGTACGTGTTCATCGGCGCGGCGACGACGGTCGTCGCGGCGTGGCGCGCATGCGTCATGCGGCGGTCGCGCGAGCCGCGGCATGCACGGTGACCGTGCGACGACGCGCCGCGGCGCGTCGCTCGAGCGCGCATCGCCGCGCGCGCGTTTCCCGCCGCGGCCGTCGAAGTCGGCGCAGCCGCGGCGTCGCTCTGGACGCGACGCCGCTCGGGACGCTGACCTTCGACGCCGCTCGCCCACGGCGACCATCGACACGCCGTTCGATCTCGCGTCGCTGACGAAGGTCATCGCCACGACGACCGTCGTGATGGAGCTGGTCGCGGACGGGCACGCTGCGGCTCGACGAGCCGCGTCGTCGGCGTTCTTCGCGGAATGGCGCGGCGCCGATCGCGAGACGGTGACCGTCCGCGATCTGCTCGAGCACGCGTCGGGCCTGCCGGCGCGCCTGGTCGATCGCGCCGCCGGCGGCCGGCGCGAGTTCGAGCACGACATCTGCGCGATGCCGCTCGAGTACGCGCCGCGCACGCGGTCGATCTACAGCGACCTCGGCTTCATCCTGCTCGGCGTTTCTCGCGGCGGATCGCGGCGGCGCGTCGCTCGCGGAGCAGTTCGAGCGGATCGACGGTCCGGCCCGAGCCGGACGTCCTGACGTTCGACGCTCGACGCCGGCGCTCGACGGCGCTGGCAGCGCCGACGCGGCCGATGGACGAGGATGCGCGCCGCGGGCGCACTGCTGACCGGCGAGGTGCACGACAACTACGCGGCGGCGCTCGGCGGCGTCGCCGGGCCACGCCGGCCTGTTCGGCACGGCGCCGGCGGTCGGCGCGCTTCGCGCGCGCGATGCTGCGGGCAGCGCGCGGCGACGCACGGTCGCCGCGCGCCGTTCACGCCGGCGCTGGTCGCGATGTTCACGACGAAGAGCGCCGTGCCCGGCAGCTCGCGCGCGCTCGGGCTGGGATACGATGCTGCCGACTTCGTCGTGCGGCACGCGGATGTCGCCGCGCGGCGTTCGGCCACGTCGGCTTCACCGGCACGTCGCTCTGGATCGATCCCGGCGCGCGATCGGTATTTCGTGCTGCTGACCAACCGCGTCTGCGGCGGCGGCACGCTCGACGAGATGCGCGACGGTGCGCCGCGCGTTTCACGATGCGCTCGGTGACGTGTAACCGCGGAGATCGCGCGAGATCGCCGAGCAAGCGATCTTCTCAGCGATCTCTGCGACCTCGCGGTTTCTGCTTATGACACTGACGCTGATCGACTGGCTCGTCATCGCCGGCTACTTCGCGCTGAACCTCGCGATCGGCCTGTACTACGCGCCGCGCGCCGCGGCAGCACGACGCGAGTTCTTCCTCTCGGGCCGCAACGTGCCGTGGTGGCTGGCCGGCACGTCGATGGTGGCGACGACCTTCGCCGCCGACACGCCGCTGGTCGTCACCGGCATGGTCGCGCGCTACGGCATCGCCGGCAACTGGCTGTGGTGGAACATGGCCGCGAGCGGCATGCTGACGGTGTTCGTCTACGCGCGGCTGTGGCGGCGCGCCGGCGTGATGACCGACGTCGAGTTCGCCGAGCTGCGCTACTCCGGCACAGCCGGCCGCGTTCCTGCGCGGCTTCCGCGCGCTCTATCTCGGCATCCCGATCAACTGCATCGTCATGGGCTGGGTCAACCTGGCGATGCTGAAGATCCTGCAGGTGACGCTCGGCCTCGACGCGACCGCGCGCGCTCGTGGTCGCTGCTGGCGCTGCTGATCGTTCACGGCGTTCTACACGACGCTCGCCGGGCTGTGGGGCGTGCTCGTCACCGACCTCGTGCAGTTCGTGCTGAAGATGGGCATGGTCGTCGCGCTCGCCTATTTCGCCGTGCGCGCCGTCGGCGGGCTCGACGCGCTCGAGGACGAAGGTCGCGCGCGCTCGACGCCGCGGCCGGCGGCGGATCGCGGCTCGCGTTCTTCCCGTCGACCGACTCGGCGTGGATGCCGGCGATCACGCTGTTCGTCTACCTCGGCGTGAGCTGGTGGGCGAGCTGGTACCCGGGCGCCGAGCCGGGCGGCGGCGGCTACGTCGCGCAGCGGATCTTCTCGCGCGAAGGACGAGCGCCACGGCCTGTTCGCGACGCTGTGGTTCAACATCGCGCACTACGCGGTGCGCCCGTGGCCGTGGATCCTGACGGCGCTCGCGTCGCTCGTGCTCTATCCCGACGCTCGTCGACAAGGAGTCGGGCTACGTGCGCACGCTGATGGATCCGCAGCGTCTTTCCGCCGGCGCTGCGCGGCATCATGCTGGCGGCGTTCGCCGCCGCGTACATGTCGACCATCGGCACGCAGCTCAATTGGGGCGCGTCGTACGTCGTCAACGACTTCTACCGCCGCTTCCTGCGCCGCGACGCGCAGCGAGCGCGAGTACGTCGTCGTCTCGCAGGCCGTGACCGTCGGCGCTGATGCTGCTGTCGATCTACGTGACGCTGCACCTCGCGTCGATCGAGCAGGCGTGGAAGCTGCTGATCGTGACCGGCGCCGGCACCGGCACGGTGCTGCTGCTCCGCTGGTTCTGGTGGCGCATCAACGCGTGGTCGGAAGTGTCGGCGATGGCGGTCGCGGCCGCGGTCTCGCTGTATCTGCAGCTCGTGCTGAAGTGGGACAGCGATCGGCCGCGCGACTTCGCCTACATCATGCTCGTGACCGTCGGCGCTGACGACGATCGCGTGGCTCGCGGTGACGTGGATGACGCCGCCGGAGCCCGACGCGACGCTGCACGCGTTCTATCGGCGCGTGCGGCCGCACGGCCGCGGCTGGGCGCCGATTGCGGCCGCCGTCGGCCTGTCCGCCGGCGTCGGGCTCGCTCGGCCGGCGAGCTGCTCGAACGCGTTCCTCGGCTGCGTGCTCGTCTACGCCGCGCTCTTCGGCGTCGGTGAGACTTGCTGCTGCGCAGCGCCGCGCGGTCGGCATCGTCCTGCTCGTCGTCGCGCTGCGCTGCGCCGCATCGCGATCGCGCGGAACCTCGACTGCACGAAGACACAGAGCGCGACGTCGGCCACGCGCCAGGCGCTGCGGACGTCCTAACCTCAGAACCGGCCGCGCGGGCGACTGGGCACCGGCTGGATCGGTGTCGGCTGCGCCGTCGCGGAATCCGCCCGGCCGGGCCGCGCCGCGGCCGGTCGCCGGGACCGATCGGGCGCTCGGACGCCCGCGCGCGCTGCCGCCGCAGGTGACCGCCGCCTGCCGACGTGCCCGGCGGCTGGCCGGCGTGGTGCCGCGGCCGCCGCGACCCGCGTCGCCGGGTGCCGCACGCCGCGCCGGGCGCCTGTATGCTGCTGGCACGTAGACGAACGCCCACTCGTTGTAGTGAGCGCGGCCGTTGTAGAGGCGAATCGATTGATCCTTGCTCTTGCTGGCGACGCCGCTGATGCCCGCCGTCGTGCCTCCGCCCGCGCCTGGCGTGCCGACGCTCGTAGACGCCGCGCCGCCGGGCTGCCGGGCTGTGTCGACGTTGCCGCGCTGATCGTGCGATGGCTGGCGGCCGGCGTCGTCCGGATCCCTGCCGGGTGGCTGAGCCGCCGCGCTGCCCGGACGGCTGGCTCGCGTCGCGGCCCGGCGTCCGGTCCCTGGCGCAGCGCGCCGCCCACGGGCAACGGCACGAAATCGTCGTTGGTGATCGGGTCCTTGAACTTCTTCCGCAGGAGCGCTCGCTCGACCAGCACGTCGATGTTGGGCGGGATAGGCGTTCGCGATCTTGCGCTGGAACAGCGCCGATCGCGTGCACGTACTGCATCGCCGCGGAAGACCAGCTCCTCTTCCTTCTCCCGCTGCGCCGCGTGTTTCCAGACCGGCATGACGACCGTCATCATGATGGCCATGATGCTCATGGCCACCAGCAGCGCCGCCATCGCGTAACCCCGCTGGTTCCGTTCGTGCGGCTTGACCAGCTAACCTCATGCCAATTAAGATACTTATGGCAATCCATGATACCACGAACCTCCCTTGCCGTCGCCAGCCTCGCCGTGCTCGTCGCCGTGGCGATTTCGACCTCGGCGTGTGCGAAAAGTGCCGCTGCTGGCGCCGAGCGGATCGACCATCACGCTGACTGCGACGGCGACGGCGCTGCCGGTCAACGGATCGACCGACATCATCGCCCAGGTCATCGAGCCGCCGGCACGCCGCCGCAGCGCGGCACGCTCGTGACGCTTTACGACGACCTGGGCTGATCCGGCCGGCCGCACAGGAAACCGACTACCAGTGGACGCGCGATCGTGAGAGTTCGTCGCCGGGACAGCGGTCGGGGACGGCGCCCATCTGGGCGATCTCGGGCGGTATGCCGTGAGTGCGAGTTGGATGGGGCGACTGCGACGGGGATAACAGGCTGAAGATCTGCCGTCGGCCCGGCGGCGGTCGGCAGCGTGCGCGTGACCGCCAACCCGACGCTCCTGCCGGCGAACGGCGGTGCGTCGACCATCACCGCTCAGGCGCTCGATATCAACGGCAATGCGCTCAGTTCCGCCCAGGTGAACTTCTCGACCACCGCCGGCACCCTGGATCAGGGGCTTCGTCACAACCGATCAGAGCGGCCTCGCCTCGACAATTTTGCGGACCTCCTCGAACGCGACGGTCACCGCGGCGATCGGGGCGCAGGGCCGGTTCGACCACGCCTCCGCCACGGGCGGCGGCGGGACCACCGACACCACCGGCACCGTCGACTTCAGGCCAGGCGTCGGGCACGGTGACTCGTCAACGTCAGCTCGGCGCCAGGACTGGCGATCACCCCGCCCGGCGAGCCCACCGGGCGAAGGGCTTCCCGCGTCGTTTACCGTCGCCGTCACCGCGGCGACGACCAACGGCAGCGCCATCCGCGACGTCAACGTGAACTGGGGTGACGGCTCGTCATCACAGAGCCTCGGCGTTGTCACAGGCAAGGCGGTCGTCTCTCACATTTTCGAGAAAGCCGCAACCTACCGAATCACCGCCGACCGCGACGGACACGTTCGGGAACACGTGTCAGCACGTCGACATCGGTGCACGCGTCATCCCCGTCGCGCTTGCCAACCATCAACATCACGCCATCGGTTGCCGGCGCAGCCGAGTACCGATCGAACGAACGTCACGTTCACCATTGGAGTGACGGCGCCGGCTGGCGTCAACATCAAGAACGCGATCATCAACTGCGGTGACTAACCAGAGCCGCAACCCTCGGCGGGGTCAACGGCAGGATCGTCGAACACCTACACCTATGTCAACCATGCGGGTCACTGGCCGACGTTCACGGTTTCGGTAACCGTCGAGGACACGCTGGGCCGGTTCACGACCGGCACGACCACGCATCGTCGTGCCGTAGCGCGCGGGGCGATCCTGACACAAGAAAGGGCTGCGGCCTGATGGCATGGCCATCGACCGCAGCCCTTCTTTTTGACGCCCTATCCTGGTCTGATGCTTGTTCTGTTCAATCCCTAGTCCCTGATCCCGATCCCTGATCCCTAATCCCCGCTTCAGTCCCACTCCGGAATACTCTGGTGCCGTCGAGTGCAGCGGGCGTCCGCTGAGCCGCTCTTGACGTCGTAAACGCCCGGCTTCCGGCGACGGGATTGTTGGGGTCGGGCTCCGCGCGGCGAATCGGTCGGTCCACGGCGCTGTTGCTCTTCGTGAACGGGTCGTCAGGCATCTTCCGCATGTAGCCGTCGCTCACCAGCGCGTCGAGCGTGGCCGGATACTCGCCCTTTGTCCGCAGCATTGATCGTGATCGCGTCCCGCATCCGGAACAGATCGGTCTTCAAGACGTCGCTTCTCGTGCGCGTGGATCACGCTGATCATCGGGCACCGCGTCATGCCCATCGTCGCCAGGATCATCGAGCAGGCGACAGCACGATCAGCAGCTCGATCATCGTGAAGCCGCGATCGACGCACATCGTGAGTGCGATCGGAGGGATGCCAGTTCAGGTCGACCGAGCATTACCATTACCAGTCCCTGTATTGCTGTCCCGTCGAGTGCCGGTGCCGTCGAACGTCGTGTAGACGTCGAAGACGTTCTGCCCGCCCCACCGCGTCGAGTCGGGCTTGTCCTGATACGAGCGCAGGCCCCACTCGGTGCTCCGCGTCATCAGGATCGACCGGGATGCGGCGCAGCAACTTGAGCTTCCGTCCCGTGGCGTCGTTGGCCGCCGTCACGCCGTCGACCAGGACTGCTGGAGATCGGCCGGGTAGTTCTCGCTGCCGACCTTGATGTCGAGCGATCCGATCTGCCCGAGGTCGGCGGCGTCCTTGAACTTGTCGATCGCGGTCCGCATCTCGCGCAGGATCGCGGCGCAGCTCGGCTTCTCGCGTCCGCTGTCGACGTGACCTTCGCCAGCGGCATGATCGCCGACGCGAGGATGATGATGATCGTCGCGACGACGAGCAGCCTCGACGAACGCTGTAGCCGCGCGCGTTTCTGATCCCGATCGTACCCTGATCGCAGTCCCCTTCCGGCTCGAGAGACTCGGACGCTCACGCACTTCAGGCTTCCGAGCGCCCGCTACCGAACGGTCACGTCACCGGGGTGAAGCAGTCCCATCGCCGTCCCGACCTGGACCGGCCGCGCAAGCCGCCGAGCGTAGCGCAAAAGTTGGCGCCCGGCGCGATCGCGTCGAAGAGCACCGCCGCCGGAGCACGCCCGTGCCCGACGCGCCGGTCGCATCGGCGCCGCGCGACGAGCGAGACGTCGATCGCGGTTGCCGCTCGACCCGCTGGGTGAACGCGACGCTCGCCCCGCCGGCGCGCATGGAGCCGCCCTCCTGCACGCGGCGCGGACGCGCAGCTTCGCCGCGATCGAAGATCAGCGTCAGCGTCACCGTCGAGACGCGCTGCGGCGTCCGGTGATCGAGCAGCGCCACCGTATACGGGCCGCCGCCGACGCGCGGGAACGGTCGGGCTCTGGCGGCGAGATCAGCACCTGGGCCCCGCCCACCTGGGCGACGCTCGTCGGGAGTGCCGGGGCTGGCGGTCGCGCTGGTCTGGCCGCCGCAGCTGGCGGCGTCACCGGGGCGACTGGCGACCGGCCTGGCGTCGCCGGGGCGGCGTAGGGGAGGCCTGGCGCCGGCGATGGCACGGCGATGGGTGCCGGCGTGGCGTCGGCGCGAGCATTGTTCCCGGCACCGGCGTCGTTCCAGGCGGCACGGCGACGGTCGAGCAATACAACTGAACGAAGTACAAC